>ERZ777011.3299-NODE-3299-length-10501-cov-3.942370_pt1 | contig 10501 bp, 8 predicted proteins | sample MGYA00374964_ERZ777011 | MGnify/ENA primary metagenome ERZ777011 (study PRJEB29310, sample SAMD00008975) | mouse gut metagenome | study: EMG produced TPA metagenomics assembly of the Metagenome analysis of fecal microbiota from mouse which was promoted...
GTTCGGCAAGTCCCGCGCGGGCGCGGCGTATAGCCTTTGAAACGGCGGACACCGCCTCGTCCTGACCTATTATGCGTTTATGAAGGTTTTCTTCAAGATGAAGAAGCTTTTCACTCTCCTGCTCGGTAAGCTTTATTACGGGAACGCCCGTCCAGCCGCTTACGATATCCGCAATTTCATCGCTGCCGATTTTCGGCGCGGTGGTCTGCTTTTCCCCTTTCCAGTCGGAGTTGAGTTTGTTTATCTGCTCCTGAATGCTATTCATTTCTTCAACAAGCTTTTGCGCCTGAGAATAATTTTCGCCCTTTGCCGCCTTGTTTTTTTCAAGGGTAAGACGCTTTAACTTTTCTTCCAGCTCCCTTACTTCTTCGGGACTGTTAAGACTGTTTAAACGGGCGCGTGAAGCCGCCTCGTCTATGAGGTCAATCGCCTTATCGGGAAGATACCTGTCGGTAATATACCTGTCGGAAAGGGTAGCCGCCGCAATTATCGCCTCGTCTGTGATTACTACTTTATGGTGTGCCTCGTACTTGTCGCGCAAGCCGCGTAATATTGCTATTGTATCCTCGACGGTGGGCTCCTCAACCTGAACGGGCGTAAAACGGCGTTCCAGCGCGGCGTCCTTTTCTATATACTTTCTGTATTCCTCCAACGTGGTCGCGCCGATGGTCTGCAACTCACCGCGGGCAAGCATGGGTTTTAAAATGTTAGCCGCGTCCAGATTTCCGTCCGAGGTGGAACCCGCGCCGACTATGTTGTGAATTTCGTCTATAAAAAGTATTACGTTGCCGCTGTTTTTAATGGAATTGATTGCGTTTTTAAGCCTTTCTTCGAAGTCGCCGCGGTACTTAGCGCCCGCAACCATTCCCGCAAGGTCGAGGGAAAATACTATCTTGTTTTTGAGCAGATCGGGAACTTCGTTTTTTATTATCGCCTGTGCAAGCCCCTCCACCACGGCGCTTTTACCGACGCCCGGTTCGCCTATCAAAACGGGGTTGTTTTTCGTGCGGCGCGACAAAACCTGTATAATTTTATCTATTTCCTTTTTTCTGCCGATTACGGGGTCAATCTTACCCTCGCGCGCCTTCTGGGTCAAATCCGTTCCGTATTGCAGGATATTTCTGTCAAGCCCTTTTTCCGATTTATGCTCTGCGGATTTCTGCTTTTCCGTCCCCTTGGACTGCGGTGCGCCGAAGAACGCTTTGTTTAACTGTGTAAAAGGGTCGTCGTCGCCGAATGAGTCGTCTTCCTCCAAAGAGCCGTTGTTTATTGCAAGCTCCAATTTGCTTGCAAGCTTAGGAATGTTTACGCCTATGGCGCGGAAAATGCGCATTGCCAAACACTCGCTTGAAGACATTACGGCAAGCAACATATGCTCCGTACCCGCAAGGGAATCTTCCCCGTTAATATCTATGGAAAGCTCAAGCGCGCGTTCAATCATGTGCTTAGTGCGCGGCGTGTAACCGTTTATGTTAGAGCGTTTGTCTATGGAACGCGCAAAATATTCGCGGTACATTGACTCGCTCACGTCGCAAGCGTTCAAAACACGGCACGCCGTACTTTCGGGGCAGTTGAGCATTGCAAAAATTATATGTTCGCTGCCGATATAACTGCTGCCGTAAGCGCGGGCGGCTTCCTCGGCAAGCTCTATAACGCGTTGAAGATTGTCGGTAAATTTATTCATATATTCCATAATATTGTCACCTCCGTTATTCGGTCAATTTCTTTAATTCTTTAGCGCAGAATCTCGCGCGGTAAACGTCGCGCTCCAAAGGAGTAAGCGGTTTGCCCGCCGCGGCGGTAATGTTCGACGGGCGAAGCTTTACCACAAGGTCGTCCATTTTCGTTACGTCGGGTATGTTGATATAGCCCAAACATGCGCCGAGCTTGGCTTTCGCCGTCAGTTTGACGAATTCGCGCGTGGAAAGCTTTGCGCAATTAGTAAGTATGCCGTACGCGCGCATACACTCGTCGCGGATATCAAGCGCGGAGGAACCGCTCATAAGATTGCGGCGTTCGGCTTCCTCAAGCTGGCACACCTTTCTTACAACGCCCTCCACCTGCGTCAGAATTTCGTCCTCAGTGACGCCCAAAGTCACTTCGTTGCTTATCTGGTACATGTATCCCTCTGCCTCGCTCCCCTCGCCGTACACGCCGCGGACTGTAAGCCCGAGACGGGAAATACTTCTTATAACGTTTTGCATAAGTCCGTTGACGGTCATCGCCGGAAGGAAAAGCATTACCGAAGCGCGAAGCCCCGTGCCGAGATTTGTGGGGCACGCCGTGAGGAAACCGAGCTGTTCGTCGAAAGCGAACTTCATACTGCCGCTTATGCGGTTGTCTATCTCCGACATGGTTTCGTAAGCAAGACGCAAATCGAGTCCCTTTACAAAACACTGCTCGCGGATATGGTCTTCCTCGTTTATCATAATGGAAACGCTTTCCTCGCCGTTAATAAGAGCGGCGGCATAGCGTTTGTTTTTTATAAGCTTAGGGCTTATAAGGTGATTTTCCATAAGGCAAACCGCCTGCTCGTCGGGAATAACGTCCATGTAGTGCAACGTGAATTCGTCCATGCCCGAAACGCCCGAGGAGATAAGCCTTATAATTTCCTTTGCCTGTTTTTCGCCTTTGAGATGGAACGGAAAAGGATAGCCTTCGAGATTTCTCGCAAGACGCACGCGCGTTGAGACGACCGTGCCTTCGGCTACTCTATCCATTGCTTTCTCCCCCTTTTAGAATTTTCTTTATTTCGTCAATGCGTTTATTAAGCCTACCCGCCTCTATAAATCTTTTTCCGCTTAAAGCCGCTTCAAGCTGTTCCTGCAAAGCTTTAAGTTGACGGTAAAGTCCAAGCTCGTCGTTGTTTTTGCCGACCTTGCCGACGTGCTGTACTTTACCCTGAATTTGGCGTATAGACGGAATAAGCTCCTCTTTGAAAACGTCGTAACAGCTTGTGCAGCCCAAAAGACCGGTACGCTCGTAATCCGCGTAAGTAGTGCCGCAAACGGGACATGCTTTTGCACGCACTTTTCTGGGCCCGAAAAATCCCGCTACCAGACCGGAATCCGCCTTGGCGGTAAACCCGTCGTATAAGTCGGCATAGCATGCGGCGCAGAGATTGCACTCGAACCTTTTTCCGTTGGTTACCTGCACGTAGTTTACCGTTGCGGTGTTTTTGTTACAGCGTTGACAGAGCATAAATTTATTACCTTTTGTGTTTTCTCTTATATTATAATACTTTTTCGCGGCGAGTAAACATTTTTTACCCGCCGCCGCGCAAAAAAATTTATATTTTTTTATCGATTGTGATTGAATTAATTTTTTCGCTGTGATATACTGTACTGGTAAACGACGCGGCGATGCCGCTTTAAAAAAATCGGAGGAAAACGTAATGCATTATTCTAAAGACATTGAAAATATGATTTGCGTTGCCAAGGGCGTTTCGGGCAGATTCGAACACGGCCCCGCCCCCATTCCCGAAGAAGGGCTGTGGGTCAAGGCAAAGGAAATCAAAGATATCAAAGGTCTCACTCACGGTATCGGCTGGTGTGCGCCGCAACAGGGCGCCTGCAAGCTTACGCTTAACGTAAAGGACGGCATAATTCAGGAATGCCTTGTGGAAACGATAGGTTGCTCGGGCATGACCCATTCGGCGGCTATGGCGTCGGAAATTTTACCGCATAAAACAATTTTGGAAGCGCTTAATACCGACCTTGTGTGCGACGCTATAAACACCGCTATGCGCGAGCTGTTTTTACAGATAGTTTACGGCAGAACACAGTCGGCATTTTCCGAGGACGGACTTCCCATCGGCGCGGGACTCGAAGATTTGGGCAAAGGTCTGCGCTCGCAGGTCGGCACAATGTACGGCACAGCTTTAAAGGGCGCGAGATATCTTGAAATGGCGGAAGGCTACGTCCTCTCCCTCGCACTCGACAAAAACAACGAAATTTGCGGTTACAAGTTTGTTTCGCTCGGCAAAATGACAGACTTTATAAAGAAAGGTCTTACCCCTAACGAAGCGTACGAAAAATCCGTCGGAACATACGGAAGATACGAAAAAGAACAGGGAGCCGTCAAACACATCGATCCCAGAACCGATAAGGAGGTTGACTGATTATGGCGCTTTTCGAAAGCTATGAAAGAAGAGAAAAGAAAATTCTCGGAGTATTGAAGGAATACGGTATAAAGTCTATCGAAGAATGTAAGGACATTACCGAAAAGAAAGGTATCGACGTTGATAAAATAGTGCGCGGCACACAACCTATCTGCTTCGAAAACGCGGTTTGGGCTTACACGGTCGGCGCGGCAATCGCCATTAAAAAGGGTTGCAAAAAGGCCGCGGACGCGGCGGCGGCTATCGGTATCGGTTTACAGAGCTTCTGCATCCCCGGCTCCGTTGCGGAAAACAGAAAGGTAGGTCTCGGACACGGCAACCTCGGCGCAATGCTTTTGTCGGAGGAAACGGACTGCTTCTGCTTCCTTGCGGGACACGAATCCTTTGCGGCGGCGGAAGGCGCTATTAAAATTGCCGAAAATGCAAATAAGGTGCGCGTTAAGCCTTTAAGAGTTATTTTAAACGGCTTGGGCAAGGACGCGGCTTATATAATTTCGAGAATTAACGGCTTCACGTATTGCAGAACGGAATTCGACCCTTACACCGAAACGGTGAAAGTTACCGACAGCGTTGCATTCTCCGACGGTGCGAGAGCAAAAGTTAAATGCTACGGCGCAGACAACGTTCCCGAAGGCGTTGCTATAATGAAGCTGGAACATGTTTCCGTTTCCATTACGGGTAACTCTACCAACCCCACCCGCTTCCAGCACCCGGTTGCAGGAACCTATAAAAAGTGGTGCGTGGAAAACGGCGTTCAGTACTTCTCGGTTGCGTCCGGCGGCGGCACGGGCAGAACGCTTCACCCCGACAATATGGCGGCAGGTCCTTCCTCTTACGGCATGACCGACACTATGGGAAGAATGCACTCCGACGCGCAGTTCGCAGGCTCCTCCTCCGTTCCCGCTCACGTTGAGATGATGGGTTTAATCGGTATGGGCAACAATCCTATGGTCGGCGCTACGGTTGCAGTAGCGGTTGCCGTGCAGGAAGCTATGACGAAGTAATAAGTTTTCAATTAAACATGCACAAGGTTAAATCTTGTGCATGTTTTTTTATACCCTTCCAAAATCTGCCGACCTTGACCTTGACAATTTTCTTATTTTGTTATATTATGATAGTATGAAACTTCAATCTTTAAAATCAAAAATAATACTGCTTGCGGTGTTTATAATTTTGGTCGTAGGGATCGCCGTAGGCGTTTCTTTGGGCACTAAACGAAAGCATGACAAAAGCATGTATAAAACGTTTACCGCCACTTACACCGCCGACGAAAACGGCACTATTTGCGGCGAAGCAAAACAAAGCGTCAGACAATGGCTGGACGGTACGGAAATAACCGCCGTTCCCAACGACGGTTATTTGTTTTCAGGCTGGTCGGACGGCGTTTATTCACCGACAAGGCACGACACTCATTTTACTCAAAATATCGAAGTTAACGCTTCGTTTGTAAGCAAGCTTAAAACGCTTAAATACGATTATAACGGCGCAACCGCTAACAACTCCGCTTCTTCCGTTACGATAAATTATGATAGTATTACTTCTACTGAATTTGTAATTCCCGCAAAGGCCAACTTTGAATTTCAGGGTTGGTATTTAGATAAAGAGTTTAACAAAAGAGTTACCGACAAAGACGGCGTTTACTATTTAGGCAAAAGCATTTTCTACTCCGAAGCGGACACATTATACGCACGCTGGGAAAAGCATGAAGGCATTGTTTATCCCGTACTTATGATTTTTGTCGATGAAATACACGCCAAACTTGATACTGTTGACAAACAAATATTTAATCTTGATTACAAAATGATTTTGCCGGAATTGAAAATCAGCGAACAAATACCCGAAATTATATCCGAATTTTTAAACGACGGTTTTAACGGTAAAGTTCATTTTGAATTAGATGCCTATTATACTAACATTGCTTTAGATAAAAAATGTTTTGAATGCAGTCTTTCCTATGATAGACGTGACGATTACAGTATATTGCCCGTTCTTATGCCTGAAGTAAAAAATATACTTAAAAATTACAGAACCGTTATGACAACGGCAGGATATAGAGATCCCAATGAAATTATTCACCAAGCGAGCGGATATGCACATACAAAATATGCAACTTTGCCTTTTGAAGAAGTATATCACGGAATAGATTTCACAAAACCGTTTAGTAAAGATAACGAAATATCAAAAGCACAAGTACTTGCAGGATATATTCATGAATTTATCCATACTATAGAGCAAGCAAAAGAACTTAATTTAGATAATCTACACGAGTATGGCGCTTATTTTAGTAATGCTAATAGAAATGAAACAATGTTAACTGCATATTTATTATATTTGCATAACGATGCGGAACTGTATGGCAAACAGACAGGCATTCCGTTTGAATACTGGACCGGTGAAATTCAGGTTGAAGATGAAGATTTAAAAATATATGGGGATAGCTAAAAGCTATCCCCATTTTTTTAAAGTATTAGAAATTCCGAATATCTTTCCACAAGGACTTTTAAAGTATCTAAATCTATAATCCCTTTACCTATCGCTATTTTTAGATAATAGCCATTAAACGCATTAAATACTGCTTCAGATACGGGTATTATTTCCGCAAATTCTTCAAAAGTATACAATCCGTATTTCTCTATATCGGCTTGCTTTTTCGCCTCGTCATACTTCATTGTCTCTGAATCAACTTCAAACATATTGAAAAGACCACTTATTCCGCCGGGCATCGATAGCATACCGTTTACGTTTTGGATTTTACTTTCATAAGCCGAATCACGGCGGCACGCTCGTTTTCATCGAGCTTGCTTTTTATATATTTAATAGTTTCTTCCAGTTGCGGTATCATCACGTATTCCAACGCGTTTACGCGGCGTTTGTTACGTTCTATCTCGTTTGCCAACATTCTGACCGTCTTTTCAACCTGCGCCAGTCGAACCATTTCAGGCAGAAGCGCCGCAGCTTTACCGACGGAAAAATCCGCCTCTCCCGTCATTTCGGAATAGGCATACGGAAGTCCGCCTGCGCTTTTTTCGTTTACGAGAGAAATTTCCGGAACCTCGACGCCCATGACGCCCGCTGTGCCGCACTCTGCCCTGACTGCGGACGACGGCATGGAAAACGCCGCTTCGGCACGGTACGAAGGCGTGACGGAACGCGCCACGGAAAACTGCTTCAACGTTTCCGAAAGCTGCTTTTCCACATCGTCGCGGAGGCGCTTGTTTTCCTTTATTATAGCTGAAAAACGGCGCACCATTTCGTCGGATTTATCCTTTAAAAGTTTATGTCCGCGGACTGCCGTCGAAAGCCTTGCTTTAAGTTTTTTAAGCTCCATCCGCGTGGGATTTACGTTAAGTCTTGCCATATTATTTAAGATATTTGTCTATATAAGCCTTGCGGATACGTTTCAGCTCGGTTACGGGCAATATTTTAAGAAGTTGCCAGCCCAAATCCAAAGTTTCCTCTACGGGGCGGTCCGCATCGAAGCCCTGGTTAACGTAGACGCTTTCAAACTGCTCCGCAAATTTCGCGTAAAGTTTATCCGTGTCGGAAAGAGCGGCTTCGCCCAAAATAGCGGATAATTCCTTACTCTCTTTTCCGCTTGCATAAGCGGAGAAAAGCTGGTTCATAGTGTCGGCGTGGTCCTCCCTCGTCTTGTCCCTGCCTATACCCTTGTCTTTAAGTCGTGAAAGCGACGGAAGAACGTCTATCGGCGGATTTATACCCTTTTTGTACAAATCGCGCGAGAGAATGATTTGCCCCTCGGTTATATACCCCGTCAAGTCTGGTATGGGGTGGGTCTTGTCGTCCTCCGGCATGGTCAGAATAGGTATCTGCGTTATGGAGCCTTCACTGCCGCGTATCCTGCCCGCTCTCTCGTATATGGTTGCAAGGTCGGTGTAAAGATAACCGGGATATCCGCGTCTGCCTGGAACCTCGCGGCGCGCCGCGGAAACCTCTCTCAGCGCCTCGGCATAGTTTGTGATATCCGTCATAATGACAAGCACGTGCATGCCGCAGTTGAAAGCCAGATATTCGGCGCAGGTGAGCGCCATACGCGGCGTCGCTATACGTTCTACCGCGGGGTCGTTTGCAAGGTTGGTAAAAAGCACGGTTCTTTCTATCGCGCCCGTCTTTTTGAAGTCGTCTACGAAATACTGAGCTTCCTCGAAGGTGATGCCTATCGCCGCAAAAACGACGGCGAATTTACTGTCAGTACCCTTTACCTTAGCCTGACGCGCTATCTGCGCGGCAAGCTCGGCATGGGGCAATCCGCTCATGGAAAACACGGGAAGCTTTTGTCCCCTTACAAGGGTGTTAAGTCCGTCTATCGCCGAAATACCCGTCTGGATAAATTCGTCGGGATAATCGCGCGCGGCGGGATTAATCGGCTCGCCGTTTATGTCCATGACCTTATCCGGAATGACGGGGGCGCCGCCGTCGCGCGGGTTGCCCATACCGTCAAATACCCTGCCGAGCATATCTCTCGATACGGCAAGCTGCTGGCTGTGTCCCAAAAAACGCGCCTTCGCGTCGGAAATTTGTAAACCCTGAGAATTTTCAAACAGCTGTACGACGGCTTTATCACGGTTTATTTCAAGCACTTTACCGCGGCGCAGCTCTCCGTTGGAGCAGACTATATCCACAAGCTCGTTATACTTTACGCCCGCAACGCCTTCGACAAGCATTAACGGACCGACGACTTCCTTTATGGTCTTATACTCTTTAAACATCTTCGCCGCCTCCGCTGCAAACCGACTTCATCTCACTGCCGGTAAGCTTCAAAATTTCGTCGAACTCTTTAAGATTGTCCTCTTTTATATACTTTGCGCGCCCTATCTTTTCCTTACAGGAAAGGGCGAGTATTTCGTTCAGCGGCGCGAAAGCTTCAACCGCTTCCTTGGCGCGCGAATAAAATTCGTAAATAAGTTTTAGCATTAAATACTGCTTTTTCATGGACGTGTATGTGTCAACGTCGTCGAAAGCGTTTTGATGAAGGTAATCCTCGCGGATTATTTTAGCCGTTTCCATTGTCAGCCTGTCCTTTGAAGAAAGCGCGTCCATGCCGACAAGTCTTACTATTTCGTCCAGCGCGGCTTCCTCCTGCAACACCGTCATAACAAACTGACGGTAACGGAAAAAGTCCTGACCGACGTTTCCGTCAAACCAGACTTTAAGCTTGTCCGCGTAAAGCGAATAGCTTATAAGCCAGTCTATTGCGGGGAAATGACGTTTGTACGCCAAAGACGCCGAAAGTCCCCAGAAAACCTTTACAATTCTAAGCGTAGCCTGAGCTACCGGTTCCGACAAATCGCCTCCGGGAGGGGAAACCGCGCCTATCGCGGTAACCGAACCGCACCTGTCGCCCGCGCCCAGAATTTTTACGACGCCCGCGCGCTCGTAAAACTCCGCAAGGCGGCTGGAAAGGTAAGCGGGATATCCCTCGTCGCCGGGCATTTCTTCGAGCCTGCCGCTCATCTCGCGCAGAGCTTCCGCCCAACGCGAAGTGGAGTCCGCCATAATCGCCACGTTATAGCCCATGTCGCGGAAATATTCCGCAATGGTTATGCCCGTATAAATGGACGCCTCGCGCGCGGCGACGGGCATGTCCGACGTATTTGCTATAAGAACTGTGCGCTTCATCAAAGGCTCGCCCGTTTTCGGGTCGGTAAGTGCGGGGAATTCGTGCAGAACGTCCGTCATTTCGTTTCCGCGTTCACCGCAGCCGATGTAGACGATTATATCCGCGTCCGCCCATTTGGCAAGCTGGTGCTGCACAACCGTTTTGCCGCTTCCGAAAGGTCCGGGAACGGCGGCGACGCCGCCGCGGGCAACAGGAAACAGAGTATCTATAACTCTCTGCCCCGTAACCATGGGCGTATCGGGCGTAAGCTTTTCTCTGTAAGGTCTGCCCCTGCGCACGGGCCATTTCCTGAGCATGCTTACGGGCTTTTTGCCCTTGCCCGTCTGAATAACGGCCACGGTGTCTTCTATCGTAAAATCGCCCTCCTGCACGGAAACGACTTTACCGCTCATGCCGTTGGGCACCATAATTCTGTGCTCTATTACTTCGGTTTCCTGTACCACGCCGAGAACGTCTCCCTCGCCGACGGTATCGCCCGACCTGACGCGAGGCGAAAAATGCCACTTCTTTTCTCTGTCGAGGTTATTTACCGAAACGCCGCGCGATATGCGCGAGCCGTATTTGAAGAACAGCGTCGTCAAGGGGCGCTGAATTCCGTCGAATATTCCGGCGAGAAGTCCGGGCGCAAGCTCGACGGAGAGCGGCTCTCCCGTGGAGACCACTTCCTCCCCAGGCCCCAGCCCCGAAGTTTCTTCATATACCTGAACGGAAGCTTTATCCCCCCTCAGTTCTATTATCTCGCC
>ERZ777011.3300-NODE-3300-length-10498-cov-3.708417_pt1 | contig 10498 bp, 6 predicted proteins | sample MGYA00374964_ERZ777011 | MGnify/ENA primary metagenome ERZ777011 (study PRJEB29310, sample SAMD00008975) | mouse gut metagenome | study: EMG produced TPA metagenomics assembly of the Metagenome analysis of fecal microbiota from mouse which was promoted...
TTTGACGCCTTAGAAAATCTTCATCTCTTCTTCACACTTATCACATTTTTATTTGCATTTTTCACTTTTATTTCAATTTCGGGATGCTTATTTTTAAAAACACAAAAAATCTCATGTACAAATGCTCTCCCTACATCATCTATCCCATCAAAGTCAAGTTCAATTTCCTCAAATTTATCAAATCCGCTGCACAACCTTCTTGCTTGGGAGCGTGAGACCGGAAAATCACTTAATATCGAACTTTTTATGGGTATTTGTGTCTTATAAAAGCCTCTTTCATCAGATATAAACATATCAAACACCTCTCTTAACTGTCGTTTTGAATTATTCCATAGTGACATATGTTCCCTTTTCATCTTCCGGTATTTTTCCGGATGGTCTATCAATTGTGCATATATCAGTGGAAGCATTTCTATCATAAGCTTCATGCACAAATATCATTTAACATAAGGTCAGCTTGCGGAGCGTGCTGTCCGTTGTTTTCTCACGGAATGCGCAGCAAGTGCGCATTCCTGACCCGTGAAAAGTAACTAAATACAATCACAGTCTTTTGTGACGCATTGTATGTTGACTTATTGTATTCGCTCGATTATGCTGGAAAAGGGAGCTGCGATTTAGCGCCTTCTACCGCAACAGATTTATTCTGTGGAATTGGCAGCTTTCCTCCATTAACTTGAAAAGAATAAGACATTCTACTCCTGCGGTGAACCGTCTCCAACTATAACAACACAGTTTTATGGATATGGAAATGGAAGATTTGGGCATATATCCATGCAATGTCGGATATAGGGCGGCATGAAAAAATAGAAATATCACAATAATATAACAACCTTTCACTCGCAAGTTTGTGTCTGCGCGGCCTTCACAAATTTGATATATGCAAAAAGCAGCGCAGAAATGAGGGAAATCACAATGAAACGAATTTATCAAAAAACCTTGGCCGGTACCCTGGCGGCGGTGATGCTTGCCACAAGCGCGTGTACGGTCTCGCCGTCACAAGAAACAACAATCAGCCAGCTAGAACAAGAGGAGCCGGCCCAGCCGAAAGGGAACCTGAGAAAGGGAGATGCCGTTGCCGGATTCACGGTGGATACCATTTCCGACAGCCGGATGCTGCAGGCACAGCTGATTGGCTTTACCCATGAAAAAAGCGGCGCGGAACTGGTTTGGGTAAAAAACAGTGATCCGGAGCTGGCATTTGCCATCAACTATCACACCCCCTATATTGATGAAACAGATACGAACCATGTATTCGAGCACGCGATCATTGCTTCATCGGAAAAATATCCCAGCAACAATCTGTTTTTTGATCTGATAGGAAAGAGCTACAATACCTTTATCAACGCGTTTACCTACGATACATTTACTTCTTATCCCGTAAGCTCTGAAAGTGAGGAGCAGCTTATCAAGCTTATGGACGCGTATTTGAGCTGTATGGTAGCGCCGGATATTCTGAAAAACGAAAACATTTTTAAGCGGGAAGCGATCCGTTATGAACTAGACAGCCCGGAAGATGAGATACGGATGATCGGCACGGTTTATTCCGAAGACTTTGGTTTTCTGACCGATATGTCCCATGAAGCAGCCAATCATATAAGGGACGCTTTATATCCTGGTCAGTATGCGTCTAATTATATCGGGCGTTCTCACCGGAATTATCAGGATCTTACCTATGAGGCTACCTTAGACACCTACCAGCGCTATTACCATTTTGACAACAGCCTGATTTTTCTGTATGGCGATATGGATTATGAAAGAATTTTAAGTTTTATTGACAAAGAGTATCTGTCAAAAGCTGAAAAGCAAGAAACCGGTCTTTTTGCCTATACGGATCCGCCTTCCAAGAACGGTTATGAGGAAAAAACCGTATCTGTACCGGCTTTTGAAGGGGATCAGACGGAAAATGTTTCCCAGATTGATTACGCCTTCAGCTTAGAAGATAAAAAGTGGGAGGATCTGACCGCTTGGATCGTGCTGACAAATGTGCTAAACCATGAAAACTCTTCTTTCCACAAAAATCTGAAAGCCCAAGGCATCCAAAATCAGGCCCAGGTATATGTAGATTTGTATAGCGCGAAGCCCTATCTCCAATTCAGCCTGCTTAATGGAGATCCGGGGCAGAGCCAGACATTTAAGACTGCTGTAACAAAAACCCTGGCTCAGACCGCCGAGAAGGGGATCGATGAAGAGATTCTCCATTCGATCTTAAAGCAGGCAGAAACATCCGGCTATCTGCTCCGGGATGATATGAATGTTGGCATAAATGTCTTCCCTGATATGGTCAATTACTGGACTCACACCGGAAACTATGATTTTTACAATTTGTTTGAGCAGACTTTACGGAATCTGGAGGCTGACGGTGAACAGGAAATTTTCCGCCGTCTGGCAGAGGAGGCACGCTCTTCCATACGCAGCGCCCTGGTCACAAATGTACCGGAGCCGGGACTTGCCGAAAAGATTATCGGGGAACAGGATGCTTATCTGGTGAACATGAAAGCTTCCATGACGGAAGAAGAACTCATGGAGATGATCCGTGATACGAAGGAATTTCGGGCATGGAATGAGACAAAGGTATCCAACAGCGACTTTATGATTGATCCGGCCGACATTCCGGATGAAGAACCTTTTACCGGCTACCAAAAAGAAAACGGGGACGGAGTCACTTACTATACGGCTCCCGCAGAAGTAGAGCAGGTGGGGAAATATAGGCTATATCTGGACATCAGCGATTTTTCAGAGGAAGAGCAAATGGACCTGGGACTTTTCGGGATACTGGCAGGCCAGATGGCTACGAAGGAGCATACCTTAGAAGAGATCCTGAACTTAAAAAGTGAATATCTGTATTCTTATAGCATGGAATGCCTGTATCCTGATGGGGAAAATGCCTATCCCATGTTCATGCTTAGCTGGATTACATTGACGGAGGATTATGAAACAGGGCTTGACCTCCTGCTGGAGATACTGGGCAGTACGGATGTTGCCAATACAGAGCGGATTTTGGAACTGCTGGTAAGAGAAGCAGATTTCTATGATTTGTCCCGTACCGATGATAAGCTGAGCCTTGCCCGTGATCTTGCAGCATCCTACATCTATCGCGACTATGCGTATGAGGAAGCGTATAGGGGGCAAAAATTTTATTATTATCTGGATGAGATCAAAAACAAGCTGAATGAAGACATCTCTTATGGAGAGGCTCTTTCTAAGCGGCTCCGGTCTATTTCGGAAAAATTGATGAAAAAGGGACGAATGATATTTGCAGGCGCTGCCCCGGAAGCTGACCTTGAAAGGATCCGGACTGCCAGCAGGGAAATTTTGGAGGCGCTCCCTGCAAAGGAGGGGCAAGAAAGCGTGGTCGCTCTGCCTGCAAAAGCGCAGAAACGAGCGGTGGCTCTGGAAAGTTCGGATCAATATTCCGTTATTGTTGGAAATTGTTATGAAAATAGTGAATTTTCCGGAAAGTACATTCCCTTTATGCTGGCGGCCTCTGATCTATATATTGTTCCGAAGCTTCGCTTCCAAATGGGTGCATATAGCGGCGGCGTTTCTTTTTCAGCTGATAATGGCGGCCTGATTATGTACAGCTACAGCGATCCCAACGCATCAGAGACTTTAAAGGTCTTTGAGGGGACAGCCGATGCCATTACCGAGATGGAACTAACACAGAAGGAGCTAGACGGATATATTCTCACAGCAGTTTCTTCATCCATTATAAGCAGAGGGGTTCTGGCACAGCCGCTGGACGCCATGGAAAACGAGATCATAGGGTGGGATACCAAGAAAGCCTGCCAGGTGATCAACGACATGAAAAACGCATCCCTACAGGATCAGAAAGAGGCTGCGGAATGCATCCGTAAAATAATTGAACAATCCGGTATCGCAACCGTAGGCAATGAAACAAAGTTGAAGGCAGCGCAAGGCACTTACGATCAGTTTTTATCCTATAAATCAAAAGAAAAGCAAGAATGAGTCAAGGGAAAAAGAGAAAGTTTGGAGGTGCTGACAATTCCCAAACATATTTTGACAGCTTAATCCAGTCAAAGCCCCCACCGCAAGCAGCTGGGCATCAAGCTTGAAACGCCCCAAGGGGCGGGCAAAAGACCCTCGCGGCATTCGCCAACTGTCCGTGCAAGCACGGTCGCCCCACTCATTGTTCGCGGGAATCAAGTTTTTCGACGTATTTTTCCCTTTCTTTGAAAGAAAAAAGCGTTATACAGTTTGGCCTGTACACGCTCCTTGTGAAATCCGTAAAATCATTTTATCCTCAATTTGCGGTTTAAAAATGTTTCCGAATAGTCAATAGTCCTCCCCCGCTATTATAAATACAATCATCAACAAAACTCACGAAAAACTATGTATTATAAAAAAATATTTATCATCCTTTTTTTAATACCGGATAGCAAGTAATCGGAGCTTGTCTTGTTTCATGTACTCCAATTATTTTTTCCATCCAAATCATGTTGTACCAACGGTCAAATTTGTACCCGCATTTATGAAACTCTCCAACTTTCACAAACCCCATATGTGCGTGAAAATCGGCGCTGTTCGTCGTCAAATATTCATCTTCACATTCCGGATAGCCAATACAGGCGTATAAGTTAAGGATTCCCATATCATGCAAAGCTCTTTCCAACGCCTCATAAATTTTTCTTCCCATTCCACATTTTTGTACATTATGGTCAAGATAAATCGTCGTTTCGCACGACCAGCCATAAGCGGCTCTGCCGACAAACGCGCCCGCATACGCATATCCTTCAACATGATCATCTTTCAAAATGACCAGGTAGGGATAACATTGCATCGTTTTTTCCATCCGGTCTTTAAATTCATCAAGGGACGGTGTTTCGTACTCAAACGTTATTGCCGTATTTTTTACATAGTAATCATATATTTCCAAAATGCGTTCAGCGTCTTCCATGGTAGCGTTACGTACATTAACCATAATGAGAACCTCATGACAGTTTATTTTTTTCGTGCTTTGTCAAAAAAGTATAGCACAATAACATTCTTTATGGAACTGCCAATGGAAATTTATCCGGTGCCATCGGTATAAGTTATTTGCAACTATTCTTAAATATAACATTTCCACTATTTTTCCAAACAAAATCCCTACCGGAGTTTTTTGGTATCTTTTATAATGATAATAGGCGATATAGCAAATTTCTGATTTCGGCTCCTGCCAAGGCCGGATATGGAAGTTTTGTAAGACCGAAAGAGGAGGTTCTAAAATCGTTTATTCTTCAGAAATCACAAAATCATTCTGAAACAACTTTTATTAAAATGTGTATTGAAGCGCTGCGAGTGAAGTGTGAAGAAGAGATGAAGATTTTCTAAGGCGTCAAAGGACGCCGCCTAAGAAAATCTAAGTCATCTCTCGAAGAATCGCCTTGGGCGATTCTTCTGAAATAATTCATGTATTGTTTGTGCCGCAAAGCGGCATGTCGGGAAGTGTGTGATATTGCCCATGGCGGTTGATTATGAATCAAAAGCGCTTCGGAACGGAGGAAAAATGCCAAAAATTACTTTTATGGGAGCCGGAAGCACCATATTTGCCAGAAATGTTTTGGGGGACTGTATGTGTACTCCCGCGCTAAGAGAGAGTGAAATTGCGCTTTACGACATTGACCGGAAACGTCTTGAAGAGTCGGAAATTATCTTAGGCGCAATCAACAAAAATATCAATGAAGGGCGGGCCGACATCAAAACCTATTTGGGCGTGGAAAATCGCAGGGAAGCCCTTCGGGGAGCGGATTTTGTAGTCAACGCGATTCAGGTAGGCGGATACGACCCCTGCACCATCATCGACTTTGAGATACCGAAAAAATACGGCCTTCGTCAGACAATCGGAGATACTTTGGGAATCGGCGGCATCATGCGTGCGCTGCGCACCATTCCCGTGCTTCAGGATTTTGCCGATGATATGAGCGCGGTCTGCCCTGACGCCTGGTTTTTAAATTACACCAACCCTATGGCCATGCTTTCCGGTTATATGCAAAGGTACACCAACGTGAAGACAGTCGGTCTTTGCCACAGCGTCCAGGTCTGCTCCGAGCATCTTTTAAGGGAGCTCGGTATGGAAAATGTTTTAGAGGGGCGAAAGGAACTTATTGCCGGTATCAATCACATGGCATGGCTTCTTGAAATTTATGACAAGGACGGCAATGACCTTTATCCTGAAATTAAAAAGCGCGCTTTGGAAAAGAATCGGAGCGAAAAGCATAAAGACATGGTACGCTACGAATATATTCACCGTTTGGGATACTACTGCACGGAATCCAGCGAACACAACGCGGAGTACAACCCATGGTTTATCAAGAGCCGCCGCCCGGACTTAATTGACGCGTACAACATTCCTCTGGACGAATACCCGCGACGCTGTATCAATCAGATTGAAGGGTGGGAAAAGGAAAAGAATGATATTTTGAAGGATGGAAAAGTTACCCATGAGCGCTCCAAAGAATATGCTTCCTACATTATGGAGGCCATGGTGACAAACGTTCCTTATCGGATTGGCGGGAATGTGTTAAACGAAGGGCTGATTGCCAATCTGCCTTCGGACGCCTGCGTGGAGGTTCCATGTCTCATCGACAATATGGGCGTACATCCCTGCAAAGTCGGCCGCCTTCCGGTACAGTTAGCCGCCATGAATATGACCAATATCGGCGCGCAGCTGATGACCATTGAAGCCGCCGTTACCAAAAAACGGGAGGCAATTTACCAGGCCGCCCTGTTAGACCCCCACACTGCCGGGGAGCTGTCCGTGGATGAGATTGTGGCTATGTGCGATGAATTGATTGACGCCCATGGGGATTACATGAAAGAGTATCGTTAACTATATTTTTCAGCCTTCACTAAATGGTTTTTTATTAAATGGCTTTAGATTCCAGCCTTTATTATGGCACCGGCTGCTGATGGCAATCAGGGCTTGTTCAGAAATAACTTTTAAATATCGCTGTGAAAAAGACAGCAATATGAAAAGTTATTTCTGAACATTTAAACCTCGCTTTGCAGGCCAGAACCTCCTGCCACATAGGAAATATCGCTTTGCCGAAAATCCCCTTTTATTTATGTGTTAAAATGCCGAAAATCCCTTATTTCAATTTATAAAATGGGCTGTTGCAAAACACAGCAGTTCCGCAATATACATCCGGCGCTTTGAAATATTGCGCCGCATATTGTGTGAATCTGCTCTCTTGCAACAGCCCATTATAATAAATAACAGCAAATTCTCCCGGACATTCAGCCCTGTTAAACTTTACGAATCCGCAATGCCATATACTGTTTCCCCGGCATTTCCACCTGATGATACCCTCTCATGACGCCAAGAGAAGTAACCGTCATATTCCAGGTATCAATCACTTCCACCTCATAATCGGCATCGTCCGGCAGGATAACAGGCCGGTACACGGGCTGGCATATGCCAAGGTAATGAATGGAATAATCATAGCATGTTCCCATGCCTTCCCCCACATGGCCACCCGCATATCCCACAACTTCGTCAAACATCCCCTCACCTTTCGTCAGGTATCCCCCGGGAACATCTTTCAGGATATCCAATAAAAATTGAAGCCTTGCCGGGCTCTCCCCTTTTAAGATGCCGCCGTGAGACCACCATAAAATATCTTCCGGATCCATGAAGGTTTCCCCATGACCGCAATGTCCGCCTCTCATGAATCCTTCCCAGAACCTTCTCACCAGCTCTTCCCCGGTGATATTGCCCCAGCCAAGTCCGATGTTTCCTTCATAGCAAATCTCGTCCCACACCACAGGCTTTTCATATTTTTCCAGGAACAGATCCGTGTCCTCGGTGGTTCTGTAAAAATCCACTCTCTGAAGGGAACAGTGGGTCACCCAATCTTTGGAAAAGTCGTAATTAGGGCCGCCGTTGTGTACGGAAAGAAGCCTGTGGAAAGGATCGTTTTGGGATACCACCTGTCCGTAGCGTTCCCAATCCTCCAGGGTTTTTACCCTGATAAAGTCAAACTCATTTGACAGAGACCACCAGACGTTTCTAAATGCGGCGTATCTTGCCGTTACATATTTTAAATACCAGTCGCAGGCGTCCCCATCCATCTCATTTAATCCCCATTTGTCATAAGGATGCATGAGAATCATGTCAGCCTCAATCCCCATTTCCATCAGCTGTGCGATTCTTTTGTCAAATCTCTTAAAATGCTCCACATTGGGTCTGGTGTAATCAAAACCGTAGTCCTGCTCCGCCGCCTGTATGCCCGGAAATACCATCCTGCATGTTTTTTCCTTCTCCACAAGCTCCGGGCTGAGCCCCTCCCCGTTTCCTCTTTCAAAGGGATAGGTCAACGGTTCCGATTTGTTAAATTCATAAAATTTCGGGAAAAAGCAGAACCTGATTTTATTAAAAGGACTCTTTCTTAAGGTTTCAAGGGTCTGCTCCTGTCTCTCCATGGGCTGATTCACCCACGCGTAGCAGGTCGTTCCAACGGAATAATAAGGCGTCTTGTCCGCATAGGCCAGATGGACTTTATCGGTTACCAACACCGGTCCGTGGTTCTCCGCCGATGGCGCCGTCACCTCAAAGGAACCTTCCGCGTTTTCTATGTGGTCGGAAAAATTCCCCTGAATCGTGTAGGTATAAATCCCCTCATAAGAAGGCATAAACCTTGCCTTATATACGCCATTTCCGTCATAAAATCCGTTTACCGTTACGCTCTCTTTTTCTCCTTTAAAGGTGACCTTCATCTCGTAATCCCGAAAAGGATTGCCATCCCTTTTCCCTTCGCTGCTGACTTCAAAAAGTCCCCATTTTTCAATTTGCCCCATTCTTTTTGCCCTCCATGCTTCCAATAGTCCACAAATCCGGACATTTGTCACAAAATTTTATATGTAAACACAATCTCCGACATATTTTGCCGGCCAATTATCAGATTAAATTTCCCCGTAGCAAAGCTGCGCTGCGGGGAAAAATGAAGCCGAAACGATTAAAATTATGAATCCCTTACTCCGCTCTGTCCATTGCCAGCTTAAAGTCTTTCTGATCCGTAAAGATCTCATTGGTATAAGGATTCTTATGCTGCTCTTTCGCGCGCTTTAAGATTACCAGGAACACTACAAGGTTCACCACAATGGAAATCACGGAAATGACTCCCTGAGCGGCAGGGTTCGCCGTGGTCGGCATGGCTTCCCCAAATGCCGCCGCTGCGCCGCCCGCGCCATATACGGAAGATACGGTGGTAAAACGGCTTGCATCCTGGAACAGAGGAAATACCTGCGCAAACATACACCAAAGGGCAAGGGTGTTGGCGCGGTTCTGAATCCATCCCCCTTTGTTCCACAGGGCGTTTGCCACAGTGGGCGCAAGAAGAAGCGCAAATCCGCAGTACCAGGAATGGGTCGGCAGATTCAAATATGTGTACTGGAAGTTCCAGATATCGTAAGCTAAAATAAAGCACCAGGTCATATCCGGCCAGAGCATATCCTTTTTATCTTTGGAAGAATAAATCCCCCACCATCCGGTCATACATAAGATATTCAAAATTCCTGCAATGCCGTTTAAAATATTCCACCAGCCCCCGTAAAGCCAGACGCCCTCGGAAGATTTCCACCAGCCGCCCGCTATGGAACCTGCGCGGACTACGGACTCAAAATCGGATACCACCGCAATCAAAATGTTAATTGCCACAATCACAAAGGGAAACACCTTAAAGCCATGGGATTTTCCTAATTTCCCCCAATGGTATTTCAGCACCATAAAACCGATACATCCGGCAAGCGCCGCGTACAGCTTTGCATAATGGAACCAGCTGTTCATGCGCACGTAAGTCTGGTTATTCAGCGCCCACTCGGCCCCTCTTGCCGCTCCCACATAAATAGAAATAAAGTAAACCGTAAGTACCGCGGGAAGCGCAAAGAAACACGCCATTCCTCCCACTTTTGTGCGGCGGGCAATTTCATTTACCAGAATAAGCCCTCCGAAAACCATTACCCAGCCAAGCAGCTGCCAGCCGGTTGCGCCACTGTAAATTTGAAAAATCATATTTTTCCCCCTTTTCTGCGCGGCCGCCTTCTTTTTCCACGCTTGCATCCGCCGCGCCGATGTAAGCATGTTTCCTCTTAATACACTTCTATTTCTTTTATGTTAAATTCATTCCCCTGTAAAAGCCATGTATCCGGGCTTTGGCAGTGGGGACAAATTTTCCCGTACTCCACGGTGGGATAGGTCTGTCCGCAGTTTTCACAGTAGGTAAGGGCAGGCAGCTTTAAAACCACAAGCTCCGTCTCCGTAAAAAGCTCCCTCTTTTTCGCCGCCCACTTCCAGCAGCTTTGCAGGTAAGTATCGATTACCGTGGACACCTCTCCCAGCTCAAGTATCACCTTGCCTACGCCCTGCACCTGGTTTTCCGCGGCCACCTTTTCCACGCTGTCCATAATATGAAAAACAACTCCCAGCTCGTGCATACTTTCCTCTCTTTCACACTTCCCGACATGCCGCTTTGCGGCACAAACAATGTGTGAAGAATGACCG
>ERZ777011.3301-NODE-3301-length-10495-cov-2.411207_pt1 | contig 10495 bp, 8 predicted proteins | sample MGYA00374964_ERZ777011 | MGnify/ENA primary metagenome ERZ777011 (study PRJEB29310, sample SAMD00008975) | mouse gut metagenome | study: EMG produced TPA metagenomics assembly of the Metagenome analysis of fecal microbiota from mouse which was promoted...
GGCGCCGCAGCTGGGACAGGCATTGCACTTGGCCCAATTCAGCTTTTCCTCGTCAATCTCGCCCCGCTCGAATTTGGCGGAGTACATTCCAAGCTGCTCCAGCGTGAGCAGATCGGGCCCCGCCGCCATCGTACCGCCGGTTACCACCACCGAGGGGATGTTCACCCGGGCCAGTCCCATCAGGTTTCCGGGCATTCCCTTGTCACAGCTGGCCATAAAGACGCCCGCATCGAAGGGGGTGGCACTGGCTTGAATCTCAATCATGTTGGCGATCATCTCCCGGCTGGCCAGGGAGAAATTGATTCCATCCGTGCCCTGGCTCTCGCCATCGCACATATCGGTGCAGAAGTACCGGGCACCGAACCCGCCCGCTTCGGCAATGCCCTGACGGGCCGCCTCCACCAGTTTGTCCAGATGGCCGGAGCCGGGGTGGCTGTCGCCGAAGGTGCTTTCCATAAAAATTTGAGGCTTGGACAAATCCTCCGGCTTCCAGCCAGTACCCAAACGGAGCGGGTCCAACTCAGGGGCAAGCTGGCGCATTTTTTGACTGGTCAGCATGGCACATATCGTTCCTTTCTCAGTTAAGATGGGAAAAGCTTGAAGTGTGGAGTGGGTGGGAGCATCCTGTGGTTCAATACACGCACTTTAGCATATGACGTCATATGTGTCAATCGTTAAAAGAGACAACTTTTTAGGGGATGAATTATACATTTTGCCCAATTAAAATCTAAATAGAGAAAACCATCCGTGTTATTAACCAATATTAACAGCTGACTTATGTGCAATTAATATAAATTTGGCGGGAATAGCAAACTCTTTATTGACATGGGATGTATGACGTGTTATGGTTTTGACGTGGAAGGAAACCCGCTGTGTGGGAGCAGTGGAACGGTACTTAACCTACAAAAAATTAGGAGGCCCATTATGTTACTGTTGGTATTCCTTGTTTCCATTGCGGTTTTGCTGCTCTGCATTATTAAGATCAAGCTGAATCCCTTTGTCGCCCTTCTTGTCTGCGCCTATGGAACGGGCATCCTGGCCCTGGCTACCTACGCTGGGAGCGGCGCGGCCCCGGAAAACTTCTCCTCCATCGCGGACGTAACAGCCTGCGTGACCAACAACTTCGGCTCCACCTTGGGTTCCATCGGTATTGTGACCGGGCTTGGCGTCATGCTCGGTATGTTTATGTACGAATCCGGCGGCATCGACAACATCGTAGATAAGGTGCTGAAGGCGGTTGGTCCCAAGCGGTCCCAATACGCGGTCTCTGTGGCAGGCTTTATCACCGGAATTCCTGGTTTTGGCGATGTGGTATACATCATGTTTGCCCCCATGCTTCGGGTGCTTTCCCGGAAAACCGGCTATTCCATGGCCGCTTATGGCGGCGCGCTGGCCGTTGCCACCACCTGTACGTTTGCCTTGGTACTGCCCACCGCGCCTCCGCTGGCCGTGGCTGGGGCTATGGGCATCAACGTGGGCGTGTTCTTTTTCTACGCGCTGATCTCAGCCTTTTTCGGCATGTTCATGGGCGGCATCGTGTATGGCGGCATCGTAAACCGCCAGGATCAGAGGGCGGGGAAGCAGTGGGATTTCTCCGACCTGGACGCCGAACTGGCGGAAAACGCGGCCGCCGCCGCATCCCGCAAGCCTAAAATGGGTGCTATGGCGGCAATGTCCATTCTTCTGGTGCCCATCGTGCTGATTCTGCTGGGCTCCTTTTCCGCCTTCCTTCTGCCGGAGGACAGCCAGGTGCTGAAAATCCTCGCCTTCCTGGGAGACAAAAACGTCGCCATGACCATTGGCGTGCTCTACGGCGCGTTTATCTCCCGGCCCCATCTGAACCGGTCTATTACTGAGATCATGACTGACGGCGCGGATAAAATCGGCCTTGTCCTGCTTATCACCGGCGCAGGCGGTGCCTATGGCGGTATTCTGAAAGCCTGTGGCATTGCCAATGTCATTACCGACGGCCTCCAGGGCTTCCATATGCCCATTCTGGTCATGTGCTTCATGATTGCCCAGGTGCTGCGCATTGCCACCGGCTCCACCACTGTAGCACTGACTACAACGGCGGCCATCGTCTCCACCGCTGCCGCAGCCTCTACTGTGTCCCCCGTCCTGTGTGCGATTGCCGTATGTGCCGGCGGGATCGGGTTGTCTCTGCCCAATGATTCCGGCTTCTGGGCGGTTTCCCGTTTCTTCCATCTCAACGAGGTTGACACCATTCGAGGGTGGACTGTCGGCGGCTTTGTGGCAGGCGCATCGGTTCTGCTGTTTACCTGTGTCCTCAGCCTGTTCCAAGGCTTCCTGCCCGGATTGACCTGATAGGATGCCTCCAGGGAAGAAGTCCGTCCGCAATTCAGCGGCGGACTTCTTTTCTGTACTACTTGAAATTTTGGAGGAACCTCGCTATAATTCTGTTGAAACCAGTTGATGCAGGAGGACCACGGTGAAAGAAACGATGTTTGAAACGATCAAAACAAAGGAATCCTCCCTGCCGGAACGGACAGCGGAACAAATCTCCAAGTTGATTGTGGAGCAGCACTTGACCAGCGAGGACAAGCTGCCCAGCGAATTTGAGCTGGCAGAGCTTTTGCACGTGGGCCGGGGGACAATCCGGGAGGGCGTCAAGCTGCTGGTGGCGCGGAATGTGCTGGAAATCAGACGGGGCAAGGGTACCTATATCGCGCCAAATCCCGGGGAGATTCCTGATCCTTTGGGCTTCGCCTACTATCCGGATCAGTTTCAGCTTGCTTTGGATTTGGCGGAAATTCGCGGTCAGACAGAACCGTGGGTGGCCCGCATGGCGGCGGAACACACCACCGCAGAGGATATCAAACGATTGCGGGAGAGCTGCTCCGTTGTGGAGCAGGATATTCTGAATGAGCGGGATCACGCTCAGAACGATGTGCTGTTTCATGTGGCGATTGCGAAGTGTACGCAGAATCTGGTGGTTCCAAAGCTGATTCCTATCATCACATACGCAGTTACGCTATTTGTCTCGCTGACAGAAAGCCGCTTGCGCATGGAAACGATTGTGGGCCATCGTGAGATTTTAGAGGCCATCAGTGATCGGGACGGCCAGCGGGCGGAAAAGGCGATGGCACAGCATATTGAGCACAATAGGGCGTTGCTGCAAGAAATCGTCGGCAAGCTGAAACAGGACGACGCCAAAAACGCAGGCATTGATTCTTAAATTGTACAGCAATGGGACAGCGGCAAGCAATCGCTCCGGATATGCGGCCCGTGCCTGCTGCCAGCCGACTGCCCCAAGCCCCTGTAAGGAGCGGCGCGATGCGCCGCTCCTTCTATTTCGGTCATCTACCACCCCATCTCCATGAGCCACCGCACCACCGTTTCCTCCCGCCGCTTCTCCTTCGAAGCCGCTGCTTTTCCCAGCGTCAGCTCTGCGGAAATCTGACCATCCAGCAAATAAATCATCCGATCACAGCTGCTGGCGATCCTGCTGTCATGGGTAACCATCAAAATTGTGGTTCCCTCCCGGTTCAGCTTGACCAGTTCCCCCATGACCTCCGCCGCCGCGCTCTTGTTCAGTGCCCCGGTGGGCTCGTCGGCAAACAAAATTTCCGGCTCATTCATCATGCTGCGGCAGATGCACGCCCGCTGGAGCTGTCCCCCGGACACCTGGGTGATTGCCCGCTTTTCCAGTCCAGCGATCCCCAGCTTTTCCATGAGCCTGTGTGTTCGCAGGCTCAATTCTTCTTTTGATTTGTGCTTCTTGCCCTTGTTGGCCTGCGTTGCCGGGAGCAGAATATTGTCTATCAAATTCAGATTTCCCATCATATTCATCTGCTGGAACACAAAGCCCATGCGGTGCAGCCGCAGCCTTGCTTTTTCATTCTCGGACAGCCTCGTGACCTCCACATCCCCAAGCCATACCTGTCCGCTGGTGGGCTGATCCATCCCCGCCACGTGATAAAGCAGCGTCGATTTCCCGGAGCCGGACGGCCCCATGACCGCCAGCATTTCCCCCGGCTCCATGTCAAACGTGATTTGATGCAGAATTTGTCCCTTCGTCAGGTTTTTGACCCGTAATAGCTTTTCCATCCTTATCAATCCCTCCCTGTACAGCATTCGCTGGCTTTGATGTGCTGGACTTCCGCCGTTCCCATCAAAACCGCCGATATGGATGCCCCCAGGAGAATGGCCGGGATTCCCGCCAGCAGGCAGCTCCAGCGGATGACAAAGCGGAAGCTGTCAGCACCCAAGGATTTCAGCACCATCCCGCAAAGGCCCTCTCCCAGCAGGGTGCCAAGCACCAACCCGGATACGACGCCTGCCGCGGCGGAGAGAAGGCCTTTCAGACAATAGGCGCGGCTAATCTCCCCGCTGGTAAATCCCAGGGCCTTTTGCAGCGAGATCGCGTCACGGTTCCGTTCCACGATCAGCCGGAGAAACAACGCGATCACAACAAAGGCCACCAATATGGCAATCAGCATGGCCCCCATGGAAGCCCAGCGGATCTGCGCCAGCGTTGGCCCATAGGTATCCCGCACATAGTCCCCAATATCCGTCACATCGGCACCTGCCTGACCATAGGCCTCCATCCACCGGGCACTGGCTGACGGATCTTGGAGCGAAACATACAGAACGCTCCAGATCACAGGCCCATGGTCCCTCCTGCCGCTCATCTTTGCCGTTTTCCCGCCGTTTGTAATGTCAGAATAGATCCCGCAGACCGTGCAGCGTATTTCCTCGCCGCCGATCTTCAGCGGCAGAGCATCGCCAACGGACAGCCCCAATTCCTTTGCGTTCAAAGAGGACAGAGCGATTTCATGCTCCAGGATCGGCGGCGTTCCCTCTGAGTATTCCGCGGGGAATATCGTATGGTCGCCCATTTCCACAGTCAGGCTGCAGGCCGTGCCATCTGACAGAATAGCCGTGAGAGATTGGGTTTGCAGTACGGCGTATCGCGCTACCTGCTCGTCCCGCTCCAGGGCGGCGGCAAGCTGGGCCGCTGACAGGCTGATGTCCGCCCCTTGGCGGATGTCCATGCGAATATCCGCGTTTCCAATGCCCATATAGGTGACAAACATGGGGGAGGACAGGGTGGAGTAGAGGTTTTGCGGCAGAAGCATCAAAAAGGTACAGGCGGCGGACACAAAGCCGATCAACAGATATTGCCGCCAGTTTTGTTTCTGCTCCCGAACGGGGAACAGCGCGGCCAAAACAGATAACCGATCTGTCTTTTTCAGATTGTGCCATACGGAGAACAGGATCACGGCCTCCACCACAGCAACGGCGCAAAGGGCAAGTGCCGCCGGCTGCGCGCCGCCGCCAGAAGTACCGTACAGCTCCCGTATCTGCTGTTCCAGAGGCCCTCGCAGAACAGCGGAAGTCCCGAGGCCCAGCAGACCGCCGCAAACAGAGAACAGGACATACTTTGAGAAATAGAGCCGCTTGATCTCGCGCCTCCCAACCCCCAGGGCTTTCAGCATCCCAACCTCCCGCTTATCCCGTTCCATGCGGATGGACAAAATGAAATGGATGCAGAGCAGGGCGACCAGCAGTACCACGACAGCCGCCAGAAAAATCACGAAAACCGTCGTTCCGTCGGACAGCGCGTTCATCATGCGGATCAAGGGTTTTGTGATGGCGGGGCCGTTCGCCGGAAGCCCCTGATTCGTGTATGCGGTATGGACGGAATTGGCGTCCGCGCCGTTTTTCAGGAGAAATTCGATGAGATATTCTTCCTCGCCCCAGGGTCTCAGCCGTTCATAGTCCCACGCACTCACAAGAAACCGCTTAGAGGAGGCCATCATGGAGTTCATCTGCGCGTCCCGTAAAAATCCGGCGATGGTAAGCTCCTCGCTGCCGATCCGCATGGTATCCCCGGCGTTCAGTTCATAGCGGGCGCGGTAGCAGATTGGGACATAGACCTGTCCGGGCGGCACCCCCGGGCGATCACCGTCCATGTCAAGCAGAAAGTCAAACCGCTCGCTCTGAACGCACAGGCCGTTGTCCTGGGTGCTGTCCAGCAGGCTGTAACCGCCCAGCGAGACCTCGCTGTTATCCAGATTTAGAAGCCGGCAGATCTGCCACTGGTCAATTTCCTGGTGTTCCCCGGCAAATTGGCGGATTTCCCGTTCACTGATTTCTCCGGTGTGCATCTGCACAAGGCCGGGGGCCTGTGCCTGTTCCATCAGCCCATTCACTGCCCCCAGCAGGCTGGAACACAGCAGGGCCGTCAAGGCCAGCATCATAGCGGAAACAGCCATGAAGAAAACCGTGGCGGCGGACAGCAGTTTGTTTTGCCGCACATCGTTCCAGATCAGCTTTTTCAGCATGTTCCCCCTCCCTCCAGCGTCCTCACGCTTTTGAACGAATACAAAAGCAACGCCGTCAGCCCCAGCAGAACGCCCGCCGCCATAATGACCCAGGCCGCCCCCCGGCCTACGCTGATCTCAAACCGGGCGGCGACACCATCCGCAATCGCCCCGGCTGCGCCATAGGCCGCCACATAGCCAAGCTGCGATATAAACCCAATCAGGCCCCAGGCCCGCCCCTGTAAGCCGTCCGGGATATTCACACGGACTAAATAATCCAGGCAGTTGTTGGCAAAGGGCAGAGCGGCAAAGAACAAAAATCCAAACGAACAAATGAGATAGAAATTCTCCCGCAGCCCGAACCCAACCATGCCCACCCCCGCCACCAGCAGGGACAGGCACAGCTTTTTGGCATAACCTCCCTGGATGCCCCTGGCTCCCAGGAGCAGGCTGGACACCAGCATCCCGGAGGCGCAGACCGTCTCCCCGATCCCCAGCGTGGTGCTGTCGGCAAAGTCCAGAATCAACGGCTGGACCAGCGTTTGGAATGTCCCCATAAAGCAGGTCAGGGCGGCGGAAACGGTGATCAGAATGAGCATGCCGTGATTGACGGCAACCGCCTGCCAGCCCTGCCGCAGGCTGTCCACAAAGGAATCCTGGTGCTCCGCCGCCTTTCTTGCGATGCCCTTCCGCACAACAGCGGCGGCAAACACAGTGGGGAAAAAGGTGCAAATGTCGATGGCCAGCAACAGTCTTATATCGCTGACGGCCAGCAGCACCCCAGCCAGGACAGGGGAGATCAGATAGCGCGCGCTCCCAGCGAGGCTCACCAACCCGCTGGCCTTGGAATATTCCTCTTTTGTCAGCAGGTCGGTCACGGTGGCCCGGTAGGATGGCTCCAGCAACGCGGAGAAGGTGGAGCTGACAAACACGCCAAGGCAAATCTGCCAGAGCGCGGCCCCGCCCCGCATGATGCACAGCAGTATGTAGAGAATCCCCACGCCCGAGCATCCGTCCCCCAGCATCATCAGCAACCGCCGGTCATACCGATCTGCCAGGACCCCGGCGGGCACGCTTAAAAGCAATGTCGGGAGGAAGGCCAGCAGGGTGACAAGTGCCATGCTCCCGGCACTGCCTGTCTGTTGGAATACATAGACCCCCAGGCCAAAGCTGGTCAGCCCGCCGCCGATGGCGGAGATCAGCTCCCCCGTCCATAGCAGCATGAATTTGGGAAAGTTGCTTTGTCTGCTCATGAAGTTCGCCTCCTAATAGACCGTCTTCCTGTCGGTATCGGATTAAAAAAGAAAGGAACTCGGTTGTTCCATTCCTTTATTTCTGGAATGGCCTTCCAGCAGGCCGGAATTTCTTCCGTCAGCTATGAGCTGAAAATCAAGAGAATCGCCTCTCGCAGACTGTCCCGTTCCATCCCCAGCAGTCGCTCCAGATTGTAGATGAACGCGCTGATTTTTCTCTGCCTCTCCGCTCCGCTGTACCCCGCCTGATCATCAAATACCGTACTGGAATAGAGCATTGTCATTTCCGCCACTTCTGCCGGGTGATCCGTTTGGCAAATTCCCTGGACAATGCCTTCCTCGATCAGCGCGGTGACAATCGGGTTCACTCCGGCCAACAGCCGCTCCTGCATCTTTTGGTGCATGAGCGCGTTCTGCGGCTTATGCACCTGCTCCATAATTTCGTGCCCGAGATCGTTATTCACATTCAACGCCAGCATCATTTGCGTCAAACGCTGCAATACTGGATCATCCTTCTTCCCGGCAATTTCGCTGGCCTTTGCCACCAGACTGCCGGTCATTCGCTCAATCATGGCATCCAGGATGTCTTCCTTGGATTTGAAATGGTAGTAAAGCGTTCCCCTGGCAATGCCGATCTCGTTGAGAATGTCTGTTGTGCTGGTGCCATCAAAGCCCTTTGTTCCAAAGAGCCGTTCCGCTGTATCCAATATCTCGTTTTTTCGCACATTTGCCTCTTTGACTACTCGCATGGTCTTGCCGCCTCCTATCAACCGACAATCTGTCGGTTGATATTCTATCATTGTATGCATGATTTGTCAATATATTTGGATTCTTTGATTAAGAACCCGCAGAGAACGTATAACTGCTCTCTGCGGGTTTAATACCGCTGCCTTTTTACCTTCCTTGTGCTATAAAAATATATCAATCAGGAAAGAAGGACGCTCATGGGTGATGCAAGTCATTCGTTACAATACTCCATAAATGTAGAAGAAAAATAAAGATTTTGGAGGTTATCATGAAAAGGATTCATCATTTTTTGCCGTCTGCCATAGCGATGCTGTTGGCAATGGCCTCGTTGACAATGTTCGCATTTGCTTCCGAGACTGAATACGCCCAGTCTCAAAAATTTGAAGATGGTTTTTATATGGTGGTTACGATTGAGCATGACCAGCCACAGGAGGATATTTCTTACTTTGCCAGCAGGAGCACCACTGGCGGCACAAAAAATATACTTATTACGATGGTTCGAGTCGGGGGAGTTTTGGGTACACGGGAGACCCCAGACAACGACGTAGGCTTGCCAGGATCAGCGTGCCATCATCCTCGATGTAGGATGGCGGCCCCGCTTCCTGGAGCCCATCCCGCGGCGCGGGCGGCCTCCAGGCTTCCATACTGCGTGATACTTCATGTCCGAACTCCTTTCCTTTTTTAATTTATCCTCAAAGCCTTTCGGCATTTGGGCAAAGAAAAATAGCCGAATGGCTGTTTTTCTGCCATCTGCCCCGGTTGCCCCCCAGGGGCGAGGGGCAGGGCTTAAATCAGTTTTTGCTGCAAAGCAGCAAAAAAGCGGAAACGGCTGGATTCCGGCATTGCCGGCTTGGTCATCCGCAGATGAACCCCAGTCATTCCCGCTTTACGCGTTGGGGAGTGTCTCCCCATGTTAAAAACAAAATCGCCAGTGGGTGCCGCCGCAAATGGGCAGACTAATCCCGCTGACGATGCGTACAAACTCCGTGGGTACCGTACAGCTCCCTCTCCGCCTCTTGGGAAAGGGCCGGTGGCCCGCGTAACGTGTGCAATGCGAAACCGATCGCTCCCAGGCTGAGACAATCAGCCTGCCCTCTTGAAAAGAGGAGACGCACATAGAATCAATAATAAGCAGACTATACCACAATATTTCGGCAGTGTCAAGTGAACCTCGCTATATCTTGTGCCTGACGAAAACGGCGAGCGGCGTCAAAGTTCGGAAAGCACAGGCTTGCCGGAGAAGGGCAACAAACGCAGGGCACAGCAGATACTAAACGAGCGGCTGGATGAGCTGACTAACCAATATACGACAACGCTCGCAAGCAAAAACACTCTGTTCCTCACGTTTATGCTTGATTGGCTCAATGATATCGTATCACATAAAGTCAAGATCAGTACCTTTTCCCAGTATCTCTATGTGTTCAACACCTACATCGCAAAGTACAAACCCTTCCACGGCGTCAAACTCCAGGAACTCACCCCAGCTTTTCTCCAAAGCTATTATAATGAGCAGTTGAACGCTGGACTTTCCCCGAACACAGTTCGCAAATACCACGCAAACATTCATAAGTGCTTGGATTATGCCGTTCGCATGGGAAAAATCACCCTCAATCCCTCTATCATGACTGAACTGCCCGCAAAGCGGAAGTATCAAGGTGCAACGGCTTGCGCCGCTCAGAGGTCTGCGGCCTCCGGATGGGAGGCCATTGACTTTGATGCTGGTACGATCCACATCTGCCGCACCGATGTTATGAACAAAGGCAAGGTGGTGTACTCGGACAGTACGAAAACCGACAGCAGCAACCGAGTCCTTCCACTCACCAGCAATATGCGAACCTATCTGCAAAAGGTGCAGCTTCAGCAGGCAGAAAATAAGAAACTGTTTGGTGACGCCTATATTGACAGCGGTTATGTCTGCGTCCACCCCAACGGTGCTCCAATGAGGCCAGACTATGTAACCCCGCACTTTCAACGTCGGTTGAAGGAGATCGGCCTTCCTGTTATCCGCTTCCACGATTTGCGCCATTCCGCGGTCTATGCCCTGCGTAAAGGCGGGTGTGACACGGAAGATATCCAGGCATGGCTGGGTCACAGCGACATTACCACGACGCTGAATGTATACGGCCATGTGTTGGGTGGCGATATGGACAGGTTAGGTCAGGTGATGGATTCGTTACTTTTTAAGACTGATAGGGCTGGGTAAAAATG
>ERZ777011.3305-NODE-3305-length-10488-cov-3.159781_pt1 | contig 10488 bp, 9 predicted proteins | sample MGYA00374964_ERZ777011 | MGnify/ENA primary metagenome ERZ777011 (study PRJEB29310, sample SAMD00008975) | mouse gut metagenome | study: EMG produced TPA metagenomics assembly of the Metagenome analysis of fecal microbiota from mouse which was promoted...
AAAGCCGCAGAACAAGTTCTTAGTCAGCTTCTTTAGCGATAACAACCTTATCCTTGTAATAACCGCAATTTCCGCAAACTCTGCGGAAAGAGCCCTGTCCATCGCCGCCGTTATGTCTGACTTTACGGGAGCGCAGTTTATCACGCTGTCCGCGCAAAGCCTGCCCCGCTGCCTGTCGCCTATATTTACCGTCGGAATGTGAAAAGACGGAGCCTCTATAATACCGCTTGAGGAATTACCTATCACAAGAGCGGCGTGCCTGAGAGCGCTCAAATACCTAACGGCGCCGAGAGACTCGAACGCGGCGACATTTTTGTTATTGCCGACAAATTCGTCCGTCATCTGATTGATTATTCTTCCGTCTGCATCCGCGTTTGCCTTAGTTATTATATATTTCAAATCGTTTTTTTCAGAAATAGCGTCAAGAAGCTCCTTAAACTGCTGCCCCGCGCTCCTGTTTTCCAGCGTAACAGGATGGAAGGTAATTACCGCATATTTTCCGTCAAGCCCGAAATCAATGCTTCTCTCTAATTCTTCTCTGGAAAGCAGTTCTTTGTTCAAAGCATTTTCAACTCCCATGGCGCCTACACAGAAAACTCTTGAAGGGTCCTCGCCGAGCTGAATCACGCGCTTCGCGTATGCGGGCGTACTCGTAAAATGCAGCCAGCTCATTTTGGTTATCGAATGGCGAATCGCTTCGTCCACCGCGCCCTCCGTGGTCTCGCCGCCGTACAGATGTATTACGGGAATCTTCGCGTTCATCGCGGCGCAGCAGACCGCCAGCGTCTCATATCTGTCTCCGAGCACCATAAGCGCGTCCGGTTTCGTTTCCTCAAAATATTCCGCAAAGCTTATTATCGCGAGCCCCATGCTTTTGGATATTCCGACAGGAGAATCCGAGCTTACAAGGATCTCTATTCTGCGGTCTATCTCCACTCCGCTGTCAAGGATCTCTTTATATGTCAGCCCGAATTCCGGTGAAAGATGCGCGCCTGTCGCAACTACCCTCACGTCAAATTCCCCGCAGTCTATAAGTTTCTTAATAATTGGCTGCAAAAGACCGTACTCGGCTCTTGTAGCAGTCAGAACCGCAATTTTCGTCATATCTCTATCAACTCGTCCTCTCCGAAATCCCGTACTGCCTCTGTCCCCAATATATCAAACCATTTCATAGGCGATATTCCGTTGCCGGGTCTTTTGACCGTAAGATTCTGTTCCGTCAAAAGCTCGCCCTTTCTGATTCCGCGCCACGGCGAGATTTGCCGTCTCGGAGGGCGACGGTTTTTTTTCAAAGCTGCCCATCGCGGTCTCCACATTTCGTATCGCCTTGACCATTCCGGCAAATTCCGAAGGCTCAAGGCTTGCCTTATGGTCTGGACCTTCCATATTGCAGTCAAGCGTAAAATGCTTCTCTATGACCCGCGCGCCCATTGCCGCGGCAGCTACCGGTATCTCTGTTCCCTTCGTATGGTCCGAATATCCCACGCTTACGCCAAACTCCTCTTTCAGCGTCAGCATAGCGTTAAGATTGACATCTTCATAAGGCGTCGGATACTGCGTCGTACAGTGCAGGAGGGTTATGCCGCCCGCCCCGTGATCCTGCAGAGCGCCGACAGCCGCTTTTACCTCGGAAAGAGTACTCATTCCGGTTGAAAGAACGACCTCCTTATGTGTTGACGCTATCCTTATAAGATAAGGAAGATTCGTTATCTCCCCGGAGGGAACCTTCCAGAAACGCACCATAGGATTCAGGAAATCTATGCTGTCCAGATCAAACGGAGTCGAAAGGAACTCTATCTCCCTGTATTTGCAGTAGGCGGCAAGCTCCTCAAAGGCTTCATAGCCGAGCAATAGCTTTGAGAGCATTTCCTTCTGGCTCTCCGTCTTTCCTGTATTTTCCTTCTGGTACTCCGCCATGGGAGCGCATTTTGACACGAGAGCGTCCAGCTTTGCCGTCTGGAACTTTACTATATCGGCCCCGCATTCCTTCGCCGCGTCTATTAATTTTTTGGCAAGATCGATACTTCCGTTATGATTGACTCCCGCCTCGGCAATTATAAGAATTCTGCTCATCGCTTAAAGCCTCGCTCTCCGTCAATGAATTATTTTAATGTATGCGCGGGTACTCCCGCAGCCTTTATTCCCGCTCCGATATTTTTGGTTACTACCGCGCCCGCGCCGACAACGGCGGCGCTGCCTATTCTTAATCCCTGAATAACGGTAGCATTTGCTCCGACCAGAACGTCGTCTCCTATCTCAACATTACCGCAGAGCACCGCGCCGACCGCAATATGTGCAAAATCGCCTACTTTGCAGTCGTGCTCCACTATCGCTCCGGAATTGATTATCGCAGCGTTTCCGATTACTGACGCGGCGTTTACGACCGAGTTCTTACCGACAAACGCTCCCTCTCCGAGCAGCGCGTCTCCTGCGACCGCCGCCGTCCTGTCCGCTATCGGCGGCAGATCAAAACCAGACTGTTTCAGACTGTCAAAAAGCTTCCTGCGCACCGTCCCTTCGCCCATATAACCGATTCCGATACATGCGTTGTGTATACCCGAAGCATATATCATGGGCAGATCGGCGTCCGTTCCTATAATTTTATAACTGCGGTAAACGTATTCTTCATTTATCTCCCTGTCAACGAAGCCCGCGATTTCATATATTCCCGCAGACAGTATGGCATCGATAACAGAGCGGGCGTGTCCGCCGCACCCGGCTACTATAATTCTGTTCACTGCCTGTTCTCCATTCTCTGTCTCATCTTTTCAAGCTCCTCGATCTGTCCCATATCCATCCATGAATCCGCGATAACGGGATAAACGCCGACTTTCATGCCCTTGTCTATACAGCTTTGTATCACGTCGGTAATATGAATGAAAGAATCCGGTATCTCATCCAGAAATTCCGGCTCTATAACATAGAATCCGGTATTCGTAAGGAAATCAAAGGAGGGCTTTTCCTTGAGCCTTATTATCTCGCCGTTTTCTTTGGTTTCAATAATGCCGTAGGGAATCGTTTCTTTTTTGAGAGCGCATACGAGAGTAATAAGGTTCCCGTGCTGCCTGTGATATTTAAGAATCTCGTAATAATTATCCTCTATCAGAATATCGCAGTTCGTCATAAAAAAGGTTTCGTTTATGTGACCCTTAAGAAGCCTGAGACCTCCGGCTGTACCGCGAAATTCAGTCTCGTCGTAATATTTGATTTCTTTTTGGCTCTCTTTAAAATATGCCTTTATAAAATCTCTTTTGTAGTTTACTATCATGGAAAAATCCGTACAGCCGAATTTCTCGAAATGCTCAAGAATATGCTCGGTTATCGTTTTCTCGCCCACGGGAATAAGGGGTTTGGGAAGTATCTGCGTATACGGATAAAGCCGTGTTCCCTTCCCCCCCGCCATGATAACGACGGGAGTGTCAAGATTCGCGCTTTTGTAATATCTCTCGCCATCGGCAAACTCAATAGAATCAAGCCTTCCGTCCGCGTTCACTATCGGAACGGAGGTGATATGGTTCGCCTGCATAAATTCCCTTGCCTTAAACGCCTCTTCCTTCGGGATAAACTTATAATTTGTGTGCATGACGTCCGCGGCACGGCAGGACATATTCACATTGCGAAGTATATAGCGCCTTACGTCGCCGTCCGTTATCGTTCCTTTAAGAAATCCTTCGGCGTCGGTGACATAAACGATGCCCTTCGCGTTCTCGTCTATTTTTTTCATCACGGCGAGAAGCTGCTCGTCCGTGTCAATCGTAAACCCTTCCAAATTCATAAGCGTTGCTCCGTTTAATCGTAATTTCAGCCCAGAAGCTCCTTTAAGGCGCCGAGCACCCTGTCAACGTCCGCCTCAGAAAGATTGGAGCTGCAAGGGATATTAACGACCCTTTCGTAATATTTTCTGCAGACTTCCAGACGGTATTCAATGCTCCCCGCGTAAGGCTTCTGGTCAGGTATCAGTCCCCATATGGGTCTTGACTGTATTCCTCTCTGTGCAAGTCCGTCGATAAGCGCCTGTCTTTCTTTGGATGTTTTGTTTTGCAGATAAACCGAATAAAACCAGTAATTAGTGCGGATATCAGGTCTGAATCCGAGAAGCTCCACGCCGTTTATCCCTTCAAGTCCGGCTTTATAGCGCAGATAGTTGCGTTTCTTTATCCCGATAAATTCCTCGAGACGCTCAAGCTGAGCCACTCCCATCGCCGCCTGTATATTGGTCATTCTGTAATTATAGCCTATGTCGTTGTGTATGAAATTAGCCGCGTCGTCTTTTGCCTGTGTGGAAAAATAGCGAATGCGCTCAAGCGCCTCCCTGTCGTTTGACACGACCATTCCGCCGCCGCCCGTGGTGATTATCTTATTGCCGTTAAAGGAATAAACGCCTATATTGCCTATCGTTCCGGCGAATCTGCCTTTATATCTGCCCTCCGTGTAACAGGTTCCGAGAGCCTCCGTCGCGTCCTCCACAAGGGGCACGCCGTATTCGGCGGCAATATCCGTTATGCTTTCCATATCAGCCATATTTCCGAATATGTGAACGACGACTATCGCTTTTATTTTTTTTGAGGTTCTCGTATGATAAACCGCGCCGTCCGGTTTCTTTTCGCATTCTGCGGAAAAAAATTCCGCAAGCTTGACCGGGTCCATGCAGAGAGAATCGTCGCAGTCCATAAAAACAGGCTCCGCGCCCTCATATCTGACGGGATTCACCGCCGCAATAAAGGTAAGGGCGGGCACTATCACCGCATCGCCCGCTCCCACGCCAAGATAACGCAGAGCCATATGTATTCCCGCGGTTCCCGACTGACATGCCGCCGCGCCGCCCGCGTGTACATACTCCGCAATATCCTGTTCAAATCTGTTTATCATCGCCCCTCCGGTGGAGACCCATTCCGCCTCAAGCGCCTCGGTGACGTATTTTATTTCATTTCCTTTAATGTTGGGAACCGACAACGGAATAAATTTCTCCTCCATGAGCTGATCCTCCTTGATTTTCCCGCGTAACGCCCCGTCTTCACCGGGACTTATATTAATTAAAGATTGTAGATATCCACCTTGTACTTGTCAAGATTATGCCTCAAAAATTCTATCGTTTCAGCTAATCCCTGCTCAAAGGTATATTTCGGCTGCCAGTCTGTCAGCTCCTTTATCTTCGCGTTGCAGCCCAAAAGCCTGTTGACCTCGCTTTTTTCGGGGCGCAGACGCTGCTCGTCGCAGACGATCCTAGCCTCCGGACTGATCTGTCTTATAAGCTCTTCTGCAAGCTGACCTATGCTTATCTCCTGCTGTGTGGCAATATTTATTTCTTCGCCGACCGTCCTGTCGGATCTGTATATTTCTATAAAGCCGTTAGCCGTATCCTTTACAAAATTAAAATCCCTCGTCGGAATGAGCGAGCCTAGCTTGATTTCCTTTTTGCCTGCAAGAAGCTGCGTGATTATGGTCGGTATGACCGCCCTCGCGGACTGTCTCGGTCCGTAGGTATTGAACGGCCGCACGATAGTCACCGGCAGGTTGAACGAGCGGTAAAAGGATTCCGCAAGCCTGTCCGCGCCGATCTTGGTCGCGGAATACGGAGACTGCCCCTGATACGGATGCTTTTCGTCGATCGGCACATACTGCGCCGTTCCGTATACCTCCGAGGTGGAGGTCACAAGCACCCTCATGTTATCAAGCTCTCTCGCCGCCTGCAAAACATTGAGCGTTCCTTTTATATTGGTATCGACATAGGTATCCGGCGAATGATAGCTGAACGGGATCGCGATAAGCGCGGCAAGATGAAATACCGCGTCGCATCCCTTCATCGCCTCCCTAACGCCGTTAGGGTCCCTCACATCGCCCTGAAAAACCTCGACATTTTTCATTATGTCGGCAGGAAGCGTGTCGAGCCATCCCCATGTGTTGAACGAATTATAATATACAAACGCCTTTACGGAATAGCCCCGTTTTACAAGCTCCTCCGTCAGATGGCTCCCTATAAAGCCGTCCGAGCCTGTCACAAGAATTTTATCCATATCCTTACCTCCGCATTACTTTATTCAATGCTCATAAGCGTTTCCCGCGCATAATCCTCAAGCATCTTGGCGCACTGCTGCATAAGCTTGGCGTATTTCATTCCCTGCTTGGATACCATATCGATCTCCGTCTCAGTGTCTTCAAATTCGTTAAGGCTCGTACCCCTGATAATGGAATCCGCCACGTTCATGGTCACATTTACCAATATATATGCGGCGTATTCCATAGATTTGGAGGACAGCTTATTGACCTTTTTCAGCTGCGCGGCATATTCCTTGCCGCCCGTGTTTCCCGCTTTATTGAGATTGTTGATCTTATGGTACGCGCTGTAAAGCTTTTTGGCGTTGGAATAAATATCAGCCAGCTCGTCCGGCAGCTTGTGAACAAAGTCGACGGCCCGCTGCCTTTGCTCCGGCGTGAACTCGGACGGAGTATTGTTTATGCACTCCGTAAAATCCACCTCCGGTACGTCGCAGGTCTGTTCGATAGCCTCCTTAAGCGTCATGACCTCCGTTCCGCGGATATACGCGCCGCCCTCGGTGGCGTTTATAACGCGGAATTCCGGATCACGCTGCTTGGCTCCGTCTATATATGTAACGAACCAGTCAAGGAAATGCTTGAAATCGCCTCTTGTCGGCACCCATTCCTCATAATTTCCTTTAACCCTCTCCAGTCTGGAGGTATCCTCCTCCGGCATCTTCTCCTTAAACGTACCGTCCGCATGGGACTTGTTGCCGGTAAGCGCAAGGTCCTGTCCCACCAGTATAACGGTTTCAAAGCCGCACATATACAGCAGTCCGAACGCGCTAGTCGCAACCGAGCCTCCGCAGGGCAACTCAGGAAAAACCTTTCCTACCGACATATACATACAAGTAGTCAGGAAGTCCGTTATTCCAAATAATATTTTCTTTCCCCTCTGTTCGCGTATGACCTCATAATTAGCGTCTATGGGCGCAATTACGGGTATATCCTTTATCACGTCCATATCGAACAGACTTAAAGGCTTTTTAGCGTCTATCATCAGAAAAGCGTCAGGAATGATCCCTGCGCTGCAAAGAGGTCTGACCGCGGTATCGACCGCAAGAATAAAGGCTTTATTCTTCGCCTTTTTCAGCTCCTGTATATTTTTATTAAGGGAGGGACCCGCTGATACAAGGATCGCCGCCCTGTTCTCATACGGCAGAACCTTTGATAAGCACCTTGTATTGTATCCTTCGCAGGAATACCGCAGATTCTGCATCTGGTTCACAGCTATGACCTGCGAGAATACCACGCCCGTATTCATATTGCACAATACGCTTGTATATCTGTTATATATTTGTTGAACGGCCATATATACTCTGTCGGAAAAAAGCTCCTTATAATTGGGATGTACCAGAAGCTTCATAAATTCTATGGATTCCAAGGACATCAGCTTAGCGGCGACAGCTTCAAGCTCATTACCGTTAATTCCTTCAACTACAAAAGCTATCGGACGGCTTTCTATCTGCTCCGAAATATCGACCTCTTCCAGCATTTTTAAAAATATGGCTGCTGACGGCTCATAAGCTATTATATTCACGCTTTTGTCCGTGTTATCCGCTAACGCCTTAAGATAAAGTCCGCTTCCCAGTCCCACTAAAAAAACAGGGGCGAACTTATGTACCTCTCCCAATTTTTCCAGCCATACCTTAAGAGGCTCTCCCGCGCTGCGTCTGCCGTTGAGATAAAGCGTTCTCTCGCCCTGCTTTACCTTAAATATATCTAAACCGTCCCATGAACGCTCGGTTATGATCTCTGTTTCGTCTTTTTCATAATCGCCTTTTCTTATAATATCGGCATAAGCGGGATACCACTTCTCCATCGCCTTCAGATTACGCTCAAATATCTCACCTTTCATGATCCGCGTCATCCTCCTCATCTATATATAGCCCGATTATTTCCCTAAGTCCGTAATCCAAGGTATCTATCATCAGCACCTCGTCTTTTTGCGATGCCGCCTCCACATAGTCGCTCAATACCTGAAGCGTATAATCACGCAGCTGTTGTGACTCCTCGTCCGCCCCAAGCGCAACAAGCAGACCTCCGGTAAGCTTTTCTATATCCTCCCTAAGCTCAAACGCAGATTTCATGATATTATTTTCATTGATATAATAGAACCCTATACACAGCCTGTTGATCCGGTCTAACAGTTTCTTGGCAAGTTCCTCCATATACACGCCTCCGCAAACCCGTATTTAACAAAACAGAGGTACGAGTAGATCGCTCGTACCTCTGAAATTTTGTGATCTCCTAGGAAATCCTGTAATTAATCGGTTATTAGCCAAGTAAGGAGAGAACTCCCTGCGTTGACTGATTAGCCTGAGCAAGCATTGACTGTCCTGCCTGAGCAAGGATGTTGTTCTTGCTGTACTCAACCATCTCGTCAGCCATATCTGTATCACGGATACGAGACTCAGCTGCTGCCGTGTTCTCGGATACGTTGTCAAGGTTAGCTACGGTATGCTCAAGTCTGTTCTGGATAGCACCAAGAGCAGATCTCTGAGTAGATACTAAGTTGATAGCGTCCTGAATAGCTGTGATAGAGTTGTTAGCGTTGGTGTAGTTATCTACGTTAACAATACCCTTTCCTGATGTAGCGCTAAGAGCCTTAGCCGTAAGCCCCTCGGTAGTGATGTACTTGGTGAAGTTGGTTACATCCTTAACCTCAATCGAGATAGTTGCCTTCATTGCGGATATTTCTTTGGTTCTAGCAGATGCTGCCGTAGCAAATCTGGTTCCGGGAACAGCCTTAGTAACACCGCTTACGCTCTCTTTAAGATCCTTAAAGGTGTAGTATGTTGAACCGGTGGTGGTATCAACCTGTGCTGCGTAAAGGCTATTCGAACCGTATTTGTTTGCAATGCTGCCCTGGAACTGCTTAACTGCAGCAGAAAGATTCGTTTTCTGATCCTTCGTGCTGTCATAAGAATATGACATTCCCTTGTAGTCATAGCTTGTGATCTTCGTTCCGCGCTGAGGATCGTCAACAGAAACGCTAGTTACGCTTCTAAGTCCGAGTGACTGAGCGTTCATGTTGTCAATGCTGATAGCGATCTTCTGATTTGCGTTAGCGCCAACCTGAAGGTTCTTATCCTGGAATCCGCCGTCCAACAGGTTCTGCTTGTTGAACTGAGTGGTCTGAGAAATTCTGTCAAGCTCTGCGGTAAGTGCTGAAAGCTCTTCGTTGATAGCGTCACGGTCGATGTTCTCGTTCGTGTCGTTAGCACCCTGAACAGCCAGCTCGTTCATTCTCTGGAGAATGCTGTGTGCTTCGTTGAGCGCACCTTCTGCTGTCTGGATAAGGGAGATGCCGTCCTGAGCGTTGTCGGAAGCTCTGTTAAGACCTCTAACCTGGCTTCTCATTTTCTCTGAAATTTTAAGACCTGCTGCGTCATCGCCTGCGCGGTTGATTCTGTATCCTGAAGAAAGCTTCTCGGATGATTTTGCCTGACCTGAGGTCGTTACTCCCAACTGTCTGTTGGAGTTCATTGCTGTAATATTGTGCTGTACTACCATTGCCATAATATTGTCCTCCTTGTTTTTAATTCGCAAATCCTTTTGCGTTGTTATGGCTTGCATCCGGCTTTGCCGGAGCAATTTTGATGTCTTTACCTCTTGACCTATGTCAAAAGGTGTTACGCTCTCCTGACCTAAGTCAAGAGGTAAATGTATGTATAAGCTTGGGCCCCTAGGATTGCCCTCACTTAATACCTTAGTTGTTCTGCTGCTCTTTTCCTCAGCTGTAATATATATCGGAACGACTTTTTAATACTTAACCCCTTTTTTGAAAAATTTTCAAATTTTTTCTAATTGCCCGAAATCAGGGGATTTTACGGTATTTTTCATACGCCGCTTATTTCTTGTTGTCGTAGAAATAAGACTCCGAAGATATATTGTTCATGTTCTTGTAATAGCTTGCCGCCATATCCCTGCTCTTCTTGATCTGGTAAACTTCTTTTTTAAGAGACGCAAACCGTGACGTAATGAGCTTGCGGTTATTCTCCTCCTCAACGATAAGAGCCGCGTTCTTATCAAGAATCACGCTTATCTTTGCCTGGAGCCGCTCGATCTCCTCCCTGTAAGTCTCTTTCCTGCCGGAAATCTGAGCTTTAATATTGTCATACAATATCTGAAAACCGTTGTCAAGCTTCTCAAGCTCCGCTATTAGCTTCGCCTTTCTGTCTGTGCTGGCATCGAAAGCGTCGTCGTCAAACTCCTCCGCCTCCGCAATGCTTCTTTGCTGCACGGTAACGGCTTCGAGCTTATCAAGAATAGCTATTTTTTTGTCAAGACTCTCGGAGAGAACCTGAAGGTAGTTTTTTGTGTTTTCCATGCAATTACCCGTTTCCCCCATGCTTGTTATGCCTTTGCCGCAGCGTTAGGCTTGTTGAGGTTCATAACCTCTTTCCATGTTTCGCGCATCGTTCTCAGATGCGTAAGACACTCTTCAAG
>ERZ777011.3308-NODE-3308-length-10481-cov-3.451755_pt1 | contig 10481 bp, 12 predicted proteins | sample MGYA00374964_ERZ777011 | MGnify/ENA primary metagenome ERZ777011 (study PRJEB29310, sample SAMD00008975) | mouse gut metagenome | study: EMG produced TPA metagenomics assembly of the Metagenome analysis of fecal microbiota from mouse which was promoted...
TTGTTTTGTTCCTTGCCATAAGTGTATTGATAATCAAATAAATACATTTGAAGGTGTAGAATTAAGATTAGAATGTGATGAGATTATGAAAACAAACAATTATCATTTAGAAACTGGAAAGGCAATCATAACAAAAGGATATAATCTACCATAAAAAAATGTTATTCACACAGTTGGACCCATTATTTATGATTTTGTAACAGAAGAAAAAGAAAGGGAACTTGCTAATTGTTATATAAATTCGTTAGAATTAGCAATAAAAAATGAAATAAGAATAATAGCATTTCCTTGTATATCAACTGGAGAGTTTAGGTTCCCAAAAGAACTAGCTTGTAAGATAGCAATTCAAACAGTAGATATGTTTTTAAAAGAAAATAGAGAAAGAATATATAAAGTTATATTTAATGTTTATGGGGAGGAGGATTACAAAATATATGAACACATCATTAGAGAAAACCAATCAAATAAAGAAACTAATTAAAGATGCAGACTATATTTTAATTGGTGCAGGTGCAGGACTTTCAACAGCAGCAGGTATAGAGTATTTTGGAAAAAGATTTGAAGATAATTTTTCAGAATTTATAGATAAATATCATTTTACAGATATGTATTCATCAGGATTTTATGATTTTGAAACAGAAGAAGAAAAATGGGCTTATTGGGCAAAACACATGTATATGAATTGTATTGGAATGAGTGCTACAAAATTATATGAAGATATTTTTAAGTTAGTAAAGGATAAGAATTATTTTGTTATTACAACAAATGTAGATGAACAATTCCATAAATCTGGATTTGATAAAGAAAAAATATTTGCAACACAAGGAAGTTATAGATATATTCAATGTAGTAAGGCTTGTCATAACAAAATATATGATGCAACAGAAATAGTAAAAAAGATGATTCACGAAACAAAAGAGTGTAAAATTCCTACAGAGTTAGTTCCAATTTGTCCTATTTGCAAAGAAAAAATGGAAACTAATTTAAGAAAAGATGACTATTTTATTCAAGATGATAATTGGTATAAACAAAGCCAAAGGTATGATAAATTTATAGAAAATTCAAGAGATAAAAAAGTAGTATTATTAGAATTAGGGGTAGGATTCAATACACCTGGAATTATAAGATTTCCATTTGAAGAAATGGTACATCAAAATAATAATTGGAATCTAGTAAGAGTTAATAAAGATAATGGTATGAAATTTTTAGATATTGAAGATAAAAGTATAGTCATTGAAGATGATATAAAGAAAGTAATAGAAGAAATATACAAGTTATAATATACAAAAATTATTATTTTTGTGTTATAATCACTTTGACAAATTACAATATTTAGGGCTAATTAGAAAAACTGATTATAAAATAAATTGCATTAGCCAAATGTTAGCAAAAAATGTCGGGCAAGGTAAAACCTTTTAAAGTAAAATATACTTGTGAACGGAAAGGAGAGAAAATGAGTTAGATTGAATCAATTAGTAAGGAATAGATGATGAAAAGTATTATTGCGAAGTTTGGATACCTATTAAGAAAAAATAATAGGCAACAAGATTTATTTGTGAAAAATACTACACAAATTTAAAATAATATGATACAATACTTTATGATAAAAAAATGAGCAAATCAAGTGGTTAGAGGCTCGGAATTCTTGAAAATAGAGAGAAGAATTAAAAAGGAGGAATTAATCATGTCAGGACATAGCAAATGGCATAACATACAAGCTAAAAAGGGAAAGGCAGATGCTGCAAGAGGAAAAATATTTACTAAATTAGGAAGAGAATTATTAATAGCTGTAAAACAAGGAGGACCAGATCCAGCAGGAAACTCAAAGTTAAAAGATGTTATAGCAAAATGTAAAGCGGCAAATATGCCAAATGATACAATAAATAATGCAATAAAGAGAGCAGCAGGAGAAGGTAGCAATGAGAACTATGAGGAAATTACATATGAAGGATATGGACCAAATGGAGTAGCAATTATAGTTAATGCTACTACAGATAATAGAAATAGAACAGCTGCAGATGTAAGACATGCATTTGATAAATCAGGAGGATCATTGGGAACTAGTGGTTGTGTATCATATATGTTTAATAGAAAAGGGATAATCATTATAGAACAAGCAAGTACAAATATGAGTGAAGATGAATTAATGATGCTTGCTTTAGACTGTGGAGCAGATGACTTTGAAGCAGGAGAAGACTATTATGAAATTTCAACAACACCAGAAAACTTTTCAGAGGTTAGGGAAAAATTAGAAGAAAATGGTTTACAATTTGTGGAAGCAGACATTCAAATGGTACCAACTTCATACATTAAATTGGATGAACATGGAGCAGAAGTTATGGAAAAATTATTAGATAGATTAGACGATTTAGATGATGTATCAGAAGTATTTCATAATTGGGAAGAATAAATAGTTGTAGTATTTATAAAATATTATGTATTAAATATATGGACAGATTTTATCTCTGTCCTTTATGAAATACTTAATTGTACTTAGCATAATATATAATCATAAATATAGTAAATGAAAATATTAAAAGCTATTGAACAATAATAAAATGCGGGTATAATTTAGTGGTAGAATGTCATGCTTCCGACCTGATAGCGCGGGTTCGATTCCCGCCACCCGCTCCATTTTGTAAATGATTTAGGCATTCCATATATGCAATTAAATATATAACGACCAAACGTCGTAACCCTTATGAATACTGTCTTACACAAGGCAGTATTTATTCAATTACAACTATACACTCCAATTTGTAACTCAAAAAATCAATATTATGTATTCTAAGCCAAAAGTACATCAAACCATTACACCATAAGCACTTGACAGCCATTCATCTCAATTATTCCAATTGCATAAAAAATTGCATTAAGTTATTCAGTCGTGTATGGAGTAGCACTCCATATTGTAACTTTGAGCCTTAAAATAATTAGCACAAGACATCTCCCCACCAGTAGAATTATAATTATTAATGATTAAAATTATGTAGAAGGGGGCGAGATGATGAAGCAGGACAAGAATTATATTCTAAAACTATACAAGCAATATGAAAAGGACAAGTCAAATACTAATAAATTCAATAAACTATTAAGGCAATCTAGCATTCAACGAGATGAATTAGAGAAAACACTTAATCATAAACAGCGTAAGCAACTACAAAAGCTAATGGAAACAACTTATGGTCTATGGGACGAGGAAAATATGCAATTCTTTAAAGAAGGAATGGCAATACCATTAAGAATAATGAGTGAAGCATTAAGAAAAACAATGTAAAATGTAAAAATTAAAGGAATATCAAAAGCGATATTCCTTTAATTATGCTCATTTAGCCCCCTTCTGTATGATGAAATCAATAGCTTCAAGTAAAAATTTCTTATCATCAGGAGTAAGAACAGATAATTTATCAATAATCTGTGTATCTATATCAAGATTATCATATTTAACAATATTATTAAAAAGAACGCTAGGAGTTACGTTCAATGCTTCACACAATCGTACAAGTGCAGTAATACTCACACCACTAGCACCACGTTCAACCATTGAAACATATTTGTCGGATTTATTAATTCTGTACGCCAACTCTTCCTGTGTAAGATGACATTGTTTTCTAGCAGTAGATATATTATCTCCTAAAGTACGTAAAATCTTATTATCTTCACCCATATACTAAAGCCCCTCTCATTACTAATATAAATAATTATATAAGTAATACTTTAGAACATACACAAAGCAAAAATTCCGTAACTACATTCACACTTTACAATATAAATAATTAGTGGTAGAATAAAAGTAGATAACTTGTCGAAAATTGTAACGCAAAATTACAATACTATATAAAGAAAGGATTGAATTGTATGAGTAATGAAAAGAAAGGATATTTAGGGAAAGATGGAAGAAGATATAATGATTTATGGGAAGTATGGAATGCTGATGCAGTGGTAGAAAACAATGAAAAACAAACAAGATTATTACAACAGCAACAACAATTACTATTACTACAAATGGAGCAAAAGGAAAAAGAAATGGCAGAAGCAAAAAAACAAGAAATAGCAAGACAAGAGCATGAAAAACAGTTAGCCCAAGAGAAATACGACCACCAAAAAGAAGTATTAATGTTAAAAACATTTGATGAATTATCTATACCTATCGCAATATATGAAAAATTTGAAGATAAACTATTAAAAACGGAAGCAAATAAAGAAGACGCTATAAAACTGTTAGAACTGACAACTTCTGTAACAAAAATTAAAAGTGAAAAACTAAAGAAAAGTGAAGATTTCTTAGCAAAAATAGACAAGAATGCTAATTATACAAATAATGAGGTAAAGTATAGTGATAAGTATAAGAAATTTGAAGATTTTATAAACAGTAAAATTATGCTAGATAGTTTAAAAGTTAAAGATTTTGATATTATACAGGAGAATAAGGAACTTATAGAGTTATTTAATCAAACAAAAAAGAATACAGAAAACTTATTATATATGTCTAAGATTATATGCTATGTCGTTGGAATATTACTAATTATTCAAGGTTCATTCTTTTGGGGATTAATTATATTAGGAATGGCTATATTACTTACAAATAGTGAAAAAGTTAAAATTCCAATTCCAATACGAGCAAGAACAGAATTAAAAGATAAAATCAATGCTACTATTAGTAAACAAATGATAGAAGAATATAAGCAAAGTGATGTTAGTGAAGAAGAAAATTCTATATTAGAAGAGATGAAAGAATTACAAACTAAAATGAATGAGAATAGCAAGAAAATTATAGATGTAAGGCTTGAAGAATTATACAACTTTAGACTAGAGCATTATAATATGAAAATCGAAAAGTTATTTTATGATATAGGATTAGTTAATACTTGTATTGAAAAAGATTATAACTGGTTAGATATAGATAAGAACAATATTAAGAAAGAAGGAAGTTATGAAGATTATTTCCACTATTTTAATAATTACAATCCTGAAAACTAAATGAATAATATATAAGTAAAGTTCACTTTAGATAGTGGGCTTTTATTATGTCGAAAGTTAAGTTTAATCAGCATTCCATATATGAAAACAAGTAGATTTATAATTCCTGTAATTATAATTTGAAAGGAGTGAGAACTGAAATATGGACTACAAGCAATATATATTAGAATTACTGGCACCAGTAGGAGAAGCACTAAAGCTAGATGACCCCTACCCTACATTAATTGAAAGACTTAAAAAGTGTGATGAAAAATGTACTGAAGCAATGGAGCAAGAGCAACAACTCGATATTAAAACTATAATGAGAGTAATTAAAGTAATGAATAATCCCGAAAGCGACCAATATTCTATTAATAATCTAGCAGTAGCAACTAAACTAATGATAGAAGCATTGCAAAATTAATCTTCATCAATAAAGAAATAATAAGCTAAACCCCCTATTATAAAATGTTTAGCACTGGTAAGATACCTCCTATTACGATTAAAATTCGTAGTAGGAGGTAATTATTTATGAATGAACAAGAATTAAAAGAGATGATTGACAACACAGTAAAATCAATCACAGAGGGCAAGAAATGGAAAGAAACATACGACAAAATGGCAATCCTGTTATTAGATAGCAGAGAGTTATTAAAGCAGTTTTACAAGAAATGTAAGGAATACCAATACTTACAATTCCAGTTGAAAGAGGTTACAAGCCTAGACTTAATTAAGATAACAGCAGTATATCAGGGGCAACCAGTGGCAGAGGTAACCCTAGACCAAGAAGGAAAAACAACTGTAACAACAGAAGCATACAACGAGAGCAACAAGAAAATCTATAATTGTAAGTTACAGTTACAGGGCGAAGAATGGAATACAGACCCAGTAGACCAGTTTATGGAATACTTTAGCCAAGACTTAGAGCCAAAAGGCAAAATTAATGAACACGCACACATAGAAAATATGTTGCTTCAAGAGTTCTCAAAACAAAATGCAAAGGAAAAACTACTTTTAGGCATTCAACCAACTAAAATAGAGGGCATAATAAATCCAATACCTGTATTATTCAATGAAGCAGAGCCAAGTTATATAAATGTATTATGCAGGTCAAAAATTAGAAAATTAACAGTAGTAAGAGTGTTAGAAGATACAGAAACATTACAATCAGCCTTGAACAAAGCAACAGAACAAGCTGTATTCTTAACCCAGTTAATCCACTATGAAAACGGTCATCTATGGCATAAGATATTTGGATTTAAAAGTTCTGTTCCAAGTCGTACAACCATAAAAGTTTGTATAGCAATAAATAAAAAGTCATCTAAAAAAGATTATGAAATAACGCCAATCTCTCTACAATGCGAGAATGATTGCTTACAATATCACGCTTTATATTATGAAACAGACGGAAAACAAATCACATCAATACATACAACGTTGAATGATTAGAGGGGGCGACCCAATGCAAATTAAAATACTCAAAGGCACTGACCAAATACGGACGGTGCTTTTACTGAAATTCTAACATCTAAGGGAACACGAATATTAATTGATTTTGGAGATGACTTAGACCTAGACGACACAGAGCCTAAACGCCTTCCAACAATAGAAGGATTAACCACAGGCAAACCAATATATGAAGCAGTATTTATAACACATCATCATCAAGACCATTGTCGGCAGAATAAATGAGGTGCTTCCAGAAATACCTATATATATGTCAGACTTAGCAAGAAATATCTTAACAACAGTATTCTGTTTCTCCAAGTCTAAGGGCAATATAACACACGACACAATCAATTTAAGCGACCAAGATCCAGTACATATAAAAGACATTATAGTAACACCCTACACCGTAGACCATTCAGCTTATGGGGCGTTTATGTTTCTAATTGAAGCAGATGGAAAAAGAATATTACATACAGGCGATTTTAGAAATCATGGGTATAAGGGCAAGCTACTAAAACCAACACTTAGAAAAATTGGTAAAGTAGATGTATTAATCACAGAAGGCACAACACTATCAAGGGAGCAAGTAAAAAGTCTAACAGAAGCAGAACTTGCTGTCGAAATGGCAGAAAAAACAAAGGAGTTCAACCAAGTTCTAGTATTGATGAGTAGTACTAATATAGACAGAGTTACAACAATTCAAAGAGTGGCAAACAGAACAGGAAAAACTGTAATCCACGATATATTACTCTCAAACGTGCTTAGATTAGTAACGCAGAAAATACCAAATGCTTTAAATTCAAGTAAAGTACAAGTATTTCTCCCCTCATTCATATATCTATTGAAGGACAAAGAAGAATACAAACAATATATAGACCCTTACAAAGAGAAGATGAAGAAAACTGGAAAAGCATTACATCGGTAAATTCATACTTAACATTAGAATATCAATGGCAAGAGATATTGAAAAGCTAAAGGTAAAAAATAAAGTATTAGATAACTGTTGCATTTTATGGTCGTTATGGGAAGGTTACGCCAAAGAGCCTGAATACAAGCAGTTCTTAGATAAGATGAAAGAGTTAGACATTCCAGTTATACAGGGGCAACACGTAAGTCGGTCATCGGCGATTATACAGCAATAAAACAGGTCATAGAAATAACAAATCCAAAAGTAGTAATCCCAATCCATACCGAGAATAAGGAGAAAATAAAAGACTATACCCCAAACGCCGTAATATTAAATGACGGCGAGATATACCAAGTAAAGGAGTGAAGCAAGAAATGGCAAAACACGAAATAATAACCTATAATGCAGTTATGGAGCGATTGAAGAACGTACCACTAGAAAAATATTCATCTGAGGACATCTTCCAAAGATACATAGCATACGGAACAGCAGAAGAATTAACAGATACAAAAATACAAAGGCTTATAATCCAAAATGGCTATACTGAATATTTAGTAAACATCTTAGGAGAGATGACAACAGATGAAACAATAGTTGATGAAATGTTAAAAAGTGAATGTTTTAAAAAGGATTATTCAATCAAGCAAGGAACAATAGAAGATATACAATTCATAGATGATAAAGAAATCCCTAGTACATTCAAATGTGTAAATATAATCCTGTTAGATACAGAAGCAAAAGAACGATACCAAATCCAATATGTAGATGAAGAAGAAAGAATAAACGTACAATTCAAACGAGCATATATAAACAAATATATAACAGTAGTAGTTCATAGTATGGAGAGCATAAACAGGTTATGCTGCTTCTTAAAAATCAAATAATATATATGAACACTACAAAAGCAATGAAAGGAAACAATAAACTATGGAAAGCGAATTCCCAACATTAGAAGAAATAAGAATAGGAGCATTACAAGCGAAAGTATTAGAAAATGTATATAACCAAACTAAAGAAAGATTAAAAAATGCAAATATAGAGGACATGACAGAGGAAGACATTTACATACTATACTTAACAGGAACATTACATCAAGAAGAAATCGAAAGCCTACACAAACCTGAAATACAGCAACTACTAATCAAGCATGGATTTATCAAAGCATTTCTTCATTTCCTAGTAGATTATATAAAGGACAAACAAGTTATCAAAGACCTATTATCGAGTAAAGAATTTACAGAAGCTAATTTTATAATTAAACCAGTAACAATAACAAATATAGAAATTGAAAAGTTAGACGAAAATTTTAGCAAGTACTATATAACAATTCAATTCATAGATAAAAAAACTCAAACATCTTATTCAATAGAAATAGGAGAAGGATTTGAATTAACTAATGCTAAAAAGTTCAAAGATGAAATAATATCAAATAAAGATAATATGAGTATAATACTAGATAGCAAAAGAAACAAACCTGTAACTCTAATAAAATATATGAAGATATAACATTCAATAACCAGTTAGAAATCCACTAACTGGCTATTTATATTATATAGCATTAGTCAGTAGATTATAATTACCGTCTATTTAATCCTTATTAAAAAAATTTTGGCACAAAATACCCTCAAACGTTTTATACCTTTACTGAATATAAAAAGTCGCTTATTTCGTAAAATTTTGCGTTCTAACACAATATAACATAAACAGCAATAGATGAATTACATATAATGGTATATATTAAAAGCAATATAAAGTATGGAGGGCAAGTCAAATGAAATTAAAAGCATTGAGTAAAATTCTTAATAAAGCATATCTTCAATATGGAGATATAGAAGTTCAAACAATGGGTGGCAAAGAAGATTATAAGATAAAATCTGTATGTATAGGAGAAGCAGGAGATGAATTATATATAGAATTGGAAAGCATAGAACAATAAACATTAACCTATATAGTAATATATAAAACAAGTGTTCGCATATTACCAATATCAAGTAATATAATATATATATTCTTCTATACAAATAAGCATATTATGGTAACTATGCTAATATTTATATATAAATATTAAACAAGATAATCTTACAAAGGGGCTTGAGCGTAGCGAAAGCTCCCTTTGCAGATTGTCGAGTTTAACTGTTTATATGTAAACATAAGACTTTTGGGGTGTGTTGATTTATGTAAATGCACTATTCTTAAAAATATATAATATTAAATTAATAAACATCGTATATGAGTGTATAACCACCTTTCGCTCGTATTAGATATAGCTAAGGTTAAGGAATGGAAGGACACAAAAAATCCTGCTTCCTAAGGTAGAAATCGACCAGTAGAAGAAGCACCACCCCCACCCGGCCACTTGTCTATTCTATAAAAAATATATAAACAACATTAATAAACATCGTACATAAAAAATAAGGGGAGATTATAAGAAGGTTACAAATAGATAATATAATTAAACTCCCCACAAGGAGAAAAAAGGTATATGCACCTACCCAATCCCTGTAACATTCATTATCAAATAAAGGTAGTAATGCACCTGCAAAAGAAATACCTAGTGCTTGTATTCTAAAATATACCATAGCCCAGTAAGACCAAATTAACGGGGCGACCAGATAAAAGTAAGATAAATACAACTTATAAAATCCAACTAATCCCCTATACGATACAATAACATCAATCCCCTGTAATGCCTGTAATACAGTAGATTAAGATTATAGCTTAATTGCTTTTATTTAAAAAATTTTACAGGCTTAACTGGTGGATTGATTTTATTACTTTAGTTACAATAAAAACCAAGCAAATTATATATCATCAAAACACGATGAAACATCAATAAAATATGAGCCAAGTACATTAAAAGTACAAAGCCCATATAATAACAATCTATTCAAAATCAAGTATAAATCCAGACTTAGGAACGGACAGCTTGTCCTTTACCTCGTCGGGAAGGTTATCATAAAACATCTGTAAAAGTTCGGGAACATTTAAAGTAGTATCTTTAGTATCAAATAAATCCTTCTTAATACAATGTAAACATTCTGTACCTATTCCACAATAAGCACAATTACTACAATCATAAAATTTAATGTTAGGGCTAAGATTGAAATTATCTTCTACATAATCAGGAGTATAAACATATACATCTTCTGTACCTGCTTCTTCTCCT
>ERZ777011.3309-NODE-3309-length-10481-cov-2.886438_pt1 | contig 10481 bp, 7 predicted proteins | sample MGYA00374964_ERZ777011 | MGnify/ENA primary metagenome ERZ777011 (study PRJEB29310, sample SAMD00008975) | mouse gut metagenome | study: EMG produced TPA metagenomics assembly of the Metagenome analysis of fecal microbiota from mouse which was promoted...
AAATTTATGCTTACGCCCAAATTTGTGGGCTGTTGGAAGCATGGAGGATTAATATGAAAAAAGTTGCGGATATGACCCAGGGACGGCCGCTGGGTCTGTTAGTGCGTTTTGCAGTACCCTTGCTGGTTGGCAGCCTGTGCCAGCTATTGTACACCACGGCGGACAGTGCGGTAGTCGGCCAGATGCTCGGGGTCAATGCCTTTGCGGCAGTGGGGGCCTGCGGGTTTTTAAGCTGGCTGGTTACCGACATAATACTTGGCCTGACGCAGGGGTTTGGAATCCTTTTTGGCCAGTTGTTTGGAAAGAAACAGTGGCCGCTATTAAGACAGGCAATTACTGCAACAGTGGTAATCGGGCTGGGCGTCGGCGCGGTAATGACTGTGATTGGCCTGATGACCACAGAGGCCGTACTGCGCCTGATGAACACGCCGGAGAGCATTCTGCCCCTTGCCGTGAGTTATTTACAGGTACTGTTTTGCGGTATTCTCGTAACCATGTTTAACCGGCTGGCATTTACTCTGCTTTTGTCTTTGGGGAATAGCCGGACTCCTGTGACAGGGAACATCGTCTCATGTGTTCTGAACATTATCCTTGATATTATATTGGTTGGAGCGCTGGAATGGGGTGTACGGGGAGCTGCCGTGGCCACTGTGCTGGCCCAGTTTGCCTGTCTCGTATATTGTTTGATAAAACTGCTGGATATTCCTGAGTTAAGGCCGATGGATTTGCGGCCGTCTTTGGCGCTTATGGGAAAACTGCTGCGCTTGGGCGGACCGCTGGCTTTTCGTAACGGAGTGATTTCCCTGGGCGGGCTGTTTGTACAGTCTGCCATAAATGGATATGGTACGCTTTTTGTGGCTGGCATGGCCGTAGTAGAAAAATATTTTGGCCTGCTTAATTTACCGGGCGATGCTTTAGAGGGAGCTTTCGCAAATTTCAGCGCTCAAAACTACGGCGCCGGCCGCTTGGATCGGTTCAAGGAAGGTTTGAGATGCAGTGTGCTGCTGGCACTGGCCTGTTGGGGAGTGATAGCCGTGGGGGTGCTTGGTTGGGGCCGGGAGCTTCTTGGCCTGCTGGTTTCCGGCAGTCCTGAAGAACTGGAATTGCTTTTAAATGTGGGGTGTGAGTATTTGACAGTGCTGGTTCTAAGCATACCGATGATGTACCTGCTTTGCCTGTACCGATCGGGTTTGGAGGGAATGGGAAACGTCCTTGCGCCCACTTTCTCCGGCTTTATGGAGCTGGGCATGCGTATCATGGCGATTCTGTTTTTACCAAAGCTGCTGGGCCGGTGGGCCATATACATAGCCAACCCGCTTGGATGGTTGAGTGCGTTGCTCCTGCTGGCGTTTTCCTACTATCGGGTGTATCGGCAGAAATCAGGAAAACGGGGATAAGCAAAGCTTGCGGTATGCAGGGGGAATAAAAATGAAGGAAACAAAAATATTCAGTAAGAACAGCATCTTTCAAAAATTTGAAGTACTAAAAACAAACCGGAATAAACGCTACCGGTACAATGAATTTCTGGTTGAAGGGGTTCGCAGCCTTAACGAGGCGGTAAAGAACAATTGGAAAATTAATTCTTTTCTTTATGATAAAAATAATCTTTCCGACTGGGCGGCAAATATGATAAGCAAGGTAAATACGGATTTAAATTATTGCCTGACACCGGAACTTATGAAAGCGTTAAGCGGAAAGGGAGATACCTCGGAATTAATGGCGGTAATCGAAATGCGAAAGGACAAACTTGAGAATGTTATGCTTTCCGAAAATCCTTTTATAGTTTTGTTTGACCGTCCGTCAAACAAGGGAAATCTTGGTACTATGATACGCTCGTGTGATGCTATGGGAGCGGATATGCTTATCATTACCGGCCATTCGGTGGATTTATACGACACGGACGTGGTGGTTTCGGCAATGGGTTCATTTTTTAATCTGCCTGTTGTCAGAATTTCCGACAATAAGGTGTTGTTTGATTATATCGACGAATTGAAAAACAGATATACCAATTTTATGACAATCGGGACTACGGCGCACAGGGAAAATCCTGTTTACTCCGTCGATCTGACTTGTCCGCTTATGTTGATGATGGGAAATGAAACGATGGGATTAAACAGGGCATTTAAGGATTATTGTGACATGCTTTGTACGATTCCAATGTCTGAAAAATCTTATGCCACATCATTTAATGTAAGTTGCGCCGCTTCAATACTGATGTATGAAATTGCAAGGCAAAGAGGAGGGAAATAGTGTTTTTTGCCTGTTGGAAGAATTCATTTTGCTTTTCAGGAAATGTTTGCTATACTAAATATACGGTATTAAATACATAATCATGCCAAAGCGTGTTTGAAAATTCATTTGGGCCAAAACTTCCACAAATTGTGGCGTACATATTGTACACATCTGACAGAAAGCAACTTTGAAGCGCGCTCCGGTCAAAATGCAGGGAGGCTGTTATATATGAATATATCCATACAAAATAATTTATTAGCGATGAATGCCAACAGACAGTATAAAATAAATACGGTCAATTATGCCAAAACGACGGAAAAAACCTCGTCAGGATACCGAATCAACCGCGCCGCGGACGATGCGTCAGGACTTGCCATTTCCGAAAAAATGCGCAGGCAGATCAGAGGGCTGAATCAGGGCACGCTCAATGCCCGGGACGGCATATCCTGGGTGCAGACAGGTGACGGTACCTTAAATGAAGCCCATGAAATACTGCACAGGATGACGCAGCTTTCCGTCAAATCTTTGAATGAAACCTGTACCGACGATGATCGGGAAATGATGCAGGCGGAGTTTGATCAGCTGCAGTCTGAGATTGATAAATTAACCGACAGCGCCACATTTAACCAAAAACATATTTTTCAGGAGCATGAGAACCCTTATTATCAGTTTGAAGGAAGTGCCGTGTGGCTGCAGGATCAGCGCCATGTGATTACGGACGGTGCAAACGACCTGACCGTGGAATACCGGATTCTGGAATCAGACACGCCCACAACTAAAACAATCACCGTGCCGGCCGGCGTATATACCACACAGGCGCTGATTGACGAGATTGATACGGCGCTGGAGAACGCGGGGCTTATCGAGGAAGGGGTTGTGCTTGAATATACCGGGGACGGACGCTGCAACCTCAATCTGGAAGGCGGCGAGAAGATTGACAATGTTTCCGGCGGCCTTTCCTACCTGCTCTATGACAGCTTTGGGGGAGGCAGTCTGGGCGCTCTGATAGGCACCACAATATTTCAGACGGAAAATTCCCGGCTGCCCATTGCCGCCGGCTATAACGATGAGATGTCCTTTACGGTGGTCAACACCGACGGAAGCTCACATCCGGTTTCGATTAAAATTCCTGCGGGCAATTATAACCGGGATGAGCTGTTGACCATCCTGCAGGACGAACTTGATAAGACGCCCGGCAACACCGTGAAGGCGACAAAACATGGCACGGGCATCAGGCTTGCCAGCGAAGAAAGCATTATCACCGGCTTTAAAGGCAATATGTTTAAAATTGATACCGGAGAATATACCTACACTTCCGTCTTCTACGACAATGTGCAGGAAAGTGAGGTCAGGTTTACCCCCGGCAAGTTTACCGGCGCGGCAATCCTCCCCACACCATACCACTCCACGGGCAGTCAATATCCGGAGAATCAGCTTTTTGATATCCGCAAAGGGGTAAACGATACATTGGTGCTAAAGCCCAATGGAGTGACACAGGAGACGGTTATCACAATCCCTGAGAAGCAGTATAACATGAGTGAAATGGTTGCCTTTCTCAATGGTCAGATGACGCCTCTGGGCCTGAAAGTGAGCCAGTACAGCAACAGCAACGGAAATTTTCAGGGGATTACCATTGAGTCCACAGAAAAAGGCATTACAAGCGCAGTGGGTTTTATACCGGAAAAGTGCACTGCCTACGAGACTCTTTTCGTCCGTCACTCGTATAAGGTGCCGGACCGCGGCGCTGCCTACGACAATGAAACAAAGGCGGATGTAACGGCCCTGTTAAAAAGCGGAAGCAACTATGTGGTGGACGGAGCCTCCACGCTTCCTCTCAATATCGTAAAGGGTACAAATGATCAGTTCAAGTTGACGCTGAACAATACTTCCACCTATATCATCACTTTAGATGCGGGCGAATATAAAACCGCAGATGAAATCAGGGCCGCTATAGATAAACAGCTCAACGGAAGTTCCGCTCCCAGCGGTTATAAAGGGCTTTTAGAAGTAAGCCTGACTGCGGATAATAAGATATTGCTTCAGGGAAACCGCTCGGTAGATTTGATTACCGTGGGGAAAGTCGATGGCAATAGCGGATATGAGGATATTTTTGTAGGGCAAAAGAAGATAACGCAATATTCGCCTCCGCAGCATACCACTGTCACCAATACCAATGCCATTTTGCCTGACGGCACGGTAAAGGTAACGTCCTCCCAAAAGAATATGGTAGTTTGGATAGACGGCGAACCGAAAAATGTTACTTTGCCCGTGGGCGACCATGTGTCCCAGAAGGATATCCTGGACAAAATCAACGATTCGCTAAAGGATACAAAGGCGCCGAATACCTTTTATAACGTAAATGTGACGGGCGAAAATAAAAATTTACATTTTACGGTTCCCACACATAAGAGCGAGATTCTCTATCCGGGCCTTCCGTCTAATTTCAGTGCAAAAGGAACATATAAGGGAGATCCTCAGGGCGTAGCCGGCGGATACCAGGAGAATAAACCGGCGTCATTGACCGTTTCGAAAACGCTGCCGGATACAATCACGATCACAGGCTCCAACAAACATTTTGCGTGCACCCTGAACGGATTAGGCGGAAGCGAGCGAAAAGAAATTGCGTTTGACCTTCCGGAAAAGACCTATACCCGTGACGAACTGGTGGCAAATTTGCAGGCGCAGATAAATGCACAGTGCGGTGCAGGGCCGGAGAAGTACGGCGGCCTTAAGGTTTCGCTTAATTCCGCCAATTGTCTGGTATTTACCGCCGGCCTTATAGGCGGCAACGGCGCGGAAGGCCGTGGGGATACCACACAGGTTCTAAGCAGTCCGGCTGCCAGCTCCTTCCTGAAAGGGTTGTATGAGCAGAAGTCTCCGGCTTCCATTGTCTTAGGGGATTATTATGGAAAAGGAACAATCAAATATCCTGTGGACTTTGGCGGCGGTCAATCCTTTACTTTCCAGCTAAAGACCCCGTCCGATCAGAGCCAGCGGGATGTAACCGTGCCTCTGGCCGGTTCCTATAACAATGGGACAGAGCTGGCCGAGTATATTTCACAACAATTATCCGCCTATGGAATTCCTGTCAAGGCGTCCGCCAGTGGAAATCAGTTAAAACTTACCACCACGGAAGGCAGTAACGGTTACGAGCTTTCCTTTGACTCAAGGAAGGCCGGCAATGCGGCGGACAGTATGTTTGGCGGAGACGCCCATAAACTGGAATACACTACGGGCGCGGCGGCTACCATAGGCTGTAATGTACAGGACAGCTTTGAAATTGACGCCTCCCATAACGAATTTATTATCAACATTGACGGTGCGCCTCATAAAGTGATTTTGGATGGCGGGACTTATGACTTAAATCGGCTGGTCACAGAATTGAACGGAAAGCTTGGCGGCGTGGCGAATGTGAGTGCCGATGGGAAGCGCCTTCATTTTGAGACAAAATCGCAAAACGGGACGAACTCAAAGATTCAAATACAATATGGAACAGGCGGTTCTTCCATGATTCGGATTTTTGGAGAGCATGTAGTTCCGGGCGCCACCGCCTCTTTTAATAAGGATGGATACTTAGAAATTACAAGGAATGCTCCCGGCGGTATCGTGCAGGTAGACTCCAATTCCGGCGGCCCTTTCCAGCTCCCCAAAACGGATATTTCCTATCCTGATATAACGAAGGGATTCCATTCCAATATGCATTCCTATATTCAGGGGATGCCTGTCAGTCTGAACGGTAATGGTAAGGTGGCAATCAACCAATGGAATAAAGAGCTTACCTTGCGATATACCACGAATTATACCGGCACATCCAGCTTGTATGGAAGCAAATCCGTCACCCTGGATGAAGGGGAATACACCCTGAAAGAACTTGCCGCCGCCCTGGAGGCAAAGCTTGGCTCCGAATTCCATGTACTGGAAAAGGATGGTGGGATTCGCATCGAAGCGGCCAATCCGGGCAGCACCTTCCGTTTCAGACCGAGCCCTGCTTCGTCCGGGCAGCCGGATTGCTCCGGAGGCTTTTATAAGCAAATCCTCTGCTCGCCGGGACAGAACATGCAGGAAGGCAAAGCCGTGGACAGCCCCGGAGGGCAGACCCTCCATCCGGCTTATGTTATGGGAAGAAAGGACATTAAGCATCAAATAACGAATATTCAACGGGGCGTCAATGATGGTCTGGGGATGGAATTTACGCTGGGCGGGCAGACATATCCCCTTTCCATGACGCTTGATCCGGGTTCTTATACTTCGGACGCGTTGCTTGCCCAGGTTCAGGAAAAGCTGGATGAAGCGCTGGTTAAGGCCGGACTCAAAAAGGGGCTTATTGAGGCGGGAATCGGTGGCTTTAACACCGGGGTTGCCGGCTCCAACGACGATAATGCCCTGCATTTTATTCTCTCCACAAAGATATCACTCCCCGAGAACAGCGCGGGGCGCTGTGTGATTGAGGCTGTCAGCGGTACTGCGGCTTTCAGCATCTTTTATCAGACGGAAGGAGATATTTCCAGAGCTTACATAGAAGGCACGAAGGATTTGAGTAACGGCGTCAAGATTACGGATAAGAACGGGGAATTGTCTTTTCAGGTGGATGGCCAGGACTATACCGTACAGATTCCGCCAAAGGACGGCGGCGGCTCTTACGCGCCGGATGAGCTTGTGGAGAAACTGAACGAACTGTTAAAAAAAGACTCTATTCCGCTCAGCGCATCCATAGAGGACGGAAAGCTGCATCTTTTGCACACAAAATTTGGAACGCATACCATAGGGAATATTTCAGGTTCCGCCAAGAACGTTCTGTTCTTTACGGAATCCGGCAGCAAGGAAATAGACCGCGGGATTTCCGTACAGCTTAGCAGCATCCTGAACGACCGGATACGGATAGAGCGGCCGGTAGTGACTACTGTCTCCATAGGAATTAATTCCGTACTGGTTTCCAAAACCAAATATGCAAACAAAGCGCTGAAACGGTTGAAGAAGGCAACGCAGCGGATTTCGGAGATACGTTCTTACTTCGGCTCCATGCAGAACCGATTAGAACACGCCGTCAACAACAATGAGAATAAGTCGGAGAAAACAACATCGGCGGAATCCGTCATCAGGGATGCCGATATGTCCCGGGAGCTTGAGACTTATGCGCAGCTGCGTATACTGCAGCAGGCCGACGAAGCGATGATTGCCCAGGCCAACCAGGTTCAGCAGAGGGTGCTCCAGCTTTTAAGCTGACGCTCCCGGCGGTTATGTAATGATATAAATTTTTATAGACATTTAACCGATATTAATTTACAATAAAGAAGAATTTGATTGAAAATAAAAATTTTACCCATTAGGTTTTATACTGCGTCAGATAATTAACAGGAACTAATGGTCGGAGGATTAAGATGAGTGAAGAAAGTAAGATAATTTATTGTACACAATGTGGAAAGGAAAATGCCGTTACTTCTAAATTTTGCAGCAATTGCGGCACAAAATTAGAACAGCCTTCTTTGCAGGAGGAAAAAGATTTTTTCGGTTCAGCGGGCGGTTTTTCAGGAGAAAAAACTTCAGGGGATACTGCTGCTAACGTTTATGAGAGAATAACGGATGCGGAAGAAGAAAAACCGGCGTCTCCTTATCAGGAAGAAATAAAGATAAATTATGGGAATGCACAGTCAGGCTATTATAGCAGTGATAATACAGGAAGTTCCTATTACGACTCGCAGTCGGCCCAATACTATGGAGGAAGTCAGGAAGAGGAAAAGCAAGGAGGCGGAAACATTGGCTTTGCAATTGCCTCTCTGGTCTGTGGTATTATTTCCCTGGTTTGCTGCTGTCTTGGCTTTTTCAGCGCCGTGCTGGGGATTGCAGCAATTGTTCTTGGCATTATTACGCTTTGTTTTAAATATGATGGCAAGGGAATGGCGATTGCAGGTATTATAACAGGCGGACTTGCTTTGGTATTTGTTATTTTTGCGATGATTATAGGGAGTACGTCCGCATACAATGACATGCTTGAGCAGATTGCAAATGATCTTTATTAAATCTTCGCCGGGCGGTAAGTATCGTGCGGATGAATTTTTTTACCGGATAGGGAAGATAGTCTGGCTGCCATTTTGTCTTACAGGCATTTGGTTTTCTCACGGCGGATATGATTCTCTCAAAGGATGGATGATGTGTGCCATTCGGGAAAAATGTGGTTTGCCATGTCCGGGATGCGGCATAACCAGGGCTTTTTACTATTTGTTCCAGGGAAATCTATGGGAGAGCTTTCGACTTAACCCAACGGTTATTTTTGGGGTCTTGGCGTATTTACATTTCATGTCCGTTTATTTTTACCGCAGTCATGTGAGCGGTACTATCCGGGGAAGAGAAATAAGGATTCCCTTTTATGCATATACGGCCGTTACGGTTATGCTGATTCAATGGGCGGTTAAAATAGTCAATATTTTTTATCTTGCTTCGGAACGGATGTGGTAAGCTTTACCGATAGACATATACTGATACGACAAGGAGAACAGAGGATTATGAATGCGAAGACAACCGGTATTGTGGCATATTTTTCCTGGATTGGCCTTGGGGTTGCCATTCTTGCGGGAGATAGGGAAGGGGCTAAATTCCATATTAATCAGTCCCTTGTGATTTGGCTGTTTTCACTGCTGAGACATATTGCCGGCGTAGGATGGATATGGGGTATTTTTATTTTGATTTGCTGGATTATGGGGCTGGCTGCCGCAATTAATCAGGAGGAAAAAGAGGTTCCTTTGATTGGTAATATCAGAATATTAAAGTAGCTTATGAAGCCGGCGAATTTCTTACGACTATGCATATTTTGGATCAAAGGCGTTATTTCAGAAATTTCTTTCAGCTAAATTCAACCGCCTGAGATTTGTTCTCAGGCGATTATTATGTAATATAAAAGATTTTGGTCAAAGAATTGTACTAAGGTGCGGCCTCGGTGTCATCTGCGCCCTCGCTATCTTCCATTTCCGCCTCGCCTTCATCAGCATTTTCACCGTCTTGGTTTCCGGCCTCATCTTCTTCGTAGGTGAAGATTTCCTCAGGAATGTTTCCATGTATAATAGAAACAATGTATTGAAATCTTATGTTAGCCTGTTCATAATTCTGATATGCGGCGTCCGCAACGGCGGCGTCAAATTCTCCTTCATAGACCTGATGATAATAGGAAACCGCTTCTGACATATAGGCGCTGGCGTCATCTGCAAGCTCGTCAACGCCAGGGAATCCCTCGGGGACTTCCAAAGCTGCCATTTGGGCAAAAGAAGTGTCCATGGAATCAAGCAACGATAAAAGCTCGGCGGTTGAGGTTTCAGAATTGGGATCAATGGCATTGATGGAAGAATCAATGATTCGGATGTTTTCAAAAAACTGGTCCATATTCGCCTTGTAAATTTCAAGCTCCTCATTCTTTCCACAGCCGGTAAGGATAAGCAGTATAACGGCGGGTAACAAAAATTTCCCTTTCAGTTTATGTTTTTTCTTAAGAAGAGTTTTTTTCAAAACAGGATCTCCTATCTTATGTAGAAATTTCTGATATAAAAATGTTTTTTAACATAATTAAAGTTATCATAGATGGGAAGGCAAGTCAACGTTACTTTTCACACATTGGACAAGCGTCCACGCAGAGCGAATAGAAATTCAATCGTCACCGCGCTTTCGCTCTGCGCTATGTTTTTGGCTATCCGATAGAAGTAGCAATTTAAAAACCTTATATTTATGGTAAATGGCAAATGAAGAAGTTTGTAGTTTCCGAAAAAGTATGATAATATATAGCAATGTAAATGTCATGGAATGTCCTATGGGTTTAGTCGTAACATTCCTGTCCGGGACTTTACGATTACCGGGAGGAAGGATTGCGTAGGATCAGGAGGTGTATAAGTGAATTTTACCGAATTTAGGTTACTTACGGAAAAGGGACTCGTTTATCTGGATGGGGCCACAGGTTCTAATTTGATGAAACGGGGAATGCCTGCAGGCGTGTGCCCTGAAAAATGGATTTTGGATCATCCGGATATTTTTGCCGGATTACAAAGAGAGTATGTCAGGGCGGGCAGCAACATTATCTATGCGCCAACTTTTACGGCCAATCGCATTAAGCTTAAAGAATATCATCTGGAAGGTGAGATAGAGAGGATTAATTATGAACTGGTAGCCCTCTCTAAGAAAGCCGCAGGCGGTAAGGCGCTTGTGGCCGGAGATATTACCATGACAGGCAGACAGTTAATTCCTATGGGGGATATGGACTTTGAAGAGCT
>ERZ777011.3310-NODE-3310-length-10479-cov-3.176995_pt1 | contig 10479 bp, 5 predicted proteins | sample MGYA00374964_ERZ777011 | MGnify/ENA primary metagenome ERZ777011 (study PRJEB29310, sample SAMD00008975) | mouse gut metagenome | study: EMG produced TPA metagenomics assembly of the Metagenome analysis of fecal microbiota from mouse which was promoted...
TGGCTCTGTCGGCGGCGAGATCGTCAGATGTGATGTTTTCATAGTCACTGCCGGTCTTGATGTCCGGTATTTCGCCGAGTTTTTCGACGGTAAAGGGAGAGTCGGCGATCAGGGTCATATCGACGCGTTCACAGTTATAGAACTTCTGAAAATATTCTTTGGAATAAAGTTCGTATTCCCTGCCTTCGGAGTCGGTTACGAAACGACCGCTTTTTCGGCCGTTTGTCAGGACATTTATGGCATGAACCTGCCACTGGCCAAGGAGAAAGGCTTTCGTTTCATCCTGTCCGTCCACACGTTTTTTCTTGATCTTGAAAGCGTATATCTGGCCTGGTTTCAGGCTATCTTCTTTGAGCGGCGTATCATCCGATTCATTGTAAATGCCGATTGCCCCAAAGTCGTTGATATTAAGCAGCGCGTCCGCCTGATTGGAGAGGGGGATTTTTAAGCCGATTACGTCGCCGTTTTGGTATTTTTCTTCATAGCCTTCGATAGAAGCAGTGTAGGTATTGTCCGTATAAGCGCATTCTTCGGCGTAAAAATCGGTATTGATCACTTTTCCCCATACTTCGCAGATATTTCTGACGCTTGTCATGTCAACGGAAGTGTTTTCGGAGATCAGAACTCTTTGCAGGAATGAATTGTCCAGGTAGATGTCATCTTCATCGCACAACGGTTTTAGCTGGCATATGAAAGCATTTGTTTCCATGTCAAAAAACATTTCATAATTGGGATACAGGTCGCGGAAGGTCGTAAGAATCGACAGAACGCTGCATCCGGCGGAGAATTCCTGGTCGAAGGGGATCGCATTCCATGTTTCGTTTTCTTCCCGGTATTGCTGCCAGTTTTCGTTATAGTCCGGCAGTGCTTTGTATTCGCCGATATCGTCGATGCGGTGTCTGGTTATGTGTGCTAACTGTTCGAGAACGTTTATGACTGCGTCGCGGATGGTGTTGTGTTTTATGACTTCACCGGTTTCTTCGTTTTCCTCATAGGCGGGATAGCGGATGAGCAGTGCGCCTAACTGGCCGTTTTTGGTGCCGTCTAATTTCTTCATAAAATCGGCGCAGTTGATCGTCAGGTTGTCGTCAGCCGCATCATAAATACCGGATGTATCCGTATAGACATAAAGTCCGAGCGGATAATAAGTGTATTGTTTCAATCTGGTATGATACAGGCCGAGAGATAGTCTGATATCTTTGTTCATCCATAAAAGGCTGTTTTGTGTCAGTTTGATCTTTTCTTTTACGGTCGGCTGGATGACAAAGTTGGCGCTGCGCCGGATATCGGAGTCTCCGGTTATCGACATGGTGCCGCTTGTCAGGCTGCATGTCAGGGTGCCGAGGATTTTTTGATCAGAGTCCAATACTTCGGCTTTTAGTTTCAGGGTCGGAGCCGCTGATTGTTGGAGAACAGTCAGCAGATCTTCCTGTGTGATGATGTCGGCCATTATCCGTTCCACCATTCGCTTGTTACGTCTGAAAAGCCGAGATAATACAAGTCTTCTTCTGAGTTGACATCTCCAACTTCAACCCAGGACCATGATATTTCTCTGTCGTTATAGGTCTGGTTCGCCGTATCTGCGGGACTGGGAGTTACCTGTATGAGCCATAACCGTCCATCGGGCAGTTTTAGGATCTTTGGTATGCCATCGCAGATATAGTCCATAAATTCCCGCTGGTACTTGATGCGGGCATAGTCTGCTTCGCTTTCGAATGAGACTTCGCAGGATTCTTCATCCAACGGGATAAAAGCGCCTTTGCAGCTTCCCGTGTCGTAATTGGCGATCGTATTCCTGATAAAAACGGGATATCTGCTGTTCAGCAGTTCCACGGTGGAAGAGGGGATATTGCGGGTCGTATCGCAGTATCCGTCTGTGATATCGGTACCCCATACGACATTGCCCTCTATTAAGAACATTTTGTCAAAGCGTGATGTGACGCTTGTAGTCGCATAAAGACCTTCGGCGCCGTACAGTACGGGAACAACGGCGTATTCCACAGGCTGGCCGGATGCCGTGAAATAATCCGGGTAGTTTATGATAAAATCCTCTATGGAATGCACTTCTTTTACAACGATCGTTTTCCAGGTAAAGTTTCCTTCGGTCCGGCTTTTTAAAACAATATGGGAAGTACTTTCCAGATTCCAGTCTACATTTCCGGCATTGGCGGTCTGATTGAACGTGGCCCATAATATCGTGTCGAAATCCCACGTTCCGGGACAGGCAGCTGTCGGTTCAAAGGAGACTGCCTTCGTGATATACAGATCGTCATAGATGCCGTTTTGCAGTGCAATATAATTGATATTGGTAAGGCCGGTCGGTGTCAGCGTACAGGCCGATGCACCGCCGACGAAATTACTGCCGCATAGAAACATGTGTCTTATTCACCTCAAAGCCATAAGTCGTCCATTACTGCGTCTGCGGGTTCTTCTTCGTCCAAATGGGACGTATAGTTTTCTTTGGATACGACATAAGTATCTCCTTCGGTATCGATCCAGGCATCATTGTCGTTCATGAGCTGTCTGGATGGGCGGCTGCTTCCGTACCACATATCACCTTCCGTTGTATAACCGATCTCAAGGAACGTTTTTAACTGGTATACGCTGCCTTTTCGTCTGACCGTGATGGTGACCATGTCGTTGTTTTCAAAAACAAGCGGTTCCGAATAAAGCAGATAGTTCCCGACGCCATTCGGTACAAGCAGTCTGAAACGAAGTTTTCCGTCCGTATAAATATGTGAGCTTAACGTCAGGCCGGAAACATCGTTCTTCATTTTCAAAATATCCGCGTTCTGCCAAAGATGGACGCCGCGGATGATCACGGTAAAGTCGTCTTTGATCAGAAAACCTTCGTCGTAGTATAAAGTTTTATCTCTCAGGTCGATCATGCCGTCGATATAATCAAAATTGTCGGTTCCGTTATACTGGATGACGATCAGGTTGGTAGCAACCTGTATACATCCCTGAGAGGGGACAGGCGTTGCATAGATGCGGGCGTATGTATTGGGATTTTCGAACTTCACGAAAACCTGCTGACAGCCGGTATCTAATTCCATGCCGTTTACGGTAACGGCTTTCCACCTGATATAATAAGCGGTATTGTTATCGAGTCCCCGATAGGTATATTCGATTTCCGCACTGTCGGTCATTTCGCTGCTTGTAAGCAGCTGCTTTCCGGAAGAATCATATAAATAAAAGATATATTTGCCGATATCTTCCCAATCGGGGGAGTAGTAGTGAATTGAGGCCGTAAAAGAGGAATTTGTCAAAATGGAATCTGCCGGCAGATTGTCAAAATAGTACTCGGGCGTACTGAATGTATAGAATAAGACTTTCTCCGATAAGGGAGATTCTACGTTTTCCTCATCATAAACACAGGCCTGTATGATATATTTTCTGCCGTTTTGCAGTGTATCCGCAGGGATCGTATGCGTGAGGGCAAAAGAGGAAACCACGTCATTAAAAACTTCTGTGTTTGTTTCGTTATCACGTATGATGATCCGGTTTGCATGGGCGCGGTTGCCGGACCATACAAGTATGATATCGTGATCTTCTCCGGCGTCAAACGGAGCGATATGTTTTATTTTGGGTCTGGCCATTCTGTCACCTTCTTTCGTTTGCTGTTATGCCGCAGATATGCAGCTGTTTCAGGTCGCCGAGGGGCGCTTTGATATAAACGCGCTGACCGGGACTTAAAGAAATTCCCGGTATCGCGCATGGCACCGTCCGTTCGTGTCCGGTATCGTCCAGTATGACATATCCTTTGGCGTTGATGCTTTGTATGACGGATGCATAGGTTTTATCCGCTTTGTAGTTTCTGATCTCCCGCTCGATCATGATACGGATCGAACGTAGGATTTCTGTTTTAAAATCCATGATGGGTGTGCTCCTTTAAAAGGGTATTGTGGATGATTGTGAGACCCGGATACGGCATGGCGGGGAAAAAGTTTCTGCTTTAGGCGCGCTTTCGCTCCGTTAAAAACGCAGCAGAAATCTTTTTTCCTGCCATGCCGTATCCGGATCTCACAATCATATAAGTTTTCTACCGGATCAGGCTTTGCTGATCGGCGTAGTTGTGGAAACCGTTAAACATATGGTTTAATTCGGCACCGACCTGGCGGGCGACTTCTGTGCTGGTGACGCCGGGGCAGCTGATATGAATGCCGTCTACATGGACATCCGGGTGCGTGCTTTTATCGAAGATATTCGAAGCGTTCATTTCCCGTATCGTTTTCTCCATTTGACCCGGTTCGCCGGCAAAAGCGTTGTTCATTATTTTCTCTTCACCGGCCAGTAATCTCCGGACAAGGGGATCGAATGCCTTCTGCAACTGCGCCGTATAGCCGTATGGATGAATGGGACTATACTTGCCGCAGGCGAGCGGATCGCCGATCGTACCATCGGCGTAAGCCTTACCGCGTCCGGTAATATAGCCGTTCTTTAGAAGATGCTCGGTCTGCTTATGGTTAAAGACAATATCGCCCTTTTGAATATCCACGAACTCCGCGCCGTAATTGCCGACAGTGAAAAATCTGCCGTCTCTGACGATCAGCTCCCGGCCGAGTTCTCCGACAAGAGTGTGTCTCTGTGCGGATTGTACGGCCCAGCTGCCGGTTACAAGAGCGGTGCCTGCGGCATTTGCGCTGCCGTTTACTTCGGCATTATATTCTGCGCTTGTTAGATTCATGTTACCATCGATTCCCTCGGGCAGACTTCCGTTTGTTTCAATGGTGACTTTGATCGTACATTCGACTTTTTTTCCGTCGATATCTTCTAAGCCTTTTGGAATACTCTGCACGTGCTCGCTGGCTTCACCGAGCACATTTTTGAACTGCTCGAATCTGCCGATAACGCCATTGCCGCCGGGGTCGCCCAATGTCTCTTCGGTCGTTGACTGCAGTCCGGTTATGGAAGTCGTAAGGCTGGCAGAATCCTCGTCTCCGCCGGTTTTTTCCCCATCTTCTTCTTCAGACTCGGAGAATCCGATGGTGTTGGCGACGTCGGTTATGGTCCCCTTCAGGGAACCAAACGTACCGATAACGGTCCCATCTCCTTCATTCCCTTCTTTACCGATTGCTTTCGCTGCGGTTTTCTGCAAATCGGAGAAAGCTTTGGAAAGAGAAGCACCGCCTTGTGCGCCGTTTGTCTGACTGCCTCCGATTTCAGAAGAGGGAAGGCCTTCCGTATCTGTATTATTACCTATCCCTCCGCCGATTGCCGAAGTGACCTGATCGATGGCGCTTTTGAGACTGCCAAACTGCGCCGCGAGACCGCCCTGTCCTTCTTCACCTGCCGCACCGAGTACGGAAGAGACATATTGAAGCGCTCCGGCCAGATAGCGGAATGCTTCTGCGATGGCAAGGAATTTGTCGGCTTCCGGCAGTTCCATCAACGCCGTTTTGATACTGTTTAGATTATCGCTTACTGCTGCCGTACTGCCGCCAAGATCACTCATACCGGAAGCGATGCCGGAAGTCTGTTCATTCACGGCAGATGCGGATCCCGCCAGCGTGCTCATGCTGCTATCAACGTTATTGATCGCCTCTGCGGCAGGATTCAAAGATTCTCCGATACCGCTTAACCCATCGATATACCCCTGCGTAGCCTGTAAGTATGACCCCAGTTCTTCGACGCTTCGTCCCGACGCTTCGGAGAGACCCGCAAGCATGGAGCTGTTGTCGGCATAGATGTCCGCGAGGATGCCCATGTATTCGTCTTTGAATCTGACAAAGGATGCTTCCGACATGTTTAAGATTTCGTCTGCATTTAAGCCGAGCTGTTCCAACATGGAGACTAACTTCGCCTGTTCTTCGATCTCCGCCAGTTCCTGCCAGCGGGATTTATAGCTTTCCATGCCGCTTATGAGGCCGTCCCAGTACTTCTCGGTGTTGGAGATCATCTTGTCATACTGAGAGTTGATCTGGTCGATCTGGGTGTCTATCAGTTCGATCTGCTCATTGATGGAATCTTTGCGGTCTTCCAGGAGGCCGATTTCTTTTTCAATGAGACTGATCTGTTTTTCTTTGTCGGCGATCACCATTTCGGTCTTAGCGTCGTCGAGTTCCTGCCTTGCGCCGCGGATGCCGTCGGTATCCTGTACGTAATGCATGCCCTTATCGGCGCTGTACTGGAGGATGGAACGCTGGTTAAGCATCCGTTCCAGGGCGATCTGTTTCTCCTGGAGCGTGAGCTGGCGCTGTCTTTCTTCATTGGCTTCCCGGATCGCGTCGATCTCTTCATTGATATCGTCGATCATGGATTCTTTTTCCTCGATCTGTTTCTCAATGAGTTTGATCTGTTCTTCATACTGGTCTTTCTGTGCTTCAAGGACTTCGATCCTGGCGTCGCGTTCCGCCTCCAAGGAGTCTACGGCGGCGGATTTCGAGTCTTCATAGGCATTTATCTGTTTGTTCAGAATGGAAGTGATGCCGGAGAGGGCAGACTCATAAAGGGATTTCATGCCCTGGAGGTATTCCTGTTCGTATTTGTCATATTCCTTCGCATATTTCTTTTTATCCTGGAAAAAGTGCTGGTAGAGTTTGCGGAGGTAGTCGAGATATTCTTTCTCGGTGATCTTCCCCTGGTCACGGGATTCTTTGAGGCTATCCAGTTCTTTCTCAAAAGCGTCCACGTAGCTTGCGCCTGCGGAGCGGCCGGCGTTGGAGAGGGAGGAGGGAGCGGGTCCGATGCCGCTTAAGTCAAAGTCCAGCTGGAAATCCGACATGGAGGCGATGATATCCTGTCTGGCCTGTTCCATGATAGCCTGCGCCGCGTTGCTGTCTTTGATGTTACCGTTTTTGACATTTTCCAGTGCGGTCAGGGTGGCAGCATCAAGTCCGGCTGCCTGTGCCTCTGCTAAGAGCGCCGCTACATTGGATTCCGTAACGATCGTTCCATCGGTGATGGTGCCCTGTGCCACGGCTAACTGCCACAGGGCCTGTTTGTCTGCCAGGGCGGCTTTTGAATTGATGAGAAGCTGTACGGTTTCCTGATAGGTGGCATTTGCGGCATCTTCAATGCTCATGCCGAGCCGGTCGCTTACGGCCTGAAAATCCGCCTGTGCCTGCATGATTTCAGTCAGGACTTCCTGTGTGTTGGTGCATCCGAGATCTTCTAATGATCTGGAGAGGACATCAAAGTTCTCCGAATTTACGGCGGCACTTCCGACAGCGCGTATGATCGTATCATTCAGGCTTTTAAACTGCGCTTCTACATCGGAAGCGGTAGAAGAGGTGTCGGTCAGTACGCGTGCAAAGTTTTCGAAAGTGGAAGAGTCGATGTTAAGCCGTAAGCCTTCCATGGAGTTTAAGCGGTCTATAGAGGTGCGGATGGAATCTAACATGTCTAAACCGACGTTTTCGAGGGTGAAACCGTCCTGCGCAAATATCGACTGATATGCCGAACTAAGGGAGTTTAATGCGGAGGGGAGGGTGGAGTTTAGGGCGGATATGGTGTCGGTGATGGAGAGGGGGGAGGGGACAGCGGCAGCTTTTAATTCAATTAGTTTTGCTTTATACATTTCAACAGCCTGTGCCGCATTTTCAGCGCCGCGGGTCACTTCTAACCAAAGTTCGGCTTCCGACAGTGTGAAATCTTTTGTGATATTTGCTAATTCCGCATACTGCTCCCGATCTGTCATGCCGTGGTCGTCAGAGATCTGTCGGATGGAGTTCTGCATCCGCTCCTTAATGTCATCGACGGCGTCGAATCCTAAGGCAATGCGCAGTTCCAAAGGATCTTTTTCCAGTGCATCGGCAATGGCATTGATGAGTTCTGTTATTTTCTCCAGGTTGCCTTCCGAGATATCATTTGCATCTAGAGACATCAGTTCGGCAAAACTGTCTTTGACGAGTTTCTTATCAGAATCATTTAACTGCCCCATGGGAACAATGAATTTATCCCTGATGTAGGCATAGGGGTCAGGATCATATTCATTCATTGCAGATGCATAGCTGTAATCCAGGCTTTCAACGATCTGGACGGCAATATCCTGCATTTCAGAATCCAGGTCCTGGAATGTCTGTTTGGATTTCATGCCGGAGAGAAGGTACGGCATAAAATCATGCCAGGCATTTTCCCCTTTCTGTATCTGTTCCTGAAGATTCAAAGACTGGTCATTAATGGAATCGAGCAGTGCGCCGCTTACATTGGAAACATTATCTTTGATCATGTTTTCCAATGATATGATTTCATCGGGTGTCAGGTGATATGCATCTGCATAAAGCGCAAACGCACCGGTACTCTGATCCCATTCCTGTCTGAACAGACCCGCGTCATCGATTCCAAATCCGGATAATTCAACACGTCTTGCCCCATCCAGGGATGTCCAGAACTGACGTGCGGAGTCGGTAAGGGCATTCATGTAATCGAGTTCAGCCTGGTTACTGACATTTCCGGCTAACAGAAGCTGGTTGTTTTCGCCGTTTAACTTAACACCGTTTTCAGCAGCTTTCTGTAAGCTCTTCATAGCTTCGTCGGAATTAGATATGGAGGCATTCAGCTTTTCAGTGGCTACATCTGCTTCCTCAATATAAGTATAGACACCTTTAAAGGCGTCTCCGAGTTCCTGTGCAATCTTATAATGATTCAGGTCTTCTTCTGTCTGTAAGAGTTCTTCCAGCTGTTCTTTGGCGGTAATGCCTTTCGTGCCGAGTGAGAGAATGGAGTTGCCGTTTATGTCGATGCCTTTTGCCAAAGAGGGAAATGAATCTGCCAGCTGCTTATTGATCTGCAGGAATTCTTCGTATTCATCAGTGGAGAGGGAAATGTTTTGATTGTTTGAGGGATTGACGCCTTTGGAAAGTTCGTCATACCGGTCGGCTAATTCTGCAACGGTCTTCTTGTGATCGGAGAGGGAGTCATTCATTTGTTCAAATTCACGGAATAACTCGTCAGTACGTTTGCGGGCGTTTTCTACCCGGTGGGTGTAGTTGTCAATCGCTTTGGCAACGGCCTGTATGGCAACGGATGCTACAAGGAAGATGCCGGCGTTGAGTGCGCTGTTGAGGAGTGAAGACTTTACTGCGGCGAAAGTGAAGGACTGCCCCGTGGCGTTTAAATGCTTGCCTAATCCGTCAACTGATGCAGACTGGTTATTGATCGTACCGTTTCCGTCATCGAGTGATTTGAAGTAGGAGAGGGCTCGTTTGTCACAACCTTGGATTGCTTGGGCGATTGCGTCCCATTTATAACCATTAGCATCACTATATTTTGAAGATTCTAAATTTAATTCAGTGAATTGACGTATAATATTCGCATATTTCTTAACATCAACCTTTAAACTATCAAAGATTCCGCCAAGTCTAATACCATCATCTGCTATTTGTGCAAGCATAAACAGAATTTAGATATAAATAACTTCCAATTACTTATAAATTATGGTATGATTTTTCTAATTGGAGGTGTATTCTTTGGATGTGATTAAAAGGTGTCAGAAATGTAGAAAATATATGACATGCGATGAAACGGCTGAAATTCATAGTGCGTTTAATTGTAATGGAGTTCTTGAGCAAATTAATATATCTTGTAATGATATGTATATTATTGAAGACATATCAACTGATAAAAGCTTTCTTGAGGCCATGATAGACCTAAAAGAAAAAGACATCATAGAATATAACTTGAAAATGTCTCAATTCCGCAATCAAGTTGAACAGCAAAAAAGTAATAAACTACAGTCTTCAAATACAATTCACTGTCCTAAATGTGGTTCTACTAACATCACAGCTGGCCAAAGGGGTTATTCATTAGTAACTGGTTTTATTGGGTCGGGCAGTACTGTTAATCGGTGTGCGAAGTGCGGTTATAAATGGAAACCGTGAATCTGTCAGTTTATAAATGAAAGATTGTAAAATAACCCTATGGAACAATTCTTTCTATTTCCACATCAATGTTCTTGGAAGTCATCTGATAGGAAAAATAGAATTTACTATTTTCAACGCGCCGCATAGTTACGGTGAACTTTTTCTCTATCACGCTCAATGATAGGTGTCTGACTATGCCTTCGTGGGTATAGAAATACCTACGTCCTCTTGGTAGTCGATGGGAGCGGCACTTACTCAGCCGAGCAGTACGCCTCTCTGCAAGTTAAGTCATCATGCTACATCATGAGTCACATGAGCTGTTCTTGTCCTTGTCCAGTTCTTGCGATATCTGGAAACTGCGTAGTTCACACACAGTCATATCAGAGGTCTGCGATGCAGCAGTCGCAGTTGATTTTACCAATATACCCTCCTATATATCAAAATATAGTTCTTTGTGTTTTACCCGGGGATTCCCACCCTGGCACGGGGTATATATTGAGCCTCGCACAATTTGCGTTAAATTTATATATGCTAACCCAAGTTTTTGGCGCCGGCGATACCGCCGCCGATGGTAGATATGGTAGTCAGTGTTCCGAATGTATCTACGATCGAATCCAATATAGAGACAAGATCGGTCCCGGAATCTATCAGACCTTTCAGAAAATCATCTTCCAGT
>ERZ777011.3312-NODE-3312-length-10472-cov-3.547182_pt1 | contig 10472 bp, 13 predicted proteins | sample MGYA00374964_ERZ777011 | MGnify/ENA primary metagenome ERZ777011 (study PRJEB29310, sample SAMD00008975) | mouse gut metagenome | study: EMG produced TPA metagenomics assembly of the Metagenome analysis of fecal microbiota from mouse which was promoted...
TATTTCAAGAAATCGCAACGAAGTTGTGGCAAAAAAGATCCGCAAAGCGCCGCAGACGCATTGAATCAGTGCTTCCCTAATAAAAACATCATGCGGGTTAAGGGGGAAGAGAGTGATGAAAACCGCCGTGAAGACCGGCCTGTGCTGCCTGGGGGCGCTGGGAGCCTGGAGCTTGCTGCTCCGCCCCCGGCGAAACCAGCCGGGATGGAAAAAGTTGTCCGGGGTTCGGTTTGCCCACCGGGGCTTGCACGATGCTGAGAATGGGATTCCGGAAAACTCTATGGCCGCCTTCCGCCGTGCCATTGGCTACGGATTCGGCGCGGAGTTGGATGTTCACCTGATGGCGGACGGGGGACTGGCCGTGGTCCATGACAGCAATTTGAAACGGGTGTGCGGCGCGGATGTATACATTGAGGATCTGACCGCCTCCGATCTGGAGCGCTATACCCTGATGGGGACGGGGGAGACCATTCCTCTATTCCGGGAGGTGCTGGACCTGTTTGAGGGCAAGGCGCCCCTGGTCATTGAGCTGAAGGCGGAGCGGGGAAATGCCAACGCGCTGACCGACGCTGTCATGGCGGCGCTGAGGGACTGGAAGGGAAAGTACTGTGTGGAGTCCTTTCACCCGGCGGTGTTGCTGCGGCTGAAGGAGAGATATCCCTGGGTTTTCCGGGGTCAGCTGAGTCAGAACTTCCTTCGGGATAGCGAGGTGGAAAACTTGTCGCTTCCGGTGCGGTTTATCCTGACTCATCTGCTGACCACCGGGTTTACCCGCCCGGATTTTATTTCCTACAACTGGAAGGACCGGGGGAATGTGAGCCTGCGGCTGATGAAAGCGCTGTACGGCGTCCATGAGGTGAGCTGGACTGTCCGGGATCGGGAGCTCATGGAGAGCCTGGACCGGGCGGGGGTCGTATCCATTTTTGAGGGATTTGTCCCTTAGAAAAAGGGCCGTACAAAATAAATGAATCCGCGGGGCAGTTTTTAATTCTGCTCCGCGGATTTTTTCTTGTCAGATCACATGATGATCCTTCCATTTTCCCTGGAGAAACCGGGGCAGAAATACAGCGCCGCGGACAATCCAATCGGCAAACATGGCCAGCCAGACCCCGAGCAGTCCCAGCCCCCAGCCAGAGCCCAGCAGGTAGCTCATTCCAATGCGGCAGATCCACATGGACAGCAGGGAGACCACCATGGTGAACTTGGCGTCGCCCGCCGCCCGCAGGGCGTTGGGAAGGGTAAAGGACATGGGCCAGAAGACGGCGGTGAATACCGCGCACCAGCGGAGCACCTGAACGGCAGTGGCGGCGGTGGCGGGAGTCAGATTAAACATGGGGACCAGCGTCGGAGTAAACAAAAACAGCCCCAGACAAGAGACGCCCATGGCGAGGTAGGATACCTTCATCAGCCTTTTTGTGTATCCGATTGCCTGGTCATGGTCACAGGCCCCCATGCACCGGCCAATCACCGTCACCATGCTCAGGCCCACCGCCTGCCCGGGGACGTTGATGAAACCGGCGATGGAGCCGCAAATGGCGTTGGCGGCCACGGCGGAGCCTGCCGCAGCCAAGTCCACCCCCAGGTCAAAGGAGGTGACCAGCCGGAGCACCAACAGCTTACCGATTTGGAACATGCTGTTTTCAATACCGGCGGGCACTCCCACCCGAAGAATGGAGCGCACCATGTTTTTCTCAAGCTTGGGATGGAAGGGGTCCTCCACATACACCTGAAGGTTGGGCCGCGTGATCATTACCCCGATGATGACGGCTGCGGCCACTCGGGAGGCAAGCGTTCCAATACCGGCCCCGGCGGCTCCCATGCCGAAACCATAGATCAGCAGGGCGTTAACCGCGATGTTGATCACGTTGACAATCAGGGAGTTGACCATAGATACCTTGCTGTTGCCCATGGCCCGGAACAGGGCCGCCCCCGCGTTGTAGACTGCAATGAAGGGGTATGCCGCCGCCGTCAGCAAAAAATAGATCAGGGCGGAGTCCATAACCTCCTGGGAGATATCGCCGAACAGCAGGCGAAGAATGTACTCCCGGAAGAGAAGGGCCGCACCCATGAGCGTCAGGGACGCCAGCAGCGCCGCATACAGCAGCTGCTTGGCGGCGGAACGGGCGTTTTCCGGCTCCCGGCGTCCCAGATACTGGGCCACCACCACCGCGCCGCCGGTGGATAAGGCGGAAAAAATGTTGATAATCAAGATATTGATGTTGTCAACCAGGGATACCCCGGATACCACCGATTCCCCGGCGCTTGTGACCATCATGATGTCAACCATGCCCACGGTCATCAGCAAAAGCTGTTCAATGACCATAGGGATTATGAGCCGGACCAGATCCCGGTTGGTGAAAAGGGGGGTTGAAATCTTTTTTGTGAGTTCCATGGACTGCACCTCGCGCCCTCCTCGGCTCAGCTGCGTAAACGCGGCGTTGGCCTGTGCGTAATCGTTTTGAAAGCACGCTCTGCGTGTCTCAGTTTTATTAAGGAAGGACTGATTAAATCGGCAAGATGCCGCAGACGCATTTAATCAGTGCTTCCTTAACTATATCACGCTGTTCTTCGGATGAATAGCGTATTTTCTCACAAAAAAACAGCCGGCCGGGGAGTGCCGGCTGGCCGTTAAGACGAGGCGGAGCAGGGGAACAGTGGGCCGGACAGGCGGCGGGTCAAAATCGGTGCCGCTCAGCCCTGCTCCTCGTCGGGAGCCTGACCATTGTGAGCCGCCCACATGCACTCCGTGAGTTTCATTCCGGTGAAGACGGCTGTAAAGGACGAGTTCTCCGGACTGCAGGCATACACGCCAAAGGAGATTTTACCCGCCCCTTCCCACATGTGGCACACCCGCATCTGAGAAAAATGCGTTCCATCCTGAGAACATTCGATGCAATAGTCGTCCTCCCGGCGGCTGAAGCGGTACCACATGGTCTTGACCTGCGCCGGGATGGCGGTGGTGGCCCAGTCGGAATAGCCATGATTGGTGACGACGCTGCCCAGGTGCTGAAATTCGCCGTTTTCATACTCCACGGAGCCTTTCAGCCAGTTTTCGCTGTCCAGATACATGACGATGCCGCACTGGTCGAAGCGGTGGTGTGCGCCGGTAAAATCGGTTTTCACCACGAAGGAGAAATACCGCTCATCTGTCTCCATCTGGAGGACAGGGGCGTTGTCGTTGCGGAAGTGATAATAGGTTCGCTGCCACAGATCGGTCCCCGGCGCGGTGGTGATCTCAATTTTTCCGTCCGTGATGGAATACCGCTCCGGTTCCCGGGTCCAATGTAAGCTGCTGATGTCAAAAATCATCTTGAGAGCCCCCTTTGTAAAATTTCGCCGTGGATTGTCAACCTTATTGTACGAAAACAGGCTGAGATTGTCAAGATGTATTCGATTCAGAGGAGTGTGATGAAATCGCTGTTGGCGTAGCCCTCCTGGCCGTCGAAGGATACCAGATACCAGCCCTGCCATTGGTTCAGAACGGTAAGCCGCGCTCCGTCGTAGGCTTTTGCTACAACTGGCGCGGATGTGGACGGCCTGGAACGGATATTGAGATAACCCCAGTCCACATCGACCACGCCCTGACGGGGAGCGCTGGCCGGGGTCAAAAAGGGAATGCCGAAGTACTCGGTCAAGGCCAGAACGACGGCCCGGGCGGTCTCGTCTAAGTGGCTCTTAATCCAGGCGGCGTCGTCCTCATTGTCATGATAGCCAAGCTCAATAAACACCGACGGGGCCCTGGGCTGGCGCACTTCGCCGATGGAGGTGGTGGCCTCCGCCCGTACCCGGTTGGGCAGGGGATAGATGGCCTTGAGATTGGTGGCCATGATCTCTGCCGCCCGTTTTCCGTTGGTACTGCCGGGATAATAGAACACAATGATGCCCCTGGTTTTGCCGTAGTTGCTGGGAGCGGAGGCGTTGGAGTGCAGGGCCAGATGAAGATCGTAGGTCCCCGCGTTAGACGCTCGGATGGAGGATACAGCGGTCATATCCGGGGTGTTTCTGACATATTGGATGCCCGAAGCGTTCAAATATGGCACCATGGCGTCCGCCAGACGGTTCATCCACTCCTCTTCGCTTCCGCCGCTAACATAAATGTTCGATTCCTGCGTCGATGGTGATAAATAGATAATTGGCATAGGAAAACCCTCCTTTGTCACATCTTATGCGGCGGGCCGCGATTTGACAGAGGAGGGCTGTTTTTATTGGAGCGCCTTGGCCAGCTGGGCAAACTGCTCTAGACCCAGCCGTTCACCCCGAATTGTTTCCGGCAAACCGCAGCCCAGAATGATCTGCCTGAGCTGTTCCTTGGAAAAACGGCTTTCGTAGGAGGCGGACAGAGCGTTGAGCAAAGTTTTGCGCCGTTGTGCAAAAGCGGACCTCACCACCGCGAAAATGGCGTCCTTATCCCCTTCTACCGGGGCGGGGCGGGGGGTCAGCCGCACTACGGCAGAGGTGACTTTGGGGGCTGGAAGAAAACAATCCGGCGGCACTTCAAACAGCAGCTCACATTCGGCGTGGTATTGGCAGAACAGAGAGAAGGCCCCGCAGTCAGGCTGGCCCGGCGCGGCGCAAATCCGACGGGCCACCTCCCGCTGGATCATCACGGTGATGGACTGGAAGCAGTTCGCCTCCAGCAGCTTGGTGATTACCGGGGTGGTGATATGATAGGGGAGATTGGCGCACGCCTTCCCTGTGAAGCCGTCAAATCTGCCGCGCACAAGCTCCGGCAGGTCCAGCTTCATCACGTCGCCAGGGATAATTTCCACATTGGGGCAGTCTGCCAATGTCTCTTGCAGAATGGGCAGCAGAGAGGAATCCAGCTCAATGGCCGCCACTTTGCCCGCCTGCCGCGCCAGCTGCTGGGTGAGAGGTCCGATGCCAGGGCCGATTTCCAGCACCGCGCAGCGTTCATTCAGACCGGCGGCGCCGGCGATGTCCTTGGGAACCCAGCCGGCAATGAGAAAGTTTTGGCCCATAGATTTGGAAAAGTGAAAACCGTGGCGGGACAGCAGCGCCTTGATTTCTTTGATGTCGCATAGGTTCACAGGCGATTCCTCCCATGCCGCCTGAGCGGTCTGTCAGTAGGCGGCGATCACGCCGCCGCTGTTGGCATAATAGGAACTGAGTCCCCGGGTGGCGGTGATCACCACGCCGGAGAATTGGCAGGCTTTTTTAGCCAGAGCCCACAACTGGTCCGCCCGGTCGGGGCAGAGGCACTGAGCAATATAGAGGATCTTTCCCACATGCTTTTCATCCGCCGCCATAATGTCCACCAGCTTGGCCAAGGCCTGCTTGATGGACAGGGCCTGCCCCCGCTTGCAGATCTCGCCCTCGGGGGTGGAGCCCATGATGAGCTTGATACGCAGCGCTCCAGTGAGCATGGCCTGAACCTTGGTCAGACGGCCGTTTTTTTTGAGATTGTCCAGATTTTCCAGCACAAACAGCGTATTGCTGTCGGTGGCGGCCTGTTCGCTCTGGGCAACCACCTGATGGAAGGGCAGGCCGGACTGGGCCAACTGGAAAATCTTTTGGGCCAGCAGGACCTCGCCGGCGGAGGCGGAGCAGGAATTGAACACGTGAATGTTTCGGTCCGGCTGCTCCTCCAAAAGCATCTGCTTGGCCTGCCACGCGCTGTTGTGGGAGCCGCTGAGCAGGGCGGACAGGGTGACTACATAGAGATCCCCCTCCGATTGGCGATAGGCCTCCAAGTAGTCTCCCGGGGCGGGGCAGGAGGAGGACGAGGCGTCCTGGCTCTGGGCCATGGCGTAAATCAGCAGGCTGGTGTCCAGATTTTTGTCGTCGATGTAATCTTGGCCGCCCACTCGGATGGTCAGCGGGATGGAGCGAAACACCGGATTGGCCCGCATTTCAGGGGTTAAGTCGCAGCAGCTATCGACAATGATGGAAAAACTCATAAGAACAATCCCCTTACATCATAATATAAATCAGATTATATCATCTCAACATGAATTGTCAAGGGAAGTGGAGGGATTCACAAAAGGTTTTCATTTATGTGAGCCGCTTTTCATAGGCTACCCGGCGGGGATCGTGAGGCGGAGGCGCGTCCACCAGCACATTGCCCCGGTATTGGAAGCCGGATTTGCGCAGCAACCCAAGCATGGCTTTATTTTTTTTGTGAGTGTCCACCCGCAGCCACCCAAGGCCTTGGGCCGAGGCCAGCTTTTCACACTCCGCCATCATGCGGCCGGACAGGCCGGAGCCCCGCCACTGTTCGGCGACAGCACAGCGGTGGATAACGGCGTAGGGCTGATCGGAACTCCATTTTCCGTCGGTGATGGCATCATAACAAGCCTCCGGCTGGGCGGAAAGGGTAAAAAAGCCCCCCACCTGGCCGCCGCAGGTGAGGACATGGCACTCACCGCGAGCCATATCGGCCGCAAAATCTTCCCGGGCGGGATAGAACTCGTTCCACTGGCCGATGGGGACCAGCACAGCCTTGGCCTGGGCCAGAATGACCTCCATGGCGTCCAGATCCTCCTCTCTGGCCGGACGGCACTCCATCGGCCGGGACAGGGAGGGGCGGTTCAGCTCCCGCTCCAGCTCCGCCAGCAGCTTTTGGTCCGCCTTGGAGGACAAATCCAGCTGTTCGTACAGGTCGGGCCGCCGCTGCCGGGTGCGCAGGAAGGACTGCTTGCGCCGCCAGCGCTCCACCTTAGCGTGGTCGCCGGTGAGCAGCTCAGGGGGGACGGCCCTGCCGTGCCACACCTCGGGGCGGGAGTACTGGGGGTACTCCAGCAGGCCGTCCCAGTGGCTCTCGTTCTCGAAGCATTCCGAATCCGACAGCACCCCGGGCACCAGACGGCACACCGCGTCCGCCACCGCCATAGCGGCGATCTCCCCGCCGGTGAGGACGAAGTCGCCCAGAGAGATCTCCTCGTCCACGCACGCGTCGATGAACCGCTGGTCGATGCCCTCGTAGTGGCCGCACACCAGGATCAGGTGGTCCTGCTCCCAGGCCAGCCGTTTGGCGTTCCCTTGGGTGAAGGTTTTGCCGCAGGGGGACAGATAGATGGTATGGGGCCGCTTTTCGTATTGTCCGCAGATGTGGGCCCAGCACTGGTACAGGGGATCGGCCTGCATCACCGCTCCCCGGCCCCCGCCGTAGGGGTAGTCGTCCACCTGCTTTTGCTTATTCAGGGTGTAATCCCGAATTTGATGGGTTTCAATCCGCAGGAGGTCCCGTTCCTGAGCCCGACCCAGGATGGACTCGGACAGCACGTCCCCCACCGTGTCGGGAAATAGCGTCATAATGTCGATGTGGTACATGGCTACATTCCTTCAATGAGACGGACCTTGATATAGCCCGCCTCAATATTGGTTTCCAGGATGAACTCCGGCACGGCGGGGATTAGGAGATCCCGGTCTCCCTCCACCACATAGACCCGCTGCTGAGAAGGGGAGAGGACCTCCTTCAAAATACCCAGCTTCTGGCCGTTCTCATCCACCACATCCAGCCCGATGATGTCGGCCAGAAAGAAGGACCCTTCGGGCAGTTTGGCGTCGGAGCGGCGGATCTGGACCGTTTTTCCCTTGAGGGCCATGGCCTGCTCCACCGTGTGCACTCCCTGAAAGCCGGCGATAACGCTGCCCTTGTGGACCCGGCTGGAAGAGACGTTCAGGGGGGCGGCGTCCACGTAGAGGGTGGAGAACCGGCACAAAAACTCCGGGCTGTCCGCCCAGGGGACGATGCGCACCTCGCCGTGAACGCCATGGGTATTGACGATCTGGCCGCAATCGAGAAATTCATTCATAGGGTATACCTCCAAAAAACAAGCGGGGCAGAAGCCCCGCTTTGTTCCTCCTCTCAGTCAACAATGTCAACCGAGAGCTTTTTGCCCTGGCGCTGGGCCACCGAGCGCATCAGCGCCCGAATCTCCTTGGCGATGCGTCCCTGGCGGCCGATCACCTTGCCCATGTCGCCGGGGGCGACCCGAAGCTCCAGCACCGTCTCGGCGGGCGTCTCGTACTGGTTGACGGACACTGCGTCGGGATCATCCACCAGGCTGCGGGCGATATAAGTGAGCAATTCTTTCATGGGGCCTCCTGATTGAACTTACAGGCCAGCCTTTTTCAGCAGGTCGCGCACCGTGTCGGTGGGCTGAGCGCCGGCTTTGATCCAGGCCTGGGCCCGGTCGGTGTCGATGTTGACAGCGGCGGGATTCTGGCGGGGGTCATAGGTACCGATCTCCTCGATGAAGCGGCCGTCCCGGGGATAGCGGGAGTCGGCCACCACCACGCGGTAGAAGGGAGCCTTCTTCGCGCCCATGCGGCGCAATCTGATTTTAACCATCGTATATTCACCTCCAAAAAGTTGTTTGTTCCTTTATGGTAAATGTCCCGGAAGGGACGTAAACCAACGATGTCTCTACGGGAAGAGAAGCTTCTGCGGGTCCTGGGCGTAGAGCTCGATCCTCCCGCAGGCAGAGCAGAACAGACAGTCCACGCCGCAGAGGTGCTCCGGCTCAAAGGCGCCTTTGCCACGCTTGCGGGTCAGATAGGGCGGCACGGTGTGGGCGCCGGTGCGAAACTGGGCGTTTACCATGACCGCCCCGCATTTGCTGCACTCCATGAAATAACCTCCTCGTCAGAAGGGCATCCCCATACCCTTGAATTTTCCGAACAGCCCCTTTGCCTTCTTGGGGTTGGCAAACTGCCGGGTGAGGGTCTGGATCATGTCAAACTGCTTCAGCAGGCGGTTAATATCCACGACCTGAGTGCCGGAGCCGGCGGCAATGCGCTTTTTCCGGCTGGAATTGAGCACATTGGGATTCTCACGCTCGTAGGGGGTCATGGACTGGATGATAGCCTCGATGCGCTTCAAATTGCCCTCGTCCACGGAGAGATCCAGCTTTTTGCCCCCCATGCCGGGGAGCATCCCCATGATATCTTCCATGGAGCCCATGCTTTTGAGCTGGAGGAGCTGGTCGTAAAAATCGGCCAAGGTGAACTTGTTTTTCCGCAGCCGCTCCATTTGCTCGGCGGCTTTTTTGGCGTCCAGGTTCTGTTCCGCCTTCTCAATGAGAGAGAGCACGTCGCCCATGCCCAGAATCCGGCTGGCCATGCGGTCGGGGTGGAACACCTCCACCGCATCCAATTTTTCACCCACGCCGGCAAACTTGATGGGCTTGCCCGTCACGGCCCGGATGGAAAGGGCCGCCCCGCCCCGGGCGTCGCCATCCAGTTTTGTGAGCATGACGCCGTCGATATCCAGCGCTTCGTCAAAGGCTTTGGCGGCGGTGACTGCGTCCTGACCGATCATTGCGTCTACCACCAACAAAATCTCGGTGGGAGTTACCGCCTCTTTGACCCGGCGCAGTTCCTCCATCAGCGCCTCGTCCACGTGAAGCCGTCCGGCGGTGTCCAGGAATACCATATCGTTGCCGTGCTTTCTGGCGTGCTCCACAGCGGCCTTGGCGATGTCCACCGGGTCGATCTGGCCCATCTGGAACACCGGAATACCCAGCTGTTCGCCTACCACCTCCAGCTGCTTGATGGCGGCGGGACGGTACACGTCGCAGGCGGCCAACAGGGGCCGTTTGCCCTGCTTTTTCATCAGTCCGGCCAATTTTGCGCCGTTTGTGGTCTTGCCCGCGCCCTGAAGGCCCACCAGCATGACGATCGTGGGCGGGGCGGGGGAGATGGCCAGTTTGGTCTCGCCGCCTCCCATGAGGGCGGTGAGCTCCTCATTGACAATTTTGACAATCATCTGGGCGGGGGTGAGGGATTCCATCACGTCCTGGCCCACGGCCCGCTCCGTCACGGAGGCAATAAAGCTCTTGACGACCTTAAAGTTGACATCCGCCTCCAAGAGGGCCATTTTGATCTCCTTCATGGCCTCCTTCACGTCGGCCTCGGACAGACGGCCCTTGCCGAGCAGGCGCTTGAACACAGCGGACAGCTTGTCAGTGAGACTTTCAAATGCCATAACGATTACTCCTGCTCCAGCTTGGCGGTATTTTCCCGGATGGTACGGGCAATCTCATCCAGCATGGCGTCGTTGTAGCTGCGCCGGTTTACGGCCTGGAGCAGCCGGTCAGTGGCGGCGTTGATGGCGGCGATGGCGGGGCGGTTCTGCTGGAAGCGGCGGATGATATGGGTTTTATCCTCGATCTCTGTCATAGCAGCCTCGGCCCGGACGATGACATCCCGCACGCCCTGACGGGAGATGCCATAGTTCTCAGCAATCTCGGCCAGGGAGAGGTCTTCATTATAATAGAGGTCGTAGAATTCCCGCTGGCGCTCGGTGAGCAGATCACCATAAAAATCAAACAGCATGGCCATCCGGTATGCCTGATTTTTCATGGAAATCCGCCTCCTTGAGATATTGTGTAAAGCTGTTAAGCTTTACAATGCCATACTATAACACAGATGGGCTTAAAAGTCAAGGGGAAAAAGTAAGCGTCAAACCTTCCCTCCACAAGAAAACTCTAAGCCAGGTTTTCACCTGG
>ERZ777011.3313-NODE-3313-length-10472-cov-3.017279_pt1 | contig 10472 bp, 11 predicted proteins | sample MGYA00374964_ERZ777011 | MGnify/ENA primary metagenome ERZ777011 (study PRJEB29310, sample SAMD00008975) | mouse gut metagenome | study: EMG produced TPA metagenomics assembly of the Metagenome analysis of fecal microbiota from mouse which was promoted...
CGGTCGAACAGGAGGAGTTCGTGGCCGAAGGCTTGAACGAAGCGGGGCTCTCGGCCGGATTGTTCTATTTCCCCGGCTACGGTCGGTACGAGACGTTCGATGCGGCGCAGAAGGCTACGAGCATCTCCGACCTGCAACTCGTGCCCTGGATACTGGGGTGCTGTGCGAGTGTGGAGGAGGTGAAGGCCGCCGTAGAGAGGGTGCATGTGGTCGGTGTCTATCCGGGTGCCTCGACGGTGCATTGGCGTTTCGCGGATGCGTCGGGCCGTCAGTTGGTGCTGGAGATCATCGACGGCAAGCCGATCTTTTATGAGAACGAACTGGGCGTGCTGACCAATTCGCCCGGATTCGAGTGGCAACTCACCAACCTCAACAATTATGTCAATCTCTATCCGGGGGGCGCTCCCTCCCAGATGCTCGGTGCCTTGAAGCTGAGCGCTTTCGGTGCGGGCAGCGGCTTTCTCGGTATTCCGGGCGACGTGACGCCTCCTTCGCGTTTCGTGCGTGCGGCCTTCTATCAGGCCTCCGCACCGTTGCAGGCCACCGCGGCAGATGCCGTGTCGCAGTGTTTCCATATCCTGAACAACTTCGATATACCGATCGGCATCGAAACCGCCCGCGGTGAGGAAGCGGTGGATGTTCCCAGTGCGACGCAGTGGACTTCGGCCACCGATGTGAAGAACCGGATCATCTACTACCGGACCATGTACGACAGCAACATCCGGGCGTTCGACCTTCGTTCGATCGATTTCGGAAAGGTCGGTTACCGGACCGAACCGCTCGATCGGGTACGGGAACAGCCCGTACATTTCATCGCGGTACAGTAGGAAAGCGTTTGCGGACCATAGCAGACGGGAGGCGACACTCATGTGTCGCCTCCCGTGTCGTTCTCCCTTTTCGTGCGGAAGAGGGCGGTCCCTCTGCGGGGGGCGAACGATGGGCGTTCTCTGTGCAGAAGGGCGTATACGGCAAGTGGGCACGAAACCGATGGTTCGTGCCCACTTGGGAAAGGGAGGACTACCTGCCGTTGGGAATTTCACACTCCATTCCGCCGGCAGCGGCCATTGTCGCCAGACGGTGTACCACTTTGGTGCGGCAGACGAGTGCCGCACGGTAGGCGTGCCAGTTGGTGATGGGCTGGCGGGCGACACCGGAATCCATGGCCGCCTGCGCCACGGCGCACGTTACTTCGGTGATGAGCCGCGGGTCGAGGGCCTTGGGGATAAGGTATTCGCGGCCGAACGCGATGCACTCCTTGTTGTAGGCGGTCAACACCATGTCCGGAACCGGTTGTTTGGCCAGCAGGGCCAGGGCATGTACGGCTGCCACCTTCATCTCTTCGTTGATCTTGCGGGCACGTACGTCGAGCGCTCCGCGGAAGATGTAGGGGAAGCCCAGGACGTTGTTCACCTGGTTGGGGTAGTCGGAACGTCCCGTGGCGAAGATGATGTCGCTCCGCGATGCGACGGCTTTCTCGTAGGATATTTCGGGATTGGGATTGGCAAGTGCGAAGACGATCGGATTCGCGGCCATGGAGCGCACCATGTCGGGGGTGAGGACGTCGGCCACGGAGAGACCGAGGAATACGTCCGCCCCATGCAATGCATCTTCGAGCGTGTGCAGGTCGTGGTCGGTGGCGAACCGGGCCTTCATGCCGCCCAGACCGGGCCGGTCGCGCCGGATGACCCCCTTGCTGTCGCACATGACCAGGTTCTCGGGCCTTACGCCGAGGGTAAGGTACATCCGCGAGCAGGATATGGCGGCGGCACCCGCGCCGTTCACCACCACCCGGACCTCGCCGATCGCCTTGCCGGCCACCTCCAGGGCGTTGAGCAGCGCTGCGGAGGAGATGATGGCCGTGCCGTGCTGGTCGTCGTGCATGACGGGAATGTCGAGCTCCTCGCGCAGCCGTTCTTCGATGACGAAGCACTCCGGAGCCTTGATATCCTCCAGGTTGATGCCGCCGAAGGTGGGGGAGATGTTTTTCACGGTGCGGATGAACTCGTCGGGATCACGGGTGTCCACCTCGATGTCGAATACGTCGATGTCGGCGAAGGTCTTGAAGAGGAGTCCTTTCCCCTCCATGACGGGCTTGCCGGCAAGGGCGCCGATGTCGCCCAGCCCCAGGACGGCGGTTCCGTTGGAGATCACGGCCACGAGGTTGGTCTTCGAGGTATAGCGGTAGGCGTCGTCGGGATTCTTCTCGATCTCCAGGCAAGGGTAGGCCACACCGGGAGAGTAGGCCAGCGAGAGGTCCTTTTGCGAACTGTAGGGTTTGATGGGGAGTACCTCCAGTTTGCCGGGGCGTCCCTCGGAGTGGTAGCGCAGGGCTTCCTCTTTCAGCCTGTTTTTGTTATCGTCGTTCTTCATCGCTGTTTGTCTTCGGTTTCGCGTACAAAGCTACCAATTATTCTTCGGATTTTTCCATGAAGAGGGTGCCCGCAGACGAGAACCCTGCCGGAGTGGGGCGGCATACGTCGCGGATATATATTGTTGGTTTACGGAAGGATTGATGTTATATTTGTATTATCGTCTTCGTTGTCGGCGATACAGGGGGAACGGAGAGCGATGGAGATCGTCTAATATTAATTAAAAAAGGGATGTCATGAAAAAGAGCATGTTTTGTATGTTGCTGGCACTTCTCGTGATAGGGTGCGGCAAGGGAAAAGAGAACGACGATACCGATAACAGCGGCGGAATGAAAGGGACGACCTGGGCCGCTTTAGTGACGGAGCATCCGTTTCTGGGCGATTTCCCCGCCTACGACAACATCATAGACAATTATACCTATAACAAGACGTTCAGTCTGGAGTCGGTCGCCTTTTTTGATTACGACTGTGACAAGGCCGAATATGCGAAGTATGCCGGGAAGCTGGAAGCTGCCGGTTTCGAGGCGAACCCGAACATGCCCTCCGAAACCAGTGCGATCTACTCCAAGACTACGGAGAGCGCCGACTTGAGTGTTTCGATGGCCTATACGACCGGTTCGCTGGCTATCGTGTTGGGTGCCGACGCAAATTAAGCGCCCGGGCCGTTGTGTGCCGTTGAGGCGTGCGGGGCGGTGGAGGCTTCCACCCGGCAAGCGGCATGGAATTTCGTAACGACGGAGGGGAGGTCCCGCGGGACCTCCCCTCCGTCGTTCTTTTTCCGGAAAGAATAGGACCATGGGAGCTGCGGGACGTTGCCCGGCGGGATGGGCGGACGCGATCCCTGTAATTGCTGCGGCCCTCGTTTTTTCTTGGCCTGGCGGTTCTCGAAAGGGAAACAGGCGGGCGGAGCTCGTTTTATGAATCCCGAAGACGGTGTCATGGGGGTGTAGGTGGAATCGAAAGCGTCTGGGAAAGAGCTTGAATTTAGTTTAAGGTATGATAAGTATAAAATAATTTTAATATCTTTGCCGCGCAGTTCGGTAGTCGAAATGTGTAAAAGTAGTGGGTATTGAATCGGTGGCGGGGCGGTGACTCGACGGAACATGCTGTCGGAGGTTTGCGTCACGCGCCTTGCGGTTGAGGGGTTGTATTTGTAGAATAAGGATATGGCAGTATGCGGTGGAAAGATGAAGCGTGCTTCGGGGCCGGGATTGCCGGTCGCCCCTTCCTGGATGGTCCGGGCAACGAGGTGGGCTGCCGAAGCGGTGCGGATGGTTCGGATCTTTACGAAGTTGATGCGGGAGGTAGGATGCTTTGTCGTCGAGACCGGCAAATGTGTGGCGACTGTCTTGGTGGTCGCCCGTCTGATCGGAGGCATTCTCTTTCTTGGCCAGCTCGACCGCAATCCGATTGGACTGTGGTGGTTTTGTGAAAGCATCGTTTTGATTGTGGGGATGATTCCGCTATTCTCGATAGATACGAAGCGTCTGCTGCCGGAAGGGGAAAATGGGTAGGGTATCGGATTTTGGGGATGTTGTACAGAACAGGTTTGCTGCGAAGGTTCCCAAATGAAAAAGATCTTTCCGGACATTGTCCGGAAAGATCTTGCTGAGGTGCGAAGCGGAATCGAACCGCTGTAGAAGGTTTTGCAGACCTTTGCCTAACCGCTCGGCCATCGCACCGTGGAAAGTATGTTTGCGTCCCGTATCCGGAACGGTGTGCAAATATAGTCAATAATCTTCATTCTCCAAAAAAGCGGAGATTCTTTGAGAATAAATTGAATCCCGAAGTGGACTGGGGCGAGGGCGACGGCGCGTGTTTGCAGGCGGTTTGTTCGTCCGGTGGTGCCGGCCGCGGTTATTTGGAGCATCTCTTCGGTGCCGTTCGAGGTGGGGCGCAAGGGCGGATCGGGTCGGGAGAGGCTGCGATGCGTCGTCTGTTCGGGGAGTGGTGCTGGCCGGCGGGTAGGAGGGGGCGCCGTTGCCGGGGCGGGCGAAAAGCGTGGAGGCGGTAACTATACCGCCGCGATACGCGGGATGTCCGAGGCTACGAATCGTTTCAACGCGCGTGTTGAAGCCACCGGGAACCGGGTGGACGAGCTCTTCCGGCGCAGGCTGGACTGGATTTGTCAAGGGTGCGGTAGCGGGGGTAAACGGCGCTGCGGGCCGCCTTTCGGCTTCGGGCATATCGTTCGATTGCCAAATACACAACTTTCGTGCGGTTGCGTGCCGGGCGGAGGGCCTCTTGCTGGGCGTTTCGGAACGGGGGCTTTCCCGAGGAGATGCGGGGCGGGTTTCGAAAGGATGCCGTGTTCATGATTTGGAGTTGTCGTTGGCGGCGGGCGGTGTCGTTCCCTCTCCGGAGGGCGTACGAGCCTTAGGGTAAACTGAGTGTAAACTTGGGGTGGACTTGGGGCGGGTGTCGGATGCGCCTCGGGAGGGCTCCGGTGCAGTTCCGGGTGGAGAGCGGTCGTGTCGGCGGCGGAAAGGAAGGAGGGGACGGGAAGAGCTTGGGGAGCGTGCCGGTCGGTGGCCCGGTCGGCGTGGAGCGGTTCTTTCCGTTCCGGCGATTTTTCGTATCTTTACCGTAAAAAGCGGGGTATGACGGCAGACGATATAGCGTTGACGCTTCAGCGGGGACTCGGAGTCCGAGGGGCGGTACATCTGCTCGCCCTGGCGGGCAGTGCGGAAGCGGTCTATGCCGCCTCCGAGGAGGAGTTGGTCGGAGCATTCGGGTTGCGCCGCGACGTCGCGCACGGTATCGTGTGCCGTTCGGCGCACCGGCAGGCCGAAGCCGAACTTCGTCATATGAAACGCAACGGAATCTCGGCCCTCGCATCGACCGATGCGGCGTATCCCGCGCTGTTGCGGGAGTGTCCCGATTATCCCCATGTGCTCTATTTCGTCGGTGACCCGGCCGCTTTCGGCGGACGCTCCCTCGGCGTGGTGGGGACGCGGGCGGCTACCGTCTACGGATAGCGGATGTGCGATGCGGTGGTGGGACGCATGGCGGAGCTCCTGCCCGATACCGTGATCGTCAGCGGGTTGGCCTACGGCATCGATGCCGATGCCCATCGTGCGGCGTTGCGTTACGGATTGCGGACGGTGGGCGTGATCGCCAATCCTCTTCCCGGCGTCACCCCTGCGCAGCACCGGGCATTGGCGCACGACATTGCGGAGAGGGGCGGGGCGGTGGTCACGGAGCTCCATTCCGGGACGAAGCAGAACGGAGCGTATTTCATTCCGCGCAACCGGATCATTGCCGGTATGGGGGAAGGGACGCTCGTGGTGGAGTCGCCTGCCGGTGGCGGAGCGCTCTCCACCGCTGCGCTCGCCGACGGTTACGGGCGTACGGTGATGGCGGTGCCGGGCCGTGCGGACGACCGCTGTTCGGCGGGGACCAATCGGTTGGTCATGGACCGCCGGGCCGCGATGGTGTGTTCGGGCGACGATGTCGTGCGCGAACTCGGCTGGGATATTGTCGAGCCGGGTGCGATCCCTGCGAGGGAGGCGCCGCCGCCTTTGCTGAGTGCCGATGAGAAACGGCTGTTGGAGTGTATGCCGGACGGTGAGGCGTCCGACATGGATACCCTGGCTCTGCGCAGCGGAATCCCCGTGGGGCAACTCTCGGCCCTGCTCCTCGGACTGGAGCTCGCCGGTCGGGTTCGCGCCCTGCCCGGAAAGAGGTACGAGCGGTGTTGAGGCAAGGCGGTCGGGGCGTTTTTTGTTGCCCGGAAAAATATTGAAAAAGGTATGGATAGGATCATAGATACGCATACGCATCCGTTCGACGAGGCGTTCGATGCCGATCGGGCACAGACGGTGGAGCGTGCGCTGGAGGCGGGGGTGGCCCGGATGCTGTGCCCCGCGATCGATTCGGAGTCGCATGCAGCCCTGTTCGCCCTGTGCGATGCCTGGCCGGAGGTCTGCCTGCCCATGATGGGATTGCATCCCACTTCGGTGAACGACAATCCCGATTGGCGTCGGGAGCTGGCTCGCGTGGAGGAGTACTTCTCGGAAGGTGCCTCGCGGCGGTTTTATGCAGTAGGCGAGGTGGGGCTCGACCTCTATTGGAGCCGGGAGTGGTACCGGGAGCAGGAGGAGGCGTTCGTCCGGCAGGCCGAACTGTCGCTCCGCTGCGGGTTGCCGCTGGTGGTGCATACGCGGGAGGCGTGGCCGGAGATGCTCGCCCTGCTGCGGGAGTTCCGCGGGCGCGGGCTGCGGGGCGTCATGCACGCTTTCAGCGGAACGTGGGAGGATTACGAGGCCGTGTGCGCGTGCGGCGACTTCCTCTTCGGCATAGGCGGCGTGGTGACCTATAAGAAGAGCGCGGTGGCGGAGGTGGCGGCCCGGATGCCGCTCGACCGGATGGTGCTCGAAACGGATGCACCCTACCTTCCGCCGGTACCCTACCGCGGCAAACGCAACGAGCCGGCCTACATTACCCGCGTCTGCGAGAAAGTGGCCGAATTGAAGGGGATAGCGCCGGCTGAGGTCGCGGCAGCCACCTCGGCCAATGCCTGCCGCATGTTCGGTCTTTGACCGGGCGTCGTTCCGTTTTTCATGCGTCGTCGAGGGGCCGGTGGCGCAGATAAACGAAAAAGTCGCTAAATTGCACCCTGTTTCCGGGCCGCTGCGGCGGTGCGGGCGTTTTATGTATATATGTTTTAATGATAGTTGATCGTTTGCTATGGGAAGATCGTCAGTGCTTTTGATATATACCGGTGGTACGATAGGAATGAAGACCGACCCCGTGACGGGGACGCTCGTACCGTTCGATTTTAACGGTATCTACGACGAATTCCCTTCGTTGCGTCGTCTCGACGTGGAGTTGGAGGTGCTTCCTTTCGAACCGATCGATTCGTCGAACGTGGAGCCCGAGTTGTGGGTGAGCCTGGCCCGGATCATCCGTGAGAATTACGATCGTTACGACGGATTCGTGGTGCTTCACGGTACCGACACCATGTCCTACTCCTCTTCGGCACTGAGCTTCATGCTCGACAACCTGGGCAAGCCGGTGGTCTTCACCGGGAGCCAGATTCCTATCGGGGTACTGCGGACCGACGGCCGGGAGAACCTCATCACCGCCATCGAGATCGCTGCGGCCCGGGAGGCGGGGCGTGCCATCGTGCCGGAGGTGTCGCTCTACTTTCAGAACCGGCTCTTCCGGGCGAACCGTACGAAAAAGCACAGTGCGGAGGAGCTCAGCGCTTTCGCGTCGCATAACTATCCGGCCCTGGCCGACGTGGGGGTGGGGATTCATTACCGTACCGGAGCCATCGCACGCTGCGAGGGGGAAGGCGCCTTTGCGATCGATACGGCCGTGTCGCGGGAGGTGGCGGTCGTCAAAGTCTTTCCGGGGTTGACCGAACCGGTGTTCCGGACGATGTTGCAGGCCGAGGGCGTGAAGGGCGTGGTGCTCGAAACCTACGGGGCGGGCAATGCGCCGACGTTCGACTGGTTCATACAGGCACTGGAGCAGACCGTGTCGCGCGGGGTGCATGTGGTGAACGTGACGCAGTGCGTGAGCGGTTCGGTGAATATGGATATATACGAAACGGGACGCCGCCTGCAGGATGCGGGGGTGATCAGCGGACGCGATATGACCACCGAGGCCGCGTTGACGAAGATGATGTGCCTGCTCGGGCGCGGGTATGCGCCGGAGGAGTTCGTGCGGCGGATGGGGCATTCCATGCGCGGTGAGATGACCGAAGAGTAGGGGTTGCCCGTTCCGTTCCTTTGCGGGAGCGAGCGGGAGCCGTGTCCGCCAGGGAGGCCTTTCTACGGCGCGGGTAAATTTTTTTGGAAGAAAAAAAATTTCTATATTTCGGAAATTTTTATGGTGCCGGTATGCCCTTTCCGTAACATAAGGGCGTCGTTCCATGCGGGTTTGGTTCCTAATTGGTTGGATGCCATGTTTTTTGTTCTTTGCAATGGAGAAATGACCGAGTGGCTGAAGGTGCGCGCCTGGAAAGTGCGTATACCCCAAAAGGGTATCGTGGGTTCGAATCCCGCTTTCTCCGCAGATATTCGTCCGGCGCTCCCGGGTGGGGACGGCGGCGTTTGTTGGAAATTTTTAGGAAGAGGACGGTCCGTGGACTCCGGCGGGTCCGGAGGAGCGGCGGGAAGATGCTTTATATTTTGACTAACGATAAAAACAATAAGTCTAATCAATTCTAAATTAAAGCTATGAAAAAACTTTTTTTGATTCTGGCAGCAGTAGGCGTTATGGGCTTTTCGGCTGTGAATGTGTACGCCCAGGAGACAGAATCTCAGGCGCCCGAAGCTGACGCTACGGAGCAGGTGGTAGCCGAGGTAGAGACCGAAGTGGTGGGTGTCAACCCCGAAACCGAGGTCGCAGGTACTCCGATGCACCAGGCCATCAAACAGAAATTCCTCGAAGGCGGTGCAGGCTGGATGACCCCCGTGTTGCTCTGTCTTATCTTCGGTCTCGCTATCGCCATCGAACGTATACTCTACCTCAACCTCGCGTCCATCAACACCAAGAAGTTCATGGCACAGATCGAGGATGCCCTCAGGAACGGCGGCGTTTCCGCAGCCATGGAGGTCGCACGCAACCAGCGCGGTCCGGTGGCCAGCATCTACTATCAGGGACTGAGCCGTTACGGCGAAGGACTGGATGTCGTTGAGAAGAGCGTAGCTTCCTACGGTTCCGTGCAGATGGGACTCATGGAGAAGGGCCTGACGTGGATTTCGCTCTTCATCGCGCTCTCCCCGATGTTGGGATTTATGGGTACCGTGGTCGGTATGATCGAGGCGTTCGACGCCATCCAGGCAGCCGGCGACGTATCCGCTACTCTCGTTGCGGGCGGTATCAAGGTGGCCCTTCTGACGACGCTGGCCGGTCTTATCGCCGCTGTGGTGCTCCAGCTCTTCTACAACTACATCGTTTCCAAAATCGATACGCTCGTCGTAAATATGGAAGACAGCTCCATCATCCTGGTGGATATGCTTACGGAATACAATAAGAAATAATCACACCGTCTGTCAGAATTATGAACAATAAGATCTTCAAATATATCAAATACCTCAGCTACGTGCTGTTGCTGCTCGGTGTGGGGGTATTCGGATATTTTGTCGTCGCTTCGGCCCTCTATCCGGAGCCTGCGACGGAATTTCCGGTGGGTACCGTCGGCAATGCGATGGGTGTGAACGTCATGTTGATTTACGCATACGTGGTGTTCGCCGTCGCGCTAGTACTTGCGATCGTCTTCCCGGTGATCAATATTCTCAGCAACCCGAAGGGCGCGATGCGTACGCTCGTAGGACTCGTCGCCATGATCGTGATATTCGGGATCAGCTATCTGCTCGCCAGCGATGCGCCGGTGCCGAACCCCGCCGAAAACGGATTCTTCACCAATGCGGCTACGCTTAAGCTGACCGACGTAGGCCTCTATTCGGCTTATGCCATCTTCGTTATCGCCATCCTCGTCATTCTCTGGGGAGAGATCAGGAGCGCAGTGAAAAGAAGCTGATTTGAAAAGTAGATTTTAATATGGCATTAGATAAAAGAAAAATCCCGGAAATCAATGCGGGCTCGATGGCCGACATTGCCTTCCTGTTGCTGATTTTCTTCCTTGTCGCCACCACCATGAATACGGACACGGGTATTCAGCGTGTCCTGCCGCCCTGGGTCGAGACGGCCGATGCGCCTCCCATCAAGGAGCGCAACCTGATGCAGGTGAAGGTCAACCAGTACGACCAGATCCAGGTGCAGGGTAAACTGGTGCATCTGTCGCAGGTGAAGGACCTCGCGAAGGATTTTATCCTGAACGTGGGAGACAGCGAGGAGTTGCCCGAAAAGGTGGTGACCGACATCGAGCTCGTGGGCTCCTATCCGGTCAGCGAGGGAGTGATATCGCTTCAGAACGACCGCGGAACGAGCTACGACATGTACATCAAGGTGCAGAACGAATTGACGCGTGCCTTCAACGAGATACGTGATAACGTGGCGCGTGAACGGTTCGGGGCTTCGTTCGAAGAGCTCGACGAGGCGAAACGCAAGGCTATCCAGAAGGCCGTTCCGCCCAAGATCTCCGAGGCCGAACCTAAAAACATAGGAGGAAATTAGTATGGCAGTTAT
>ERZ777011.3314-NODE-3314-length-10471-cov-2.486175_pt1 | contig 10471 bp, 8 predicted proteins | sample MGYA00374964_ERZ777011 | MGnify/ENA primary metagenome ERZ777011 (study PRJEB29310, sample SAMD00008975) | mouse gut metagenome | study: EMG produced TPA metagenomics assembly of the Metagenome analysis of fecal microbiota from mouse which was promoted...
ATAAGTAAAGTCTTAAATATTAGTATGGAGCAGTTCTTTTTAAAATAGAATTTGCTTTTTTCTTGCAAAAATCTCCAAAATATGATAGATTAATAAAAATGTGAGGAAGATTATTATGATAAAAACTAAAAAACGCGGAAATTTAATTATTATATCTGGAACTACTTGTGCTGGCAAAGGTACAGTTATCAAACATTTATTAGAACGTTTATCTATTTCTTATACTTCAAGGCCAAAAAGAGGTAGTGAAATAGATGGTAAAGATTATTATTTTGTTACACCTGAAGAATTTGAAGCGAAGATTAAAAATAACGATTTTCTAGAGTATGCCCAAGTTCAATATGGCTGCTACTATGGTACACCTAAAAGTGAAATTGCCGAAAAATTAAATGCTGGCTTAGACGTCATTTTAGAAATTGACGTTGAAGGGGCTAAACAAATAAAAGAACTTAACCCGGAAACAATTTTGATATTTATTATGGCTCCATCTATGGAAATTGTAAAAGAACGCATAAAATCCCGTAATACTGAAGATTCAGAACAAATTATCAAACGCTTTAAAAGAGCCTATCAAGAAATAAATGAAATAAATAAATATAATTATGTTGTTATAAATGATGTAGTAGATACCGCAGTCTCAAAAGTCGAAGCTATTTTGCTATCTGAAAAATGCCGGGTTGACCGCATCGAAGAAATAGAAATGGAAAGCGAAGAAGAAATAATTCACGAATTTTTGATGGATAAATAGTGGGATATCTGTTATAATTTATTTAGGAGGTTTTAATTCATGGCTTTATTCCCTTTAATTGGCTTAGATAATGAGCCTTATAGTACTATTTTAGAATATATCGATGCAAATAGACGTTTTATTTATAAAGTAGGTACCGACTTACCATTACAGAAGCAAGGTTTAGATGGCAATTTATATTTTTCTATGTATGAATTACAAAGTGCAGATGAAACATACGTTAAAGAATTACTTGCAGTTCCTTATAAAAATCGTTAAAAAAATTCTCAAATCTGAGAATTTTTTATTTTTCTATTTCTTATCATTATTTCAGAAAAAAACTTTTTAAAGAGATTCATATTATCACCACTTTGATTTAATTTCTGAGCTTGCTTTAGTAAATCTAAATAAAAGTCTTTATCCAAAAATTTCCTTTTTTTCATAATATGATTTTTCAAAAGTCTTATAATAGATATTAAATTCTTATCTTCTTCATATTCAAAAATAATTTTTTTTAAATAATTTAAAATATAGCCTTCTGGGTAACCTTTTATTTCATAATCTAAAACTGTAAATATAATTCTTTCAATATAATTTAAATCATAATCTTCTAAAAGAACCTCACCATTTTGTAAAGCTTCTATAATATCCAAATAATGTGTATTCACATTGATTAAGTCTAAAGTAACACTTCTACTTTTAAAAGAGTCTAAATTTTGAAAAATAGGGTTTTTACATAATTCTTCCGCTTCATGATAGTTACTTTTTGATAAGCAACTACTTCATTATATTGTACTTCTGGATTATTACACAGCTCTAAAGCTTCTTCCCATTTTTCATCCTTCATTAAGTTTCTTATATGCATGCTAATTCTTATTTTTTCTATTTCATATTTACCTTCGTCATGAACTCTAGCTACAAAAGAAGGGGAGATTTTAAACTCCTTACTTATTGCCTCATAAGACTTATTTTTTGCTAATCTTACAAGTATTTTATTAATAAATCGATTATTTAAATCTAAATCTTTTGCCATAACACACCTCGTTTTATATAATATCTAAAATTCTTTTTTAAGTAAAGTATAAAAATTAAAATAACACCAAAAAGATGTTATTTGTTATAAGTATTAATTAAATTCGTAAATATTGTCTGTAAATCACTTAAACCTTCTTCAGTTGTAGCCTCACACCGCATAGTAATATTAGGACCAGTATTACTAGCTCTAACGAGAGCCCAACCATTATCAAAATTGGCTCTTACCCCATCTATAGTATTAAGTACCCAATTTTGAGAAGCTGCAAAATCTTTAATTTTGTCTATGACATCAAATTTCTTTTCATCAGGACTTGCAAACTTAATTTCTGGAGTACTAAAATATTTCGGAATATCACTTGTAAGCTTACTTAAAGATTCACTAGTCTTGCTTAAAAGTTCTAAAAGCCTAAGTCCCGCATAAATACCACTTCCCATATCAGCTATTTTATCTCTAAAGAAGAAATGCCCAGAATATTCTCCTCCAAAAGGTAAATTATCTTCTTTTATTTTAGCTTGGGTATAGCTAGCTCCCGTTCGAAATATTAAAGGAGTACCACCAAGTCTTTTAATCTCATCTTCTACAGCTTTAGAACATTTAACATCATATAAGAAAGTTTTATTTTTAACTTTATTAATAATATCTCTAATTATTAAAATCATAAAATGATCAGATGGCACAACCTGTCCTAATTCATTTACAATTCCTAGTCTATCACCATCTCCATCAAAGGCGATTCCACAATCTGCTTTCTTTTTTAAAACTTCTTTTTTTAAAGCTTCCAAATTAGCTTCTACATTAGGGTCAGGATGATGATTAGGAAATCTTCCATCATTTTCTTCAAATATAATGTCAAAATCAACATTTACTTTCTCAAAAACTTTTCTAGCCACTATCGAAGTGGTACCATTACCAAGGTCGATAATTACTTTTCTTTTCCTTCTTCCAAACTCTAATCCATACCTAATAAATTCGACATATTTGTCTAAAATGCTTCCACTAGATACTACACCAGTTCCTGATAAAAACTTTCCTGCCAAAGTATAATTTTTAAAGTCTTCTATCATATCTCCTCTAGCATTAGCAAGATTATCAAAAGAAAATTTAAAGCCATTATCATCTTTAGGGTTATGACTTGCTGTAACCATAACTCCATAAATATTATGAATATATCTAGCATAGTAGTGCATTGGTGTTGTAGTAAGCCCATAATTGTAAACATTAAGACCACTATCAGTAATACCTTTTGATAAATAAGCAGCAAGCGCGGGACTTGATAATCTATTGTCATGAGACACTATACAAGTTGTCTGATTAAGCTTTTCTTTTAAATAACTACCATAACTTCTTCCTATAGTGTAGGCAACAGTTTCGTTAATCGTAACCGGATAAGTTCCTCTAATATCATATTCTCTAAATATGTTTTGATCCATTTTAATTCCTCTTTCTATTTACTTAATGATATCATAAAAAAACAAATATTTATAGTTAAAAACACTTTATTTTACATCTGTTTTAAATTGCCAAAAAGAAGTATCTATGTTATAATTATATCAAATAATATAGTTTTTGGAGAGGAGTAAATTCTATGGTTACAGAAATATACGATAAAGTAGAACCTATGCTAATAGAATTCGAAGCTCTCACCGCCTCTTTAAATGATATTATCAAAAATCTTAAAAATGCTCCCATCGAAAAAATATTTACTGAAGAATATGCCCAAATGGCTATATCTCAAGAAGATATAAAATTAAAAATAAAAGAAACTAAAAATAAAATAAATGAAACCGCTATTGCTTATTTTGAAGAAAAGAAAAAAGAATTAGAAAATAATGAAGATTTCGTTGATTTAGTCAATAATTTAATTAAAGTTTTAAAAAGCAAAGACCGCAAAGGCGAAGATTATGTTATAGCATCTGATATTTTTTGTGTAAGTGCCTCTCTCCAAAAAAGAGTAGAAGTCTTATTTGATAAAATTGATGAAGCCTATAAAAAAATAGCTCTTGAAACTCCCGAAGAAAAGCCGAGTCCTAATTTAAATACCATAAAAGCTATCGATAGCCGGCTAATTGAAATAATGTATTTAGCCTCTAAACCAGGTTCTATTAATACTTATGCTGTTAACGAAGATAAAACAATAGGCAGTAAAGTTCCTCTCGAATATTATTTTGAATATCTAAATCTTTTAGCTATTAAAGACTGTTTAGAACATGCTCCCAAAGATTATAATGATGATTTAAATCCTGGAGACTTATATGTTCGTGATGAAGATAAAGAAAAAGTTACAGAACTAATAGCTCTTACTCCTTTCTTTGGTGGTAAAAAAATTAAAGAAACCGAAATTCAAACTAACATAAACGAAATAAAAAAACTTGAGGAATACAAAAAATCCTTAGAGCGAAAATGTAATCAAGCTAAAAATATTCCCGGGGTTGAACTTACTACTATGTCTGATGGAACAATCCTTCTTGCAGATGACGGCGATGAATATAGTTATATAGATGCTATTATTAATACATTAAAAGACGTTGATCTCAATATTGAAAATGTTTGGAACATCGGCTATGTTAAAAGTGCTAACATTCCGGTCTTTAGACAGTTAGTTAATAAAACGATATACTACGATGAATTAGTTCCTAAAATTCCGGAAAATGAAGAAATACTCAAAAATATAGATATTCGTCTTCAAGAAATAGAAGATAAAGCTAAACTAGAAGGAAAGATTTTAGAGTCTGAAGAGGAAGAATATCATCTTTTAATAGAACAATATGAGTGCTTAAAATCTGCTCAAGCATCAATGGAGTTAGTGAGTGTTGAAGGGTCTTTAGTTGATATTCATTCTGCTCCAGGTTATGCTATACTTTTAAATAAAATTGCTAATCTAAAAAAGTCACCTCAAGATAAAGGGAAAGATAAGCCAGATGATAAAGGTTTACTTCCTCCTGCTTTACCACCTAAAGCTAAATCTGAAAAAAAAGAGCAAAAGCCTAAAAGAAAAAAAATCATTAAAGTTCGTAAACTAAATCCTAAAAATAAGCTTAAAATAAATAAAAATTGGCGTAAAATCTTTGGCATTGGTCTTGCTTTAATTTTAGTTACTCTAGCTTTAAGTGAACTTGCTCCAATGCTTATTTATGCTAATTGTTGTAATGCCATTGCTATGCCTACTTATAGTGCTGCATTTAATACTATTAATGAAGGCCTAGCTTTATTTACTAAGTTTAGTATTGCTGATATTAATATGAGTGCTGCGGCCGCTAATACTTTTGGGGCTTACATGAGTTCTCTAATACCTACAGCTACTGCTACCGGAGGTCTTATCCTTGCAAATGGGCTTGTAAGAGAAGATGAAATATTAAAGGTTCCTAGTCCTAGCATTCGGACTAAAATCTATGAAAAAATTGTTTCTTTAGCTAAAAAACCTGGCGAAATATTAAAAAATATTCAAAAAGATATTAATTTTGAGATTGGTTATTTAAAAGCTAAAAAAGAAAAAAATAAACATAGTGAACATTTTAAGTATTTTGTTGAAGGTATATTAAAAACTTGGGCTCCTAAACTAGATGATGAACAAGCTCTTTTAGCAAAATGGCGAGAGAAATTTGAAGAAACGGCTTTGCCACTAGATAATATCGATATTGATAAAAATAATAACCTTAACTATAGAAATGATTATTTCAATTCTAATAACGCTTATGAAGCTTCTTCTTATACTCCTAGTCCTAAACCAGAGAGCGAAACTTTCATTCCTCTTACTCATGAAGAACCAGAGTCTGAGTATAAAGAAAAACCAGAATTTCATCATATTCCACCTAATGCTTTAACACCCGATGAAGAAGTAGAAAATCCCGAAGATTTTATCGCAGCGAACGTTGAGAAGTTTAGCCCTAAAAGTGAAGAGTTAAGCATTCCAACCTCTAATATGGATGATATTTATAAAGCTTTTATTCTAAACCAAATAGATACTTATCAAGAAAAAGTCGAAAAAGGTGAGAGTGTAAAACAAATCAGAGATTTTATCTTTAGTAAAACAGCAGTTGATTTAAATGACTATGACTTAAAAGATTTTAACTTAGTAAAAGAAGCTATAATAAGAATTTTAAATCTTGATAATATTGGTCTAGTTCTCCATTTTGAACAAAAAATAAAATCGCTTCAAGAGACTTTAGATGAATTAACAATGAATAAAGATTATTTAAAAGATATGGAAGCTTTAGCTAAAATTGATGAAAGTATCAAAAAAGAAGTTGAAGAAATTAAAACTTACTTTGAAGAAATATCTCCTGATTTATTAATTACTACTTTAAATGAAGATATAGAAGCCTTAAATAATACTTTAGATTTTGTCAAAAATGGAAGGGGAAGATAGTATGGAGATACAAGATATAATAACCTTAGATGATAACATTGATTATCTAATTCTAGATATTATAACTAAAAAAAACAATAAATATCTTTATTGCGCAGCTTTAGATAAGGAAGAAAATCCCACTAGTGAATATAAATATTTCACTATAATAACAGAAGAGAATGCCGAATATATAGAAGAAATTACCGATGAGGCTCTCTTGCGTGAGATTATAACAGAATTATCCAAACATTATTTAGCAATGAGCACCAAGGAAGCTCCAGAAAACTAAGAAAAAGAGGAAAAAAAGTTTTCCAAAAAATTCTAATAAAAAAATATTTGCCAAAATGATAAAAGTGTGCTATAATAGCACTAAAAAATTTTTTTTGTGCAGTGAAAGAGGGGATGATTATGGCGAATGCTGTAGTTAGAACTAGTATAAAAAAAAGAAATGGGGAAGGCTTAGATGAGCTTAACCTTTATTTAGCAAGCTTAAAAAAGGAACTTGAAGAACTAACTAAAAGCCAAACCGAATTAGATGCCAAAATTTATGAAATAAGCGATACCGAATGGAATGAAGAGACTGCTAAAATAAATAAGGCAAAAAAAAGGCTTGTAAAGGATATAAGTGAAGCTAAAGCTGCGGTAGATGAATTAAAACGTACGATTAACGATGAATTCATTAGTTTTTTAGATGTCATTGCAAATACTCGTGACCCTGAAAAAGATTATGACACAAACTATGAACAATCAACAACTTTAGCTAGTCATATCTTAGAAAATCCACGCTTAATTTTAGATGCTTTAAAATTAAAAAATCCTTATGGTTATACTGCTTCATCCCCTGAGGCAGAACCAAAAGAGGAAGTTAAAGAAGAAGTAGAAGAAAAAGCAAAAGAAGTTTCTTTAAAAAGAACTCGCAAAAGAGCTAAAACTAAAACCCCTAAGGCTGATAGCGATCAAGTAACGTTAAATTTAGAACAAGCCCCTGCTTCTAATCCTATTCTAGAAGAAACTAAACTAGAAGAACATCCAACTTCTAAATCACCAGAAACCTCAGCATCTCCTGAGGTAGCAACTACCGGAGTAACTTTAAATGTTGATGATGCTTTAAGAGAAAGCGAAGGCGCAACCCTTAATTTAGATGAACAAAGAGAAAGTGTTCTTCCAAAACCTTCTCTTGAGCCAGAATCCTTAGAATCTGCTGAATCAAATCTTGATACTCTTGCCTCTGGTTCAGCTGTTATAGAAGATGCTACCTCAAAAGCTCAAGAAGTAGCTACTGGTGCGACTATTAATATTGGTGAAATACTAGATAGAAAAGAACCAGAGCCTAAAGTTGAGAATCCAAACCCTGAACCTGCTGTAGTTCCAACTATTGAAGATTCTAATGGTCAATTTACAATTGAAAGTCTAACTGAAACTATGGAGCCTGAAGTTCTTGAAACTCCAGAAATTAGAGAAGCCGATATTGAAACTCTAGAAGTTTTACCTGAAGAAGCTCCAGAACAATTAACTTTAGATAATTTATTAGCTGCCCAATCTTTAGAAGGTGCTGAAATTGAATCTTTAGAAGAAGAACCTGCTCCTGTAAAGGAATCAGAAGCCACAAGTCCAAAACTTCCTGAAGTAAATGGTGAATTATTACGGATTGCAACTGGCCTTGCGTCTAAAAAAGAAATACCAGAACCTGTAGTTGCAGATTCAACTTCTAAAGTAGTTGAGGTTCCAACTATGCAATTAACTAATCGGGAGTTATTAGAACAAATAGCTAAAAAAGCTGTAGTTGAAAGTGAACCTATTATTAAAGAAGCTAAACCTATTAATATTTTAGATTTAGTTCAAGATATTAAAGCCACTGATAATGTTTCCGAAGCAAGTGGTTTAAATCCCGAATTTATTACCAAAATTCCAACTTCTGCTTGGGTAAATTATAATGAGTCTCAACCCGAAAACTTATGGGATGAAGATGCTTCTATTAAAGCACTTAAACAAACAATTGATGCTATAGAGCAAGAAAATGCTAGATTAAAAGCGGAACTTGCTAAAAAAGAGCAAGCCCACCAAGAAAAAGTAATCCAAGCTAGTGCTAGATTAGAACTTGAAAATGATAGTTTAGTAAGCTTACAAATTCCAACTAATGCTTACGAAAACATTGATTACGAAAATCTTGCTGATTGGGATACAAGCATTGAAGATAAATCTAAAATGCCAACTAAGTCATGGATAAATTACAATCCAGCTTTACCAGCTCTAATACAAGATGAAGATAAAAGTATTAGAGATCTAAAAGAAATGATAGCTCTAAGGGAAGCTGCAATAAAAAAATATAAAGAAGCTTTGACCGCTAAAATAGCCCAGAGGGCTGCTAAAAAAAATCGTGAGTTAAAAAATGGTCAAATTATTAAGCTTACTGAAACTTTAAAAACTTATCTTGCTCTTAGAGTTAAAGATGAAGAAGAAAAAGCTAAAAAAGCTGAAGCCCTAGCAGCCTCTTATGAAAGCGAAACTGAAGATTTAGAATCTCTAGTTGAGCCTGATACATATAAAGTAGACTATGATAGTATAACAGAATATAATGTCCAAGCATCAAAGGGTGTAGTATTAAATACCAATAAAATTGATAAGTTAAAAATTTATAATGATTTTATAGAACGTAATCGTCATAAAAAGAGCGAAAGTGCTATTCTCTTAAATCATTTAAATAAGACACCAAAAAAAGAGTGGATAAACTTAAATCCATCTCTACCTTCAACTATTTATGATGATTCTAGTATTACAAGATTCAGAAGTGCTATCGAAAAGAAAGCAGCACTTGAAAAAATAAAACAGGACTTAGCTAAAATAAAAGAGGAAACAGCTAAACCAGTAGCTCCTGTTGCAACTGAAACTCCAGCTCCAGTTGCAACCACTACTCCAAAATCTTCAGCTGAAGAGGTTAGTGATATAAATGCTTTCTTAGCTCAGTTAGAAGCTAGACGTAAATGTTTAGATGAGGTAATGTCTTCAATTAATGAAGAATTAACTTCAATTCCTGAAGATTTAACAAATACTGAATTAATTAGCGAGAAAAAGGATGGAATACCTAATCCAGAAGCTGACGCTATTAAAACTATTGAAAAAATAAGAAATCGTAAAGAAAAATCAGGTAAGTTAAATAAAATGCTAAATGCCTTGAGTGGTGCTGTACGTGAGATTTTTACTGTAGATACTAAAATCACACCACATGGTAATATTGATAGCCGTCAAATATTAGAAACAATTAAGAATATTGAAGATTCCGAACTAGATTTCTTAGGTCGAGCAAATATGACTGGAGAGTTATATAAAACTAACTTTGAAAAAGCCGTAACTCGTCATATCACAATAATCTTAACTTTAGAAAGAGCAATAAGTTTACTAGAAAAATATTTAGAACAAGAACATCGAAAACTTAGTAGCAAAGATTTAGGTTATGTCGAAATACGTATTCATGAATATCGTAACCGTGTTAACTCTGTTCGTAAAGCTTTATCTATAGAATTTGCTAAACAATATTATCAAGCTCTAAAAGATATGGACTATGAGCGTGCTGAAGGATATCGCAAAAACATTTTAGGATTTGTAGGAGTAGATATTAAAATTATTCCAACTCTTGAAAAAGCCATAGAAACTATTGATGAATTACCAGTCGATGATAAAGAAAAAATAGCTTCTCTAGCTGCAGAAGAAAATTCTATGCAAATTTTAAATGATAGTGGAGATTTAGATTCTACCCAACCTCTTGAAATAATCCGCAAATTAAAAGAACAATATACGAAGCTTAATAATGGTCGTAAAAGAGGTTAAAAAAACACTTTACAACTAATAAAATTTATGATAATATTTAATTTATAGACAAAGAACAAGACGTTTAAAACTATTATTTTTAAAGAGAGTTAACATTAAGGTGCGAGTTAATAAAATGAGTTTTAAAGAATCACTTGGGAGTTTGATATCTGAAATTAAGTAAGATATTACGGATGCTTACGTTACAAGTATAAAGCTAAAAATAAAGGTGGTACCGTGCTTTAATGCACCCTTGGGTATTACCTTTTTTGTTTTAAAAAAAGGAGAGATAATAATGAAAAATTTTAAAGAGTTAGACAAAAGAGATTATAGTGTGGTAGAAGGTGAGATAAGAGATTCTTGGGGAAGTATTAATGAAATTTGTGAACGTCAAATAAAAAATAGAAATAATAACGATTATTTTGTGTTTTATGATGGTCCAGCTACAGCAAATGGAATGCCAGGCTTACATCATATGCTAGCTAAATTTTTAAAAGATAGTTTTTGTAAATATCAAACTATGAAAGGCAAAAGAGTACTTAGAAAAATTGGATTA
>ERZ777011.3316-NODE-3316-length-10464-cov-2.570468_pt1 | contig 10464 bp, 11 predicted proteins | sample MGYA00374964_ERZ777011 | MGnify/ENA primary metagenome ERZ777011 (study PRJEB29310, sample SAMD00008975) | mouse gut metagenome | study: EMG produced TPA metagenomics assembly of the Metagenome analysis of fecal microbiota from mouse which was promoted...
CGGGAAAATTTTTCTTCACCGAACTCAAAAATTATCTTTGCAAGCTGCTGTTCCGAAAAACCGTTTACAACATCAGCCGCACTCATACCAGTTTTGCTCATTCTCATATCGAGCGGAGCGTTAACTGAATGATAGGAAAATCCTCTGCTTTCTTCATCAAGCTGATATGACGAAACTCCCAAATCCATAAGAATACCGTCAGCTCTGCCTGTTCCAAGCTCTGACAGAATATTGTCAAGCTCCGAATAATTACGATGAATGACAACAACATTATTAAACTCTGCCAGTCTTTTTGAAGCAGCCTTAACAGCATCAGGGTCACGGTCAAGGGCAATAAGTCTGCCTTTCGGACTCAGTCTTTCAGCAATCGCAAAGGAATGTCCGCCACCGCCGGCAGTACAATCAATGTAAATACCATCGGGGTTTATATTTAATCCGAGAATACATTCATCAAGCAGAACAGGGATATGACTGAATTTCATAAAACAACTCCTTACTAACACACCAAAAAGTGCAAATACAGGAACAAGCCGCATTAAAGCAGCTCATACCGCACATTTGTAGAAATCAAAGAATCAGACTGATAATAAGCCTGAAGTTTTTTTGCTTTCAGCAAAATTTGCACTGTTTCATCTTTCAGTTCTTTCCGCACTATCCACCATAATAATCTAACCGACTGTAATTTCTGTAAATCTTTTTAAAACAATAAACAAAAAATCATGCTATAATTCTTTACAGCAGTGAGAAGCCTTTTTATCTGGAATCAGACTTCCGGATACAATCAGCCTGTTACAGTATTCACAGGACTATCGAACAGAGTAAACAGCAACAGAATTTCCATGAATATGAAAGAGGTTTAATCCGTTGATTATAGCATAAAATCATGCACTTTCCAGCCATTTAGAACCCGGTCTCAAACCTCAGTATCAATCATAATAAAACCGTATTGCCTTTTTTACCCCTATAATTTATTATAACTCATTAGTCAAAATTTTACAATACGTATTTTGCATAATCATAAACTGAAAAAATAAAAAATTTTTGTGTATTTTGTTCAATATTTAAATTTTGTCATCAGTATAAAACATATGTTTTATACTTTTAGCTAACTGTTTTAATCTTAAATCTGTCTTTTTTCATCAAAAACAACTAAATTACAGAAAAAGTCTCTGAAATCTGCTTCCAAAGACTTATTCCGTCAAAAAATCAATTAATAATAATAAGATTGGTCAGACCATGTATCAGTATAATAATCTGTCCAAGGTTCAGTGTATGGTTCTGTCCAAGGCTCTGTATATGGTTCTGTAGGTTCTTCCGTAGTCGGTTCCTCTGTGGACGGTTCTGTTACCGTTCCTATATCAGTTGGATAACTGTTAGGATAAATGACAGCCGGAGTCTGAACATAATTCGGGTCAACAACTACAGGAGCTGATGAACCGTCCGGAATTTCTTCGCCATCCGGTCTGGGAGTATAGAATACATTGAACTTTGAAGATTTCAAATCCATTGCAAGTTTAAATTCATATCCCTTGACTGTTTTCTGGTCATCAATGTTAACATATGTAACATATCCGGTAGAATCCGAATATGAAGGTTTAATCCAGTTCTGCGGATTATCTGAAAGCTTGATGCCATATGCATTTTCAATCATGTTTCTGAGCTGAAAATCATCAACATAAGTTACAGTTCCGTAATGAGGGTCAAAAGCTGCGTCATAATCACTCGGAACAGAACGGAGATACGGCAGGTTTGAATAGAAAACTTCCTGACAGTTTGCAGTTATTCCTCCGCTGGATGCAGAAAACATAGTAAGTGCATAGTCACCATTATAATAGAGTGCCTGACCTAAAACCTCCGCAACTGCATCAACCACAACCTGTGGAGGATTCGGTTTACATCTCAGGTCATTTGCATTGTTTCCGTTATATTTACAGTATGAATAAACAGCAACAGCCTGTGCTTTTATAGCTTCATAACTCATAGTACCGCCGACTTCATTGAAAACAATCTGCGAAACCATTGAAAGCACATCTCCTGAAACTCCGTTGACAACTATTTCCTCTTCCTCTGCAAGTCCTGTATTCATAAGATAGGTATCAGGATAATAATGGAAAAGAATATCCTGATAAGTCCACCCACTATATGTGGCATAGAAATTTGCACCGTTCTGACTCATTCCGACACCATGTCCCCAGCCATATGTAACTATTGCAAATTCTCCTGCCCTTGATTCAATAACAGGGTCACTTTCAAGCCATGGAATATCTCCGACATATCCGCCTGTAACATTAAGAGCTACGGGTGTCGGGTCCTTGCTTTTTTTGCCTGATTTACCCGAACCTGCCTCTGGGGAAGCTTCATAGCTTATAAGAGAAAGACTGTCATCATATTCGTCAATTTCCGCCTTGAACCATTCTGTTTCCTTTTCTTCTGTAATAATTTTATCCGGAACATCTTCCGCCGAAACTTCAGGTATTATTTCTGAAGTTGTTGTTTCTGTTTCACCGGATACTGTTGTCACAGAAGTACTTCCTGTAGAAGTTGATTCAGTTGAAACAGTTGTATCTTCTGCCTCTGCTGTAAACGGCATAGTGCTTCCGGCAAGCAAAATACCAGCAATAACAGCCGTCAATTTCTTAAATGAATTTTCACTCTTCATTGGTATCACCTCATAAAAAATTTCAGAGTATATTTACTGTTGATGTGCCGCCTTGTATTCCGCTGTTCTTTCAATTGTCGAAAAATCCTCTGCTGATTCACCGTCACGCAGTCTCCTTGCGATTATCAGAAATCTGGAGTTATCCTCATCTGCATAACAGGTTGAAAGAGTAAGCAGCTTGTCTCCGTACTTCACATCAATACCCCAGTCATAAAGCTGTTTTTCTTTCACATTACTCATATAATAATTAAAATCTTCTTCAGTGTCAAGCTCTTCCATATCCCAATAAATAAAATCAGAATACCAGTTCCCGCCTGTTATGAGGCAGGCACAGATTACATAGTCATAATCCTTGTAATTTGAACTGAACTCAATAAACGGAGACTGTTCAAAAAAGCTTTCGTCCTGTCTGTAACGTCTTAAAGAACCGAACATCGTATTATTTGCCATGTTGTGACCATATATTATTATGTTTTCAGACTGCTCCGATTCAACACTGCCGAAATTATCACGGTAATCCATATAAAGCGTACCTGCAAATTTATAGCTTCTGTCCAAATCACGGTGAAGGTAGTAATCATTTGCAGGACACGAAACTCCGCCGTAATATGACATATCAGGAGTAACTTCTCCGGGGTCTTTGAGTACAGGATAATCAACATTTGTATTCTTGATTCTCAACCAGCCTGCAATATCCTTATTCTGTTTCAGAAGCATTTTTGCTTTTTCTGTCATACCCGTTTCGGATTGTATGTAATCAGAATATACAGGAAGTACAACAGATTCTTCAGGCGGCTCTGTCGGAGTTTCTGTTACAGCCGTTGTAAGTTCAGACTCAATACTAACGACAGGAACACTATTGTCAGACATAAAATGTATATATGTAAATCCACCAAGTCCGGCAGCTATAAGAAGTACACCGAAAGCTGATATAATTTTTACTGCTTTTCCTTTGTTACTCATTTATCATTCCTCAGTTTTCTTATCTGGATTTTTCTTTGGTCCGTAAGGCACAAACTCTGCATCAGGATTATATCTTTCATTTGTCCTTATCTGATAATAATAGCTTGGCCATTTGATATTCGTATTTTCTTTGCTTTCAGTCCCTTCATACAAATCCTCGCCCGGACGTACTTTTCTTGCAAGCAGAATAAATCTTCCCCTGTCGCCGAGAAGAGTATTGCAAGTTGAAAGGGTTAAAAGCTGGTCACCGTATTCAACATCAATATTGTTTGTGCGGATTGTTCTTCTTTTTGCCTCGTTTACAAAATTATAGAAATCTTCTTCATTCTCAAAATCCAACTTATTCCAGCAATCGAATTTTGTTTCGGTATTATCCTCAGCATCAAGCATGAAAAATGCAAATATTTTGTAAGCGTAATTTTCATAATTCGAACTGAAATAAATTAAGGGATGGCTGTCATAATAATCATAATTTCTGTAATAGTATTTCAGGGCACCAAACATACTTTCATCAGCCATATTATGGCCATAGACTACAAGATTATCAGAATTTTTAACAGCAAGATGATGATTTTCAACCCTGTCAAAATTATTTCTGTAATCAAGGAATAAAGCCCCTGCACGTGATTCGTTTCCCTTGGCGTTTATGTTAAGATATTTGCTGTTATCAGCCGCCTGCATAACAGGAAGCTTTACAATCGGTTCACCGTCAACAGTAGGGATTGTCATAAACCCGATAATTTCAGGGTTAATATCAAGCAGTTTCTGAGCTGATACAAGTTTTTCATAGTATTTTTCAGGAATATTTTCCTCAACTTCATCAGTATCCGGAATATAATCTGGATTATAAATATCATAGATTTCCTCAATTTCCTTATTTTGCATATTGTTACGCCAAAGGTCGAGATAATAATCCCCTACCATATATCCGCATACAATGACAGCAGCAATTGAAACCATAAAAACTATTTTTCTTGCACTTTCCAGTGCACTGTCACCTTTTTCAGGAAAAAGACCTCTGAGTTTTCGACCAAGTTTCTTTTTTTTCTTCTTTTTCTTTCCGAAAGACTTATTTTCAGGTCTTCTGATAGCGACGGGAACCGACTCTTCATATGGCGGAATTTCTACGTCAGGAATCCCAACTTCTCTTGCATGAGATACAGGCTTCCGCTCATTATCAGTCTTTCTAGCAATATGCACCTGATTCAATGGTTTTATATCTCCTTCTGACTGTGATATTCCTGTATTTTCAATCAATTCTCTGTTCCGTACAGCATTTTTTATTGCCTTTATTCTTTCGGCTCTTGCTAAAGATTCTGCCAAACTGTCAGCGTCCATGCTCTCATTTATTCCATTGTTATTTTCATTCAATTAACTGCCCTCTCTTTCGTCTTGCTATGTTTGCATCATAATTTTTCATATTTTCATATTATAATTTTACACCATCTTAATTATATTGTCAAGCCGGCAAAATAAATTTTCACAGGATTATCTCTTAATTTGTAGAAATCGTTCACTTTGTCGGTGTTCTGCACAAATAAAATAAGCAAAATTTGTCCACATACAGAAATTACCATAGAAATTATTATCTCTGATACTCAAATACTTTCATTTGTGTACCTTCAACAGCTTTCTGAATAAGCGGTTCAAAATCAAAGCTGTTCTGTGCCTTTTCAATATCAGCAAGTTTAGGCTTAACCTTGGGATGACGTGGAGTAAATACGGTACAGCAATCCTCATACGGTTCGATTGATGTTTCAAAAGTATCTATTTTACGTGCAGTTTCAATAATTTCAGTCTTATCCATTCCAACACACGGGCGGAATACAGGTATACGGCAGACTGCATCAGTACAGGCCATCGCTGCCATAGTCTGACTTGCAACCTGTCCGACACTTTCGCCTGTAATCAACGCAAGACAGTTATCCTTTTCTGATATTCTCTGAGCAATTTCCATCATAAGACGACGCATTATAATAGTAAAATATTCCTCCGGACAGTTATCTTTTATAGCTTCCTGAATTTCAGTGAACGGCACACAGAAAAATGCTATGCTTCCGCAATAATCAGTAAGTTTCTGACAAAGTGTTTCCACTTTGAGCAATGCCCTGTCGGAAGTATACGGAGGACTTACATAATGGATTGCAGCAATATGTACTCCTCTTTTCGCCATCATATAACCGGCAACAGGGCTGTCAATACCTCCGGAAAGAAGCAGCATTGCCTTTCCGCTGCTTCCTACAGGAAGTCCGCCTGCTCCCTTGATATTTTCAGCATGAACGTATGCATTTGTATCACGCACCTCAACTGTTACTGTAACTTCCGGATTTTTTACATCAACTGTAAGATTCGGAAACTTTTCAAGAAGAATACCGCCAAGCTCCGCACATATTTCAGGTGATTTCATCGGAAATGCCTTGTCCGAACGCTTGGCATTTACCTTGAAAGTTTTTGCACAGCTCAGTATATCATAAAGATATTCAATTGATTTGATTTTTATATCCTCAAAATCCTTTTCGCACACACATGCACGGCAAAGTGCGGCTATACCGAAAATTTTTCCTACACGTTCAGTAACTTCACCTAAATCAATATCTTCATCAAGCGGAGTTATATATGTGGTTGACTGTGCAGAAGAAAGCTGAAAATGCCCAATACTTTTAAGTCTGCGTTTTATGTTTTTGGTAAGCATATCCTCAAAAGTACGCTTGTTAAGTCCTTTCAGAACCATTTCACCATATTTTACAAGTATAATTTCTTTCATTTTTATTTCTCCTTATTATTAAAAATTTATCCTCTGATACTTTCTGTTCCCTCACGGAGTGCAGAAATAAATTCGTCAAGTTCCGTTTCTGTAGTTTCAGCAGTCATACTTATTCTTAATGCACTGTCAGCATTTTTGCCCGATATGCCAAACTGTTCCAGAACCCCGCTTTTCTGTCCCTTTGAACATGCTGAACCGCTGCTTACATAAATATTTTTACTTTCCAAAAAATGAAGCATTATTTCCGAACGCTTTCCCACTGAAATATTTATTATATACGGTGAGCCGTCATCGGGTGAATTTACTGTTACTCCGTCAATTCCTGAAATATGACTGATTAAATATTCTTTCAGCTCTGTAACCCTGCTGAATCTTTCACTGATATCTGTCATAAATTTTTCAGCTGCCGCACCGAACGCACAGATAAGCGGTACACTTTCTGTACCCGAGCGGATTCCCTTTTCCTGCTTTCCGCCTGTAATCAACGGCAGCACACGTATTCCTTTTTTTATGTACAATGCTCCTGCACCTTTTATTCCATGGATTTTATGTCCGCTAAGTGAAATCAAATCGGCATTCAAAGCATTCGCCTTAACCGGCATTTTCATATAAGCCTGAACGCAGTCGCTGTGAGTAACAATCTCCGGAAATTTACGTTTTACTGCTGAAAATGTTTCTTTAACCGGCAGAATATAACCTGTTTCGTTATTGACATACATCATAGTAAGCATAACAGTATTTTCATCGCACGAATCAATAAAATCAGAAACATAAAATCTGCCGTCGCTCCTCGGAGGTATGCGGACGATTTCAAATCCTGACTTTTCAAGTGCGGACAGGGTTTCATCCACTGATGCGTGTTCTACTGATGAAGCCACTATTTTACGGCGTTTTCTGCCGTATGCCGTGCAGATTCCACGAAGTGCAAGATTATTGCTTTCCGTTGCCCCCGAAGTAAAAACAATACTACTGCTGTCTACTCCCAGTGAACCTGAAATTATTTTCCTTGCATTATCAACCACAAGCTGAGCATTAAGGCCCACACGATGCAAAGACGAGGGATTTCCGAAATTTTCAGTCATTGCAGAAACTGCTGCACTTACTGCTTCCGAACATGGTTTTGTTGTCGCTGCATTATCCAGATATATGAACATATAATCACGCTTTCTTATGTAATAATATTTTTTTATCTTCCAAAAAATAATGATTCATTCCAGAAAATGTATCCTGAATGAAGTCCATTGATTTCTTCTGTTTTAAATGGTTTATCAATAACACTGTTTTCCTCTGTAATTGCAAAAGGAAAACAGTTGGGAAAAGTTCCGGATTTTAGCTCTGAAAGACTAATAATAGCATCATTTTCTTCAAGTCCTGTCTGTATAGCTCTAACATATTGAAATTCCCATATTTTTTCAGCAATTTTTATAATTCTTAAAATTTTTTCTTTATCAAAATTAGATGAAACAACTTGGGTTTTCAGTTCACTTTCAGGAATAATTATTTCATAAGTAAATTCTTCATTATCAGGATAATTATTCAGCCAGAATCCTCTTGTTTCAGAGAAATTATCCAAACTGTAATAAATCTGTCTGTAATCATTTGAACAGTCCTCATCAAAGCCAAGTTCAAAATTTTCCTCAAGTTTCCTCTGATTAATAAAAATTATTTCTTCAAATGAATAATCCTTTTCACTTTCATTTGAAAATCCCGATAAAAACTTAAATCCGCACTTTTTCAGATGGCTGTAAAAATCATGAACAAAAGTTTTATAAATATTCTTACGCTGAAACTGAATGGAAATATTAAAATACGCCGGCACAATATTCACCTCTTTTAAAATTTCTCCGTAAAAGTTTATTATAACATATTTCAATGTAAAATGCTATAGGCAGAATATATTTTTAAGTTTTTTAATTTATTAAAGAATTGTGTGATTATGATATTCTGTACTGAAAAAAATGACAATATGGCAAAATACTGCAAAACTTTTGAAAAAATTTCAAAAAGCTCTTGACAAGCCCTGTTTTATGTGATATAATGATTTTACCTCTTTGGGCGTTCTTTTTTGTACGCTATTGAGGGAGGCAAACAACCTATCTCTGTTTTTTTGACAGAGAAAGTAATTTTTTCAGGAGGTGCCGATATGAGAGTTAAAATTACATTAGCATGCACTGAGTGCAAGCAGCGTAATTACGTTTCCAAGAAGAATAAGAAGAACGACCCTGACAGAATCGAAATGATGAAACACTGTAAATTCTGCCGCAAGCACACTCTTCACAAGGAAACAAAGTAAACGGAAGGAGTATTTTTATGGCTAAAAAAGACAAGGAAAATACTGCTGCCGAAATATCCGAAAAGCTCGACAAAAAGGCTAAAAAGGATAAGAATAAATCCGAGAAGAAAGAACCTAACAAAATTTCTAAATGGTTCAAGGATTTAAAAATCGAATTCAAAAAGGTAGTCTGGCCAAAAAAGAAAACCGTTATAGATAATACTGCTATCGTTCTTGCTGTTGTTGTCTGTTCAGCCGTTTTCGTTGGTCTGCTCGATACAGGGTTTCTTGCCCTTATGAGATTCATCTACCAGCAAGGCTAATTAAATTATGGAAATCTGAGGAGGATTTGTTATGGCAGAAGCAGCTAAGTGGTATGTTATCCACACATATTCAGGCTACGAAAATAAGGTTGCTCAGAATATTGAAAAGGTTGTTGAAAACCGTAAGCTTCACGAGCTCATCCAAGAGGTCAGAGTTCCTACCGAAAGGGTAAAAGAACATACCGCTGATGGTAAAGAAAAGGAATATGAACGTAAAACCTTTCCCGGTTATGTTCTCATTAAAATGGTTGTAACTGACGATACATGGTATATTGTAAGAAATACCCGAGGCTGTACAGGCTTTGTAGGTCCGGCTTCTGCTCCTACTCCTCTAAGTGAGGAAGAAGTAAAGAAAACCTTCGGCATTGATGTTTCAGTTGTTGAAATCCATTTCAAAGAGGGCGACAGAGTTCAGATTTCCGGTACTGCTATGGACGGACTCATCGGCATCGTTCAGAGCATCAATTTAGACGAGCAGAAAGTTGATCTTCTTGTATCAATGTTCGGTCGTGAAACGCCCACAACATTGTCCATAAATCAGGTCATTGCAGTGGACGATTAATTAAGGTCAAAAAGAAGTCAGGTGACTTCAGTGGGAGAGGTAAAATAATTCTTGCCTCGCCATTTACCACATTTATGGAGGTGCGAATTACATGGCACAGAAAGTAGTTGGCTATATTAAGCTTCAAATCGCAGCAGGAAAGGCTACTCCTGCACCGCCTGTTGGTCCGGCTCTCGGTCAGCACGGCGTAAATATCATGGCATTCACAAAGGAATTCAACGAAAGAACAAAGAACGACATCGGCATGATTATCCCTGTTGTTATCACTGTTTATGCAGACCGTTCATTCTCTTTCATCACAAAAACTCCGCCCGCAGCTGTTCTTATCAAGAAAGCTTGCAATATCAACAGCGGTTCAGGCGTTCCGAACAAAACTAAGGTTGCCAACATAACCAAGGAACAGATTCAGAAAATCGCTGAACAGAAAATGCCGGACCTCAACGCAGGTTCTCTTGAAACTGCTATGAGCATGATTGCCGGTACTGCTCGTTCAATGGGCGTTGTAGTTGTTGACTGATTAAAATTAACTTGAATGATGATACGGGCAATTCCCCGTTCAGAGTTCTATTGGTGGGAGGAAAATTCCGCTAATCGGGTAAGGATAATCCCGATACTACCACTTAAATAGGAGGAAATATAATGAAACACGGCAAGAAATATGTTGACAGTGCAAAGGCTGTTGATTATACAAAGCTTTATGAGTCTGTTGAGGCTCTTGATTTAGTTTGCCAGAATGCAAAGGCAAAGTTCGATGAAACAATTGAAGCTCATATCCGTCTCGGCGTTGACTCACGTCACGCTGACCAGCAGGTAAGAGGTGCTGTTGTTCTCCCTAACGGAACAGGTAAGAAAGTTAAGGTTCTTGTTTTCTGTAAGGAAGATAAATATGAAGCTGCCCAGGCTGCCGGTGCTGAATATGTT
>ERZ777011.3317-NODE-3317-length-10462-cov-2.809167_pt1 | contig 10462 bp, 15 predicted proteins | sample MGYA00374964_ERZ777011 | MGnify/ENA primary metagenome ERZ777011 (study PRJEB29310, sample SAMD00008975) | mouse gut metagenome | study: EMG produced TPA metagenomics assembly of the Metagenome analysis of fecal microbiota from mouse which was promoted...
TTTGTTATTCCTCCACGAAATTTCCTCATAAAAAAAGACTTGCTTTTTCAAACAAGCACGCTTTTTTTACTCTTTTTCGTGTGCGTAATTTGAACAGGTATTATTATACCAAAAAGGTACTTAAAAAGCAAGTCTTTTTTTATATTTTTTCTTACGGGTACTAGGATAAGAAACTTTCTTTCATTTTCACTAGTTTTTCTTTCGTCTTTTGAATTTGTCCTGCCACCATTTCTGGTGCTGGTCCGCCAATTACCTTACGCTTTTTCACACAAGTATCCAGCGAAATTGCCTCATAAATATCGGCTTCAAACAAGGGATCTGCTTCTTGATACTTATCTAATGTTAAAGTTTCTAATACTTTTTTATTTTCAATACAATAAGCCACTAATTGCCCTGTTATTTTATACGCATCACGGAACGGCTTTCCTTTTTTGACCAGGTAGTCTGCGCAATCCGTTGCATTGATAAAACCTTTTTGTGCCGCTTCTTTCATATTTTCTGGCAATACTTTCATGGTTTCTAACATTGGGATAAAGGTATCGATACACGCTTTTACGGTTGCAATCGCATCAAAAATGGCTTCTTTATCTTCTTGCATATCTTTGTTATACGCTAGTGGCAAGCCTTTCATTAAAGTGAGTAAAGTGGTTAAGTCTCCATACACTCTCCCTGTTTTTCCACGAATTAGTTCGGTAATATCTGGATTTTTCTTTTGTGGCATAATAGACGAACCGGTTGAAAATGCGTCATCTAATTCAATAAACTTGAACTCCCAAGATGCCCATAAGATAATTTCCTCACTCAAACGAGATAAGTGCATCATCACAAGGGATAAATCGCTTGCTAGTTCAATGACATACTCTCGGTCAGATACACCATCTAAACTATTTTGCGTTACGCCATCAAAGCCCAATAATTCCGCTACTAGCTCACGGTCAATCGGATAAGTCGTTCCCGCTAAGGCACAACTGCCAAGAGGCAAAATGTTCATTCGCTTGTCGCAATCTTGCAAACGCTCATTATCTCGCAAAAACATCTCAGTATATGCCATTAAATGATGGGCAAATGTAATTGGCTGAGCCCTTTGCATATGGGTATATCCCGGCATGACTGTTTCTAAATTTTCTTCTGCTTTTTCGCAAAGAGCCTCTACTAACGATATGATTTTACCTTGGATTTCTGCTATTTGATTACGTAAATACAACTTTAGGTCTAGTGCCACCTGGTCGTTACGACTTCTTGCGGTATGTAGTTTTTTGCCAATATCCCCTAATCTTGCCGTCAACTCGGTTTCAATGAACATATGGATATCTTCCGCATTTTCGTCAATTTTTAATTTTCCTGCCTGAATTTCTTGACGGATTTTCTCTAATTCTTGCTTAATTTTTTCCGCATCAGCAGGAGCAATAATCTTTTGTTTACCAAGCATGGTTACATGGGCAATGCTCCCTGCAATGTCTTCTTGGTAAAACGTTTGGTCAAAACGGATGGACGAATTAAAGTCTTGCACTTGGCTATTTAATTCTTTTCCAAATCTTGCACCCCATAAAGCCATCTATTTCTCTCCTTTCATTTTTTGTTCCATTTCTGCTTTTACCTTGATTGGTAAACCAAATAAATTGATAAATCCTTGTGAGTCCATTTGGTTATATTCGTCGTCTTCGCCAAAAGAGGCCGTTTGCTCAGAATACAAAGAATATGGACTGGTCATTCCTGCAGCAAAGATATTGCCTTTGTATAGTTTTAATTGGATGTTTCCTGTTACGGTTTTTTGGGTTTCTTCTACAAAGGCAAGCATTGCTTTTGTTAAGGTTGTTTCCCATTTTCCATTGTATACTTGGTTTGCAAAATCATGGCTTAGTTTTTGTTTATATTGCATAGTATCTTTGTCCAAGCAAATGGTTTCTAATAGTGCATGAGCCTTGTACAAAATGCTACCTCCTGGTGTTTCATACACGCCTCTTGATTTCATTCCTACCAAACGATTTTCTACCATATCTAAAATGCCAATTCCATTTTTGCCACCGATTTCATTTAATGCTTCAATGATTGCCACCATTGACATTTGTTTTCCATCCAATGCAACTGGTTTTCCTTTTTCAAAAGAAAGGGTTAGATAGGTTGGCTCGTCTGGTGCTTTTTCTGGTGTTACGCCAAGTTCTAGTATTTTATCGTATTGTGGTTCATTGGCTGGATTTTCTAAGTCCAATCCCTCATGGGACAAATGCCAAATGTTTTTATCTTTGGAGTAATTAGTTTCTCTGGTAATTCCAAGTGGCACTTGGTGTTTTTCTGCATAGGCAATTTCATCTTCCCTGCTTTTTAATTCCCAAGTTCTCCAAGGTGCAATTACCTTAATTTCTGGCATCAATGCTTTGATGGTTAATTCAAAACGTACTTGGTCATTTCCTTTCCCTGTACAGCCATGGCAGATAGCATCTGCATGTTCTTGTTTTGCAATTTTTACTAAGGCTTTCGCAATGACTGGACGAGCAAGTGCTGTTCCTAATAAATATTCATTTTCATATTTTGCACTTACTTGTAATGCTGGCAAAATATATTCTTCTACAAATTCTTTTTGTAAATCTTCGATATAAATTTTGGATGCGCCAGACTTTAGTGCCTTTGTTTTTAGTTTCTCAGCCTCATCTTTTTGTCCGACATCTCCTACCATCGCAACAATTTCACATCCTGGATAGTTTTCCTTTAGCCATGGTATCATAACAGAAGTATCTAGCCCTCCTGAATAGGCAAGTACAATTTTTTTCAAGTTCTGATTTGTTTTCATATTTTTTCTTCTCCTTTATTTTTCTGATTTTTTTGGTTTTGAAGCAATCCGTCTTCGCTTGCTCCAACCACTATATGCATATTTCTTGTATGAAATAGACTGCTTCATTTCCTTTCCTCCTTATTTTTAGGTACAAAAAAATCTCTAGATTAAAATCTAGAGACGAATTATTCGCGGTACCACTCAAATTGCCTATCCCTTTTTCTTGGAGATAGACCACTCTTATCTTTAACGCAGACCTACGGCTTACGATACTTTCCTTTGGATTTTCCATAAGCGACTAGCAAGTCCTCTTCTCTTGTTTTTCCGACTGATAGACTCTCACTCTGTTCTATCTCGCTGTTGTTTTCCAAACAAGGTACTCTCTTGCTTTCTTGCCTTTTTCTAAAATTTCTACTATTATATCCTAATTCATGGAAATTGTCAAGCATTTCATTTTTTGCCTCTTAGAAAAGTTTTCTTTTTCTGTTGAAATCTGTCGAATTATCTGTTAGGATATTTTTAGATCGCGCATATTCAAATCCGACTTTAAGGAGGTGTACCCTAGGTGAAAAGGGCCCTATCTGTGCGGAAAATCTGTTTCTGTATCGCGATTTTTCAGTTGCTCTACATGGGAATGATTGGGCTATCTGACAAACTGTTTCAGGGTTCTGTCCTGCTTCTTTGGTATTTAGGACTTCTCATTGTCCTATACTACTACCATTTTGCAGAATGGAAACTCCTGTGCAAATTGTTTTCCTTGCTCAAACTTCCCTATTTTTCAAGGCAACTGCAACCGCTTTGGCAGAAAGTTGAACAGTTTTCCCTACAGGTGCAAAACCACGCTATTCTTTTTGCAACCGTTGCTCTTATCGTGATTGTCCTCAGTATCGCCTGCGTCCTTCTTGCAAGTATCAGTATTCTCCTATTGGAAGTGTATTGGCTCACGGATTTTTCTCTGGGTAACTCCTTTTGTCCCATCCTTTGGGGCTTAATTGCTTTCCTAATGAAACTTGCTTTCATTAGTTCGGCTTGGGTTACCAGCACAAAAGAAGAAAAAATGGAGGGTCAGATGCTCTAAACAGCATCTGACCCATTTTATTATTTCACATATGAATTTAATGGTTGGACACGATAGTGTAATTCTCCTAATTGGTCTGTTGTGCGGTATCCAGGCTCTGCATTTAACACATCTGGAATACGGTTTACAATGCTAGCACAAGTTAATTCTACGGTTGCTGGTCTTGCTACTGTAATGGTTGTGTCTGGCTCTCCTTGAATGGTCCATTCATTTTTATCAAAATCTTGTGGACCATATACTTTTCCGATACATTCACTTTCAATGGTAATTCCCTCTTTTGTTTTGGTTGTTACCACTGCACTCATTCCAGTTGCAGTTCCTGCTTTTACGGTCATACCAAGTGTGCTAGACTCGATATCTTCTTCGGCTACTTGTGGTACACATTTTTGGGTTTGCTCGATTGGTGTTAAGCCTAATTTGCCACAAAGCCATCCATTGGTATTCCACATATATGACGGAGCAAATTTTCCTCCGTCAATGATTTTTGCTCGTTCTTCTGATGAAATATTGTCTGCTGCAGCAACTTCTTTTTCAAACTCGTCCATCGTAAGTCCTGCACCATGTGCTTTTGCAAGGGCAATTCCATAGTCTTCTACATTGTAACTAGAACTCCCTTTGATTTTACGAATGGTTTGTGTTGAGCCTGCAATCGAGGAAATGAGTTGTCCCCAGTAAATATCTTGATAACCACTTCCAGTAATGGTACAACCAGTTTGTCTTGCCATTTCATCAATTTTCTTGGTAGCATTTGGATTGGAGTTCCAAGGATAAAAAGCCTCTTCACAAGTCGTAATTGCATTGATACCAAGTTCCGCACATAGATACAAAACATCTTCTACATCAGCAAGTAGGCTCATGGTTTCTACAATACAAATATCTGGTTTCACCTGTTCTAACATTTCTCTTGCTTGCTCTAGTGCTGTTACGGTTACACCCTTTTCTGCACTTCCCATAATGGTTCCAATGTCTTTTCCAATCACAGCTGGATTAACATCAACTGCACCAACTACTTCTCCCCCTTTTTCTTCCACATAACGCATTGTGTATACTGCCATTTTTCCTGTGCCAATTTGCACAACTTTTACTTTTCGGTCCATTTTTCTCTCTCCTTTGTTTTGATTTATTTATAGTTTGTATCAAAGTTTCCTTTTTATACAACTGTAAATACGACTTCTTTTGTTCTTTCTCTATTGAAATAGATTGTGAAAAAAGCGCTGAAAGAATTGAATGACAAAATCGATTACTCCTTTTAGCATTTCATTGCTTTCATATGTTGCTACTAAAAATTGATGGGTTGGTGGGAAAAACCAAATGGCAAGGATAACAACAAGAAAAATAGCGACGGATTTTAATAATTCTCTCACTCTTTTCCAGGTCCATGGCTCTTTTACGCGAAAGCCTTGGCTTCTCCAATATTCGGCATAGGCTTCCTGATACCCCTCTCGATAAGCATTTTCAATTTTTCTTTGCTCTCGCCTCTTTCGTGAAATAGCATTTTTCGCCATATTTCCCATATACCCAATTAAATCTTCTGGTTCGGCTGGTTCTTCCTGTTTTTGTGGTTGATTGGTCGATTGCTCTTGTCTTACAGTATATTGCGTTTGGCTTGCCTGCTCGGCTTGTCTTGCTCTTTCTTCTACTTGTCTTTTTTCTTCTGCTCTTTCTCGGTCATAACGAGCCTTTTTTTCTGGGTCAGATAAGATCTCATAGGCTTCGTTCAGTTCTTTCATAAGCCTTTCGGCTTCTCCGCTTCTTTTCTGCTGGTTGCAAGTCTGGATGACATTGCTTCACAAGCGTTTTATATGCTTTTTCAATGACTTCACTGGAGGCTTTTTCACTTACTTGTAAAATATCATATAGATTTTTCATGAATTCCCTCTTCTTTTTTCATTGATTTTAGTATATCATTTCCCTTGAAAAAAAAATAGTATTTTTTATTTTTTTATGCTATAATGAGGCAAATGGAAATATAGGAGTGAAAAATAGTGAAATTAACATCAGATAATGAAACATTAGCAGAGAACAAGGTTCTCATTTTATATATTTTAGGGAAATTGAAAAAGCCAATTACCAATGATAGTTTATATAAATTGGTACTCTCCGCTTTAGATATGAACTATTTTTACTTTCAACAATTTTTACTTGACCTGATTGACTCGAAATTTGTTGTATGCTTTAACAAGGAAAATCAGGCGGTATATGAAATCACAGAACTTGGCAAAAACACGTTATCTCTTACCATTGATATCTTACCTGGTATTGTCAAATTAAAATTGGATACAAATTTCAAAAACTTACTCAAGTCATCCGAAGACGAGTATTCTATCACAGCAGAGTTTACGCCAAGAAGTGAAAACCATTATATTGTAGATTGCAAAATTATGGAGGATAACGAAACTACTTTTGAAGTGAAAACCTTTGCCAATTCTCGCGAACAAGCCAAAGACATTGTCGATAATTGGAAAGCAAATGCCTCCACCATTTACCCACAAATTTTGGAGATTTTGACCAAACCATCTTCGGAAGAAGAAAAAAAATAAATTTATTTGCAAAAACACTTGCTTTTCCCCTAGGTATATGTGGTACAATAGGGGCATGAGTTATAATCGAAATGAATTATGTACTCATCTATAACCAAAACCGCAAAAAAAGAAGTGAAAAACTTCTTTTTTTGTTTGCAGTTTCTTGCTATTCTACGGCTTCTCACCGATTAAATTCGGTTTGACAGATAGAAAAATCGGTGGTATAATACAATTACAAATTTTTAAGTCATAACTATTCAGATAACAATTTTTTTGAATATGTGAGTAATGGCACATATTCTTTTTTTATGCCAAAAAACAGAGTAGCAAAAGTAATGGACGCTACTCTGAACGAAATTCATTCGTTTTTATTGGTTTGTTGCTGATATTGAGCTAGTTCCTCTTGCAGTCTTTCAATTTCTTGTAACAGCTCTTTTATCAGGTCATAACTACTCATGACCCCACCTCCTTATTTATGTATTACCTTCGGAGACATTTCCATTATATCCCATTCATTGTTTCTTTCGTAAATTTCATATATTTCCAAATTTAGTAGTTTATCCAACAAAAAAGTCCTATGCCGTTCTAGCATAAGACTTTTTCTTGCTTTTTCTAAATTGTTTTCATTTTTTGGATTAACGCGTCGATTGTAATGACTTCTTTTTCACCGCTTCTTACGTCTTCTAATTCTACCATTCCTGCCTCTACTTTATCTCCTAGTACAGCCATGTATGGTGTTCCTAAAACTTTACAATCCTTTATCTTAACACCAATGGATAAATTCTCTCGGTCATCTAGGATAACTCCTACCCCTGCTTGTTGTAGGGCTTGATATAACTTGATTGCCTCTTCTTTTTTTGCTTCATTTTCCATTTTTGGAACAATTTGAAGTAAGTATGGTGCAACACTCGTTGGAAGTGCAATTCCAGTTACTTTTCCGTTTTCGTCCTTTAGGGCTGCTGCTTCATAAATTGCTGCTACTGCACGGCTTACACCAATTCCATAACAGCCCATACAATATGGCTTTTCTTTTCCATCTTGGTCAATAAATTTTGCATTCATGGTTTCCGAATAACGGGTTCCAAGTTGGAAAATATGTCCTAGTTCAATGGCTTTTTTCTCTTGTAAATGAGAAATATCTGTAATGCCATATTCTTTTTCTAGGTATTCTTGGTAGTCTTCTCTTTCTAGTACCTCTGTATTTAATGCAACTCCTGTTGTTTCGTCATACAAAATGGTATCTTCTCCAATCGGAGAAAGTAGCATAAACTCCTCGCTTTTCTTACCACCCATTGCGCCATTGTCTGCTACAACCGGAACCATTGGTAGTCCAATTTCACGAGCGATTGCAAGATACGCATCTCGTACTTGTTTATATGATTTCTCTAGTCCTGCTACATCAGTATCAAAACTATATGCGTCCATCATTAAAAAAGATTTTCCTCTTAATAAATAGCCTCTTGTACGGATTTCATTACGATATTTCTCGCCAATTTGATAAAAGGTAGCTGGCATGTGTTTATATGATTTTAGTTTTTCTCTTGCATACTCTACCACTGCTTCTTCTGCGGTTGGCGCTAGGCAGAAAGTCCCTTTATCTGACTCTACGACAAGCATCGTTCCATCTTCTACATATTTATCCCATCTTTGCGACGATTTCCAAATATTATCTGGTTGCAAGGTTGGAAGTTGTACTTCGATACAACCTGCTTCATTTAAGCATTTTTCAATCATTCTTTCTACATTTCTTTTGACTAACATTGGAATATTGCCATAGGCATAAATCCCTGTTCCATATTGCAATAATTGTCCAGATTGCAATAACATATCTTGTACTGGGTACATTTCATCCAAGTTATGGATACGCATCGTTCCCATTCCTGATTGTGATAATTTCATGTGTTTCTACTCCTCTTCTTTGATTTCTTCTTGTTCTTCCTCTAGGTCTTCCCTTTCGGGCATTGGAGCCTCATTCGGTCGATTTTGAAATTCTTCTAATACAATTTGTTCATTTTCATCTAATTTATATTTTGGTAGTTCTGGCAATTCTTCCATACTACCAATTCCAAACATACGGTAAAACTCGCTTGTTACACGGTAGGTCATTGGTCTACCAGGTGCATCTAATTTTCCAACTTCTTTGATTAAGTTGTAGTCGAGTAATTTATAGAAAGTACCATCGGAATTAACACCGGCGGATTGCTTCTACCTCTGCTCTTGTAATCTTTGGATTGTACGCAATAATCGATAACGTTTCTAAGGCTGCTTGGGATAAATTTGGTCTTGTTCGGTTATCAAAAATTGGATAAATATAATCATAGAATTCTTTTTTCGTACATAATTGATAAGCACCATTTACATTGATAATCTCAATGCCACGATCTTCTTTTGCATATTCCTCTTTCATTTGTTGAATGATTTCCATTACTTCATCGCTGCTAATCTCTAATGTCTTCATGAGTTCTGCAACATCTACTTCACGTCCTGCTGCAAATAGGATAGCTTCCATAATGGCTTTCTTTTTGGCATATTCCATAAGATCCTCCTCTCTTTATGCATTATCATCCAATGATACGACTCTATTTTATACTATTTTCCGTTTTCTGGCAACAAAATATTGAAAACATTTGAAAAATCCTACTTTCTATGTTACGATAATAGTAGTTTTTGAAAAGGAGTGTTTTCCAATGGATGATGAAAAAAATGAAAATCAAACGGAAGAACGTAGAGAAATCCGCGTCGTTTCTGGCAATCCAGACGATTTAGATATTTCTCCTGTTTATGACCATATTGAAATTGAAAAACCAACCAAAGAAAAAAAGAAGCAAACCATTATTGTTCCAGAAGAAAAGAAAAATAGTTAAAAGAGGATATATGCAAGCATATATCCTCTTTTTTAATCTATCTTAGATTGCTTCTTCTGCTTCTTTTTCTTCCGCTACATTGTCATCATCTTCATTACAGATTTCTAAACTTGCAACTGATACTTCATAAGCAATTCTGGTTTCAACGGTTCCATCTTCAAATTTCTTTTCATAGGTTCTCGATTGAACTCTACCAATAATCTTAACCGCTGTTCCAACTTCCATATTCTCACAGAAACGTGCATTACGTCCCCATGCAATACATGGAATATAGTCAGATTTATTATATGCACGATTAACGGCAAGTAAAATGTCTGAAATTTCACGGCCAAATGGTGTTTTACGATAAATTGGCTTTTTACATATGTACCCATTTAATGTAACTTCATTGGAAACAATATCCTTTCCAACTTTCACATCATTTTCTTGGTCTTCTGCAAAAGTAATGTCTTTTGCAAACACAGTTAAAATCAAACGGTTTCTGTCATTATCATAACTATTATAGGAACGGAATTGTCCTAAAACAGTTACCTTACTATCGATTTGAATATCTTGGCTCGTTAAAAGTCTTTCCGATATTGTGATTGGAATTAAGTCGGCATTTCCACTTAATCTTGGCACACTTAAATCGAAGTTGAAAAATTTTTCTCCATAAACTTCATGACTAAATCTTTTTTCGCTTGTTACCTTTCCCACTAATACTAAGTGGTTGTTCTCATCATAATTGGTATTCACTAGAATTTCCTCCCCTACTTTTGTATCTAATCTATTTTTATTTCATCTGGTAAGTATTTAGAATGTTCACTCACATTTTAGATTATACTACTTTTTTCCAGTTTTGTCTACATAAAAAGTTTATTTTGTTAAAATTTGTCTATTTTTTTGTTAAAAACTATGATTTTTGCTGGTTTTCGACCTTCTTTTCCCCTTTTTCTTGGTATAAAATTTGCAAAGTTCCATACCCTAACAAAGAACGAACTGCCTCATTTTCTCTGCGAAATAGAATAATTTCTTGCGGCTCAATCCACTCGCCAGATTGTTTTTGGATTTTTCTTTGCAAACAGATTTGAATAGTGTGGTCTGTTAAACTAGAAAAGGTAACTGTATCTTTCCTATGATAGCCATATGTGATGACTGCCTGTTCTTCTTTGCCTTGGACTAAGCTTTCCATCCCTGTATCGCTGTCGATAACAATGTATTTACAGTTTTGAAGTAGATTGGAAAGTAC
>ERZ777011.3319-NODE-3319-length-10456-cov-4.298337_pt1 | contig 10456 bp, 6 predicted proteins | sample MGYA00374964_ERZ777011 | MGnify/ENA primary metagenome ERZ777011 (study PRJEB29310, sample SAMD00008975) | mouse gut metagenome | study: EMG produced TPA metagenomics assembly of the Metagenome analysis of fecal microbiota from mouse which was promoted...
ACGATTTCAACGCTTACTGCGTATTGAAAGACGGAACGAAAATCGACTATGAAGATTTCAAAAATCGCGACGACGCGGAAAATTTGAATTACACGTTTGAAATAGAGTACACAAAGAACGAGCTTATTCTTACACCCGAGCTTACCGAAAAGCACGAGCGGTATCTTGAAAGCTTGACCGACGACGAAAAAATTTCCTTGCAGTATAAGGAAATAAAAAATTCCCAAACTCTTTCAAAGGAAGAATACGAGCGCGCCGTATATAAGCTTTACGTCAAAGCTTATTATCCCGACCTGAAAAAATACGAAAGCTCGGGCTCGGCGCCGATGCTCAGAAATTATTATTACAACAATTACGTAAAGAACGGAACGCAAAACTATTTTATTTTGTTCGGCGATACTTACACAGGCGCGTTCAAGACGAATTCGGGACTCAACGTTCAATTCTACGGCTACTTTGCGAAATGCGCCGACGGAACGGTGACGCCTACGGCCAAGGGCGTGGATAACTTTATTTTAAACGCCTTTGACGGCACGGTCGGCATGAGCGTGTATATGTATCTGATGAATATTATAAGGTTTATACCTTATATCGCCTTAATGCCGCTTATAATGGCGCTGTTGCTGTTCTGCATAACTCGGCTTATTAAATCGGACTGCTGTAAAGGCTTCGGCGCGGGTTTGAAAATAACGGGCTCGTTCATGTGGTTTTCCGCACTGATTGCCGGTTTTTGCACCTTTATTTGCGGTTACTTCACGCCGAGAAACTTATTGTTTACCGTCGCGCTTATTCTGCAATTCGGAGTGTTGGCGGTAAGGACGGCGGAATTTTTGATAAGGGAAGGAATATACGTGAAAAAAGCTCCGCCCGCGGCGGAGAATAGCGTGCCGGAAACGGCGGAGGTAAATAATGATACTGTGCGCGGGTGAAATACTTGCGGATATGATAGGCGCGGAAAGGGACGGCGTTTTCGTCTATGAAAGAAAGGCGGGCGGCGCTCCGTTCAACGTGGCTTGCGCCGTAAAAAAATTCGGCGTCAAAAGTGCGTTTGCCGGCAGCGTCGGCGACGATATCATAGGCGGCTTTTTAAAAGATTTCGTAAAGTCGGTAAAGCTTGACGGACTTTGCCTTGAAAGCGACGCGCAAAGAAACACGACGCTTGCTTTCGTTCAGCTTGACCGCCACGGGGAGCGCTCTTTCTGCTTTTACCGCAAAAATACGGCGGATTACCGCATGCCCGAAATTCCCGACGGGCTTTTCGACAGTGCGGATATAGTACATATAGGCTCTTTAATGCTCTCTGAGGACGAGGGGGCGGCGTATGCGGCGCGGCTTGCTAAAAGGGCTAGCGCGGCAGGCAAAACGGTAAGCTTCGACGTGAATTTCCGTACGGATATTTTCAAGGATAAGGAAAGCGCCGTAAGCCGCTACAAAACAATGCTCGAAGCCGCGGATATAGTAAAATTTTCCGAGGACGAAGTGGAGATTTTCGGTCAAGACTACATTGACGGCCGGCTTAAAGAAAAGCTTGTTTGCATAACGTTCGGCGGCAACGGCAGCGAGTGGCGTTATCTCGGCAGGCGCAACGCGGTGCCCTCCGTAAAGGTAAAGCCCGTAGACACGACGGGCGCGGGAGACGCGTTCTATGCGGGCGTGCTTTCGCGGCTGGACGGGTTGCAAAAAAGCGAATGGACGGACGGGGTATTGAATCACGCGCTGAAATTCGGCAACGTCTGCGGCGCGTTGAACACATTGGGCAGGGGCGCGATAGACAGCCTTCCTGACCTCGGAATGATACAGAAGACATTAAACGGCATTTAAATTTTTCTCCTTTATGGGAGCCGCAAGCGTTTTTTCGCGCGGTTCCCGACAAAACATGACGCGGCGTTAACGCCGTTAAATATAAAACAGGTGAGGGTGTAAAATGAAAACAGGGTTATTGAAAAAGTGTATTCTTGCAGTGCTTGCGGCGGCTGCGGCGGTATGCGCGGCGCTCGCGTTTATACCCTTCGGTAAGACGGCGCGCGCCGAGGGAATAACGCTTGAAAGCACCGGCGACAGCTTCAATTTATCGGGCGCGGAATACGGCGCACAGGATAAATTCGTTTATTCCGCAACGGCAACCTTTGAAAAGGGCAACGCGGCGGGACTGGTTTTCGGCGCTGAGGAAGGCGGACATTACTGGGTGTTCAACGTTGACAGAAGCGCGAACGCCGTAAAGCTGATGTACTTTTCCGAGGGAAACGAAACCAAGGTTTTAAAGGAAGATTACTTTATCGGCAACGATAAGATGACCGAGGGCGAAAAGGCGATGGTCAACCCCGATGTTGCCAAGATAGAAAAAGTAAATATAAAAATAATAATTACTCCGGAAGCGGGCGCGGTTTACGGCGAGTTCTACGCCGACAACATCCGCCGTTTCGCCTTCGACGAAGCGGGCGCCGACGTAAAAACCGACCTTAATTCTCTTGCGGACGGACTGACTTATGCGGGCGGAGCTACGGGCTTCAACTGCTTCAACGCCAAGGTTGTTTTCGGCGACGTGTATTCCGCGGCAAGCGATTACTCTTACTACACCGAAACTTACCGCCAGCAGTACCATTTTTCGCAGTATGCGCACTGGAACAACGACCCTAACGGTCTTGTGTATTACAACGGATATTATCATATTTATTACCAGCACAACCCTTACGGCAACGTATGGGGGGATATGTACTGGGGACACGCGCGCAGTAAAGACCTTGTGCATTGGGAGCATCTTCCCATAGCGCTTTTTCCCGATAAGGAAAGCGATTTCGCGGGCAGGGGCGACGGCTATATGTGGTCGGGTTCCGCCATGGTTTACCACAGCGGTATGAGCGCGGACATAGACTCTCAAAACTGGTTTGCAAACGGCGGCGGCGACGGGCTTCTGGGCTTTTACACCCGCGACGGGAAAAGACAGGACCAGGTAATTATGTCCAGCGACGACGGCGGAATTACCTGGACTAAAAGAAAGCTTATCGAACAGGAAATTAATATAAATACGGGCAAGAAAGAGTCCAACCGCGACCCCAAGGTTTTCCCCGTATTGAAAAGCGGTTCTTCCGTAACCATTTGGGGTATGGCACTGACGGGAATGGAGACGAACGACGTCTGGTTTTTGAAGTCTTCAAACCTTCTTGACTGGACGTACGCGGGCGGCTTTAAAAGCTACCGCCCCGAATGTCCCGACGTTGTAACCCTCAACGCGGACGACGGCAGAGAATTGACCGTTATGACCTTTACGGCAAGGCAGTATCTGGTCGGCACGATAGGTTACGATTCTTCAAGCGGTCACATAACTTTTACCGATACGAACGGCAACGACGTAAGCGCGTTGGAAATGGAAGAAATTCCTTTCAAAACAATGGATTTCGGACCCGACAGCTACGCGACGCAGTCTTTTTATATCGACGATAACAACAGCGAATATTTCGGCAAGACGGTCGGTTTAAGCTGGTTCAGCGGCGTTCCCGGCAACGCGCTTTCCGTAGACAGCGGCGCACTTGCGGCGGCAAGAAAAACCTGGAACGGCGGCGGAATGACAATCCCCGTGGAATACGGACTTGTAAACGACGGCGGGGAATATATCCTTACCCAGACGCCCGTTGTAAAGACCGCAAACGGATTTAAAAATATAAAGACGCAAATTTTATCCGTTACGGACGCGGCTGTGACGGCAAACGGCGAAAATATTTTAAGCGGAATAAGCGCGCGTACGTTCGAGCTGGAAGCGGAAATTCAAAATCCGGACGGCGCGTCGGTGTGTTTCAGAATTAATTCCGACGGAAACGAATATACGGAAATCGGCTGGAATCCGACAGACGGCTACTACGTCGACCGTACCCGTTCGGGCGCGGGCGGCATGACGCTCGGCAATTACCGTAATAAATTTTCCTCGCATAAAGGGGAGGCGGGCACGCAGTCCTTCTACATTCTTTCCGACAACGGCAGCGTTGAAGTTTACTGCGGAGATTTTAAAGTTCCGTTTTATGTGCTTACGTTCGCGTCGCCCTACGCCCTCGGAGCCGAGTTTATTTCGGACGGCAGCGTTACGGCAAGCGTAAATATAAATAAAATAGCTTCCGCATGGAGAGATTCCTCCGTGACGGGCTCGGTAATTAATACGGACTTCGACGAGTTGCTTCTCGATACGAAGCTTACAACCTCGCAAGAAATATCCGCATACGCGCCCTACGGCGGAGAGATTAATTGGAGAGTTAAAGACGGCTCTGCGGTTGCGGTTGAAAAAACCGGGCGCGGCGCAAAAATAACCGCCGTGTCCGCAGGTTCGGCAAATATAGAAGTTTCCTGCGGGGACGCGGTTAAGGTTATACCCGTTACCGTAACGTCAGGCACGCCCGACAGCGATTTAAGCTTTACGGCGCAGGGCGTCCGTTCGGGCAACTGGTACACGACCTCCGACGGTATAATGGGCGTTCAACCCTCCGGCGACGGTTTTATCTTCACCGAGGAAAGCGCAGGCGATTTCACTCTTTCGGCTCAGTTCACGCTTTCGGGCGCGGCAGCGGCGTTAGTTTTCCGCGCCGACGTTGATTTAAATAATTACCTTGTACTCACCTACGACAAAAACGCGCCGATTGTAAAACTTTGGTCGCCTTCCGTAGTGGGAAATATCGGCGAAAAAGCCGTCGCAAAGACCGACGAAATTTTGCTTAAAGTCATCGTCGAGGGTAATAATATAACGGTTTACTTCAACGGCGAACACGCGTTTGACTGCATTGTTCCCGAGGGCATACCCGCGGAAGGGCGGTTCGGACTGAACGTCTGTGCGGGCACTGCGGTTTTCAAATCCGTTGCGCTGTTACAAAGCGAATATGCTTACTCGGGCGGTAATCTTACCGTCGCGGGAGAAACCGACCAGCGCGTGATTGCAATTTATAACACAACGCTTAAAAACACGCCCGTAAACTCCGCGTTTTACACCGTCGAAGGCAGACGCGTGACTATATCCGGAGACTACTTCTCGACGCTTGCCGCCGCGGGTAGCTACGACTTTAACATTAAGGGCGAACGTTCTTCGTTCACGTTTACCGTCGCGGTAGCGGAAATTCCCGCGCCGGAGCTGCTTTCGGTAAATATCGAAAAGGGCTGTAACGCAGTCATATTTATAGGCAGCGCCGCAGTCGACGGCTTAACGCTTAACGGGGTCGCTCTTTCCGAAACGGATTACAGCGTAAAAGACGGAGTACTAACGGTTAACGCGGATAAACTGACGGCGGGGGAAAACGTTCTTTCGTTCGGCGGCAAAACCGTTACGGTCAACGTGAGCGCACAGCCTTCCGCATACCTTAAAGCGGAAAACAAGCACGGCAATACGGCGCTGATAATTTCACTTTCAGTAATAGGCGGCGTCCTGATACTCGGCGGGGCGGCGGCTGTGGCGGCAGTCATAATCGTGCGCGAACGCAAAGCGGCTTTAAAAGGAGAACGCAATGGCGACGACGATTAAGGACGTTGCAAAATATGCGGGCGTCGGCATAGGCACCGTGTCGAGAGTTTTGAACGGCGAGAAAGCCGTAAACGACGGTACGCGCGAAAGAGTGCTTAAAGCCATGACGGAGCTTGAATTTCAGCCCAATAAAATGGCGGCAAAATTAAGGCGCAACGAAACGCGCGTGATAGCGCTTCTCGTCCCCGTGGTAAATCACCCGTTTTTCGCAAAGCTTGCAAATTACGTGGAGGAGGAAGCGGATAAGTTCGGCTATTCCATGATACTTGTTTCTTCCCAGCAGAGGGTTGAAAAAGAGAAGGACATTATAGACCGCATAAGGCGCAGGGAGGTTGACGGGGCTGTATTCGTCACCCACTACGCGCACGAAGCGGAGGAGCTTAAAAACTGCCCCATAGTTTCCATAGACAGACCGTTCGGCAAGGAATATCCCTACGTCACGTCAGACAATTATTCCGCCGCGTTTAATGCTGTAGAGTATCTTTTGGAGCGCGGCTGTAAAAAAATAGGCTACGTCGGTTCGAAGCCGATAGTCGTATCGGAAGTAATGGAAAGGGAGCGCGCTTACCGCGACGTAATGAAAAAGCACGGCATGCCGGAAATAATTCTGAACGAAGCCGTCAGCCACGGAGAGGAAAAAGAGGTCGTTGAAAGCTTCTTTAAAAAGTACGGGGGCGTAGACGGGGTTTTTGCTTCGGGTTACACAATGGCGCAGGTGCTTTACGAAACGGCAATGCAAAGGGGTATATCAATCCCCGACGAATTGCAGATAATTTCTTACGACGGAGCTTTCAGGCAGTGGAACAACAACAGGCTTCTCACCTGCGTGGAACAGCCCATAGAGGAAATGGCGCGCGAAGCGGTGAAGTTTTTAATAAGCAGAATACGCGGACAGGAAACGCCGGAGCGTGTAGAGCTTAAAACCTCATTCGTGATAGGCGCGACCACAAAATAACGTCAATTTAAAAAATAAACTAAATAAAAGCGAAAAAATTTCGCGGTGCATTTTTCAATGCACTCTGTACAGGGGGAACCCCCTGTACAAAAAAATCCTAACAGTAAAAAAAATAAAAACGGCTTCGCCGTTTTGAAAGATAAGGAGATTTTATATGAATAAACTCGTAAAAGCGTTGGCGGCGGTAACACTCGGTTCAATCGTAGTTTGCGGCGCCGCGGCGTGCAGCAAGGACAAAGGCAACGTCGACAAGGATGGTAACACCATAGTCAAAATTCTCGTTCACGTGGACGAAAATACGCCAGAGGGGCAGGCTTACAAGAAAAGAGTGGACGCCTTCAATACCTCTTACCGCGATAAAAAGATAAAAGCGTCAATATCCTTTAAGGCGCGCTCCTCCGGTGCGGGCGGTTACGAAGACACCATCACCCAGAAGTTTAAAAAAGGCACGCTGGACGACATTATCGCGTTCGACTCGCCCAATTGTGCGGCATACGCAAATTCCAAAATTCTTTACGATTCGACCGACCTTGTGGACGCGGCGACAAAAGCGGATTTTTACGAAAGCTCTTTAAACGTTTACGAAAACAAGCTTTACGGACTTCCCATACAGGAATCCAGCGCGGGCTTCTATTACAATAAAAGAATTTTCAACGAAGTAGGCATAGACGTTTCGGGCTACACTGTAGAAAATCCCTGGACGTTCGAGCAGTTCAATTCTGTCTGCCAACGGTTGAAGGACGCGGGTAAAAAGCCCCTCAGTATGCAGCTTGACAACATCAAGGACGAAACGGCTACATACCTTCTGTATCCATTCGTATACGCTTCGGGCGGTTCTTTCAACGACTCCACCGGTTATACGGCTAAGGGATACTTTGACTCGGAAGCTTCCAAAAAAGGTTACGAATTTTTGTATAACCTTGTACAGAAGGGTTATACCGACTCTACCGTAAAGGACTCCGACTTCTTCGCAGGTAACGCGGGCATGCTTCTTTCTTCGGGCTGGACCATTCCCGATATAGAAATAAAATATCAGGCAAATCTCGGCAACGACTGGGGCATACTTCCTTATCCCAAGGGCGTTACCGTGGCAAGCGCAATGGGTAGCTGGTCTTTCGGCATAACCAATAACGGCGTTAAGGATAAAAGCGCGGCTAAGGAATTGCTTTTATGGATGACCTCGCCGGAAAGCTCTAAAATAATAACCGACGCAACGGGCATGATTCCCGCAAGAAAGTCGGTTACCACGAATTATGAGGCAGGCTCTCCGCGCGACGTGCTTATGAAGCAGCTTGCTTCCTCCGGTAAAGCGCGCCCCGCTACGCCGGCATATCCGACGTTTACGGCAAGCTTCTGTAACGTTGCTTACGCGATAGCGGATAAAAATACCAAACTTGCAGACCTCAATTCTAAAATTGCGACTGCGGCAGACTCCGTTCAGGCGGAAATGGACAGGATTAAAAACAGACACTGATAACTGTATTCGAGGGGTAAAAAATGCTGACCACGACAATTATAATTCTCGCGGTGTTCGTCGCGGCGTTTGCGGCGTTCGTCGTGTGGGATTTGGTAAAGGCGAAAAAGCACAGGGAAAGGTTTCGCGTTAAATCCACCGCAACTGCATATCTCATGCTGTTGCCCGCTATAGTGCTTGCTTTTCTTTTCATACTGCTTCCCATACTGTATTCGTTGGGATACGCGTTTACCGACTACTACTCACTTACGCCGGACGATATTAACTTTATCGGCTTCGACAACTTTGCCGACGCGTTTAAGGAAATCGGCAATAAGGGTATGCTTTACCATGCGATAATCAACACGCTTATATTCGTGGTCGGCGTAGTGCCCCTGCAAATAGGTCTTGCGCTCGGTCTTGCGCTGTTCGTAAACCGTAAAAAGCGCGGAGTGAAAATTTTCAAGGTGTGCTTCTTCGCACCCGTAGTAATATCGCTCAGCGTTACCGCCTTCCTGTGGCTGGAAATACTTTCCCCCGCGGAAACGGGACTTCTGAATTCGCTTCTCGGAATTTTCGGCATAAAATCGCACGACTGGCTGCGCGACCCTTCGACGGCGATGCTGTGTATAATAATCCTCAGCGCCTGGCAGGGCTGCGGCTATCAGATGCTTATATTCCTTTCGGGGCTTACCAATATCCGCAGCGAGCTGTACGAAGCCGCCTCGTTGGACGGCGCGGGCGTTTGGTCGAAATTCATTCACGTAACGTTGCCCGGACTTCGTTCCACACTGGTATTCGTAATAATAACCGTGTTTATAGGCGCATGCAGGGTAATGATACAGCCAATGATAATGGTAGGCTATCAGGAACACGTCGTAACGCTTAGTTACTACATGTACCAGCAGGGTTATTCGTTCCGCTGGGTCGGATACTCGTCGTCAATTGCGCTTCTAATGACAATAGTCATAGGCACTATCACGCTTTTACAGCGCAGACTGCTTAGGGGGAAATAATATGAAGCTTAATACGGTTGTTTCCGACGAATACGTCTTTCTGCACAAAAAACGTTTAAAAGGCAAAAGGATTGCCAAGGACGTCGTTTACTACGTCTGCGGAATAGTCCTGTCGTTGTTGTTCCTGTTTCCGCTTATCTACATGCTTGCCGCATCCACAAAAAGCGAAAGCGCGTACGTTTCCGACGCGGGCTCTATGGCAATGTTTTTGCCCGACTTCGCCCATTTGGGTACGATGTTCGATAATTACGGAAAAGTATTCACAGACTACGGTATATGGCGTTACGCGCTTAACAGCTTCCTTTATGCCGCAATAGTAATAGTTTTAAACGTGCTTATCAACGGACTTGCGGGCTACGTAATGGCGAAGCTGCGCTTCCCCGGCAAAAAACTGCTGTCCTTTCTGATTATCTTTCTGATAGTCGTGCCTGTGGAAACCTCTATAATCCCGCTGTATGAAATAGTCAGCGAGCTTTTGGGGCTTTCGGGCGTTATGACGGTTGCCGGCGTAATTCTGCCCGCGGCGATAAGTATATTCAACATATTCCTGTTTATCCAGTTCTTCGAGGGGATTCCCAAGGAGTACGAGGAGGCGGCAAGGATAGACGGCGCAAGTACCATAGGTATTTTCTTCAAGATAATTTTACCGCTTTCGAAACCCATAATAGCTACGGTTGCGGTTTTCTGCTTCATAGGCGTTTGGAACGACTATATCTGGCCGATGATGATACTGCCTTATCCCGAACCCGGCGAATGGCCGCTTTATCCCATTCAGAACGCGATAAACACTATTCAGAATATTCCCGGCGTCACCACCGGCGAAAAGATGGCTTCGCTTATCGTGACAAGTATACCTATCTTTATAGTTTACGTTGCCGCGCAGAAGTATATCGTGCAGGGCTTCGGTTCTGCCGGACTTAAAATGTAAGGGGACAAATATGAAAATCAAAAAGACTTTGGCCGTATTTGCGGCGTTTGCCGTTTCGGCGACGGGGCTTGCTGTTGCGCCTGCTTGCAAAAAAAGCGCGGGCGATTTGGTTGCCGCATATTCTTTTGAAGAAAACGGCGGGTCGACCGCGAAGGAGTCCGTCAGCGGGAAGAAGCACGTAATAGACTACGTTTTCAACAGACAGTTAGACGAACCCGAAAAGCTTTTTAAACAGCCTAACGACCCTTTGAGGAAAAAGGGCGTAAAGGGGAACGCGCTTTATATGGACGGGTTTTCCACAAGCATAACCTATTCCGCTTTCCGCGCACCCGAGGACGCTATAACGCTTTCCGCATGGGTTGCGCCGAGGACGTTTGAAAATCTCGGCAATTACGGCACCTCCGACGCGGCGGAGCATACAAGGCTTACTTCCGTTATAAACAAAGGCGACATTGCCATGTGCGAGGGCTTTGTGCTCGGCTACGGCAGACTGGGCTTATGGGGCGTTCAGCTCGCGCTCGAAAACGAGGGCGGCGACCAGTTCGTCGTCGGCTATTACGACCCTATAAACGCGCTTAACGTTTACGAATGGTCGCATATAGCGGCAAGC
>ERZ777011.3320-NODE-3320-length-10455-cov-3.191731_pt1 | contig 10455 bp, 6 predicted proteins | sample MGYA00374964_ERZ777011 | MGnify/ENA primary metagenome ERZ777011 (study PRJEB29310, sample SAMD00008975) | mouse gut metagenome | study: EMG produced TPA metagenomics assembly of the Metagenome analysis of fecal microbiota from mouse which was promoted...
CGCTGGTGCAGTCCTTTCTTCGGAAAACTTACGGGATGCTTTGCGGAGAGGATAATTTTTTCCGCAAAATGAACGTGCACATTATCCAATGCGACCATGAGGTGCAAAAGGATACGAAAATTACCGGCAGGGATGATTTGGAGTATTTTCTTTCTAACGAGAAGCTTACCGGATTTGGCTCTACGGATTTCAGACCTGTCTTTGCGTATGTGGATGAGCTTTTACGGAAGGGAGAGTTTGAAAATTTAAAAGGGCTTTTGTATTTTACGGACGGCTACGGGGTATACCCTAAGGCAATGCCGCCTTATGACGTGATGTTTGTCTTTTTGGATAACGGGGATACGGGGCCCGAGGTGCCGCCATGGGCTGTGAAAGTGCTTTTAGATGACGAAGAGATATAAATGAGTTTTAAAAATAAGTTTGTGCGCGAAGTTTGACACGGTTTGAGCTTCGCGGGCAATGAGCCGGGCGAAGGCTGCGGCTTTTGGCTTGCAGACTGTGGAACAAATTTGTGTCCGGCCCCAATTTGAGGGCCATTGGTAAGAATGGGGGATTAGAATGAATATCAAGCAGGCGAAAGATTATATTGAAAATACGGTTCGGTTATATCTGAAAAAGGATGAATTTGGGGAGTACAGGATACCTGTGGTACGCCAAAGGCCCGTCTTTTTGCTGGGAGCGCCGGGGATTGGAAAGACCGCCGTTATGGAGCAGATTGCACAGGAGTTAAACATTGCGCTGGTTTCTTATTCCATGACCCATCACACCAGACAGTCGGCTTTAGGGCTCCCTTTTATCGCCCACAGGGAATACGAGGGCATGGGAATTGATGTGTCGGAGTATACCATGAGCGAAATTATAGCGTCCATCTATGAGGTGATGGAAGGGAGCGGCATCAGGGAGGGGATTCTTTTTCTGGACGAGATCAACTGCGTGTCGGAGACATTGGCTCCCTCCATGCTTCAGTTTTTGCAGTATAAGGTGTTTGGCCGCCACAGGGTACCGGATGGCTGGGTGATTGTCACAGCGGGAAATCCGCCGGAATACAACAAGTCGGTGCGGGAATTTGACGTGGTTACCATGGACCGCCTTAAGGTGCTTGAGGTGGAGGCCGATTACAAGGCGTGGCGGGAGTACGCCCGGTATAAAGGACTCCATGCGGCGATTGTAAGCTTTTTGGAGCTGAAAAAGGAGTATTTTTATAAGATTGAAACGACGGTAAACGGAAGGAGCTATGTGACGGCCAGAGGTTGGGAGGATTTGTCGGAAATCATAAGCCTGTACGAGGAAGAAGGCATGAGGGTGGATGAAACCCTTGTGGGGCAGTACATCCGCAATGAGCGGGTGGTGAAAGAATTTACCGCATATTATGATTTGTACAATAAGTATAAGAAGGAGTACCAGACGGAGGAAATTTTAAACGGGACGGTAAAGGCCCAGGGCGCGGAGCGCGCCCGGATTGCGGCTTTTGACGAGCGGCTTTCTCTCTTGGGCATGCTGACGGATAAGGTGATCAGTGAAATCCGCGACGTGATGGAGATAAGCGATTATCTGGTGGAGCTTTTGAAAAATCTAAAAGCGGTGAAAGCGGCTGTGGAAAAGGGCGTGGCAGGGGCAGGCGACGGTAAAATCACAGTAGCGCAGATGCTGGAAAATCAGATACAGGGACGGAAAAAACAAATGGAATCCGCCAGGATGGCAGGAAGCCTCTCCGATAGGGAAAGACGCAGGGGCAGGCGTATTTTGCGCTTTTTGGAAGAAGAAAAAAAGAAGCTTTTTTTGGAGGGCGCGGCCGACGGGCATAAAGAATTTGCCTGTCTGAAAGCGGCTTTTGACAGGGAGACTTTGGCCCTGAAGGAGAGAACCAAAAGGACAGGGGAGCGGCTGTCAAACTTGTTTGCCTTTGTGGAGGAAGCCTTTGCGGAGGGGAATGAGATGCTGATTCTGGTGACAGAGCTTACGGTGAACAACGATAGCGCGCGTTTTATCAGCCAGTTCGGGTGCGGGGCTTACGAGCGGCATAATAAGGAAATGATGCTGTCAGAACGGCAAAACAGCCTGCAGCAGGAGATTGCGGCGCTTGATTTGTGAGTAATGAGCCAAGCTACGGCGAAGCGGACATTTGGCGAAGGCAGCGGGATTTAAGTTATGAACAAAGGCAGTTGCCTGTGCGGGCGGAAAGCATAACGGCCGCCTTTGTAAGTGGCATTGGCCAAACAGTTATATTTTGGGAGAAAATAGGGATTTTATGGAAAAAGAACTGAAAATAGAGGGCGGCAGTTTAAGCTATCGGATATGCGGAGATGAAGTCACGGTGATATCCTGCAGAGCGGACGGCGGCAAGGTAAAGCTGCCGGATGAAATAGAGGATTTGCCTGTGACAAAGCTACATAAGAAGGCGTTTTTAAGCAGCAAATTTTTAAAAGAAGTATGGCTCCCTAAAGGGCTTAAGGAGATTGGGGACTGGGCTTTTGCCTACTGCAGCGCGTTAGAGAGTGTGTTCTGGCTTCCGGGAGAAGATTTTTTGATTGGGAAGGACATTTTTAAGGACTGCAGCCGGCTTTGCCGTATTTGCCGACCTGATAAGAGGGGCCCTGTGGAGGAACAGGTTGGGAGGCTTTTAGGGGCTGTGCCCGTCAGATTGGAGGCCGCCTATCTTTTTACGCCTTCCCAAGTGGGAGAGGAGCAGTGGCTTATAAGGTTTGACGATAAGCTTAAGGAGTTCCTTTCTTTGCCGGACGAGGACGGGTTTACCAAAATGGTTTACTGCGGCGAGGAAGATATTGTGGCGAATGTGGAATATTATCTGGCGGAAAGAAGGCGCGAAAAGGCAAGGCTTTGCTTTTTAAGGCTGATAAATGACGTGGGGCTTAAGGAAGAGTTTGCCGGGGAGCTTTCCGCTTATCTTGCCGGACATACGAAGGGATGCCCTTCGGAGGCGGCTTGGGAGGTCGTATTTGGAGAACACGGTAACGAACAGGTTTACTACGATGCTTTCACCAGGGCGGGGTGCCTTACGGAAGAAAATTATGACGATATTTTGCAGCAGATGGGGGAGGATTACCCGGAAATGAAAGGATACCTGATGCGTTACAGGTCCGGAAAGATGGAAAAAGCGGATTTTTTTGACACATTGTCGTTATAAATTCAAGTTTTTAAGAAAGGCACATATACTAAAGTAATTGTGTTATTTGCGGGCGGAAATGGGGAAAAACTTGAAAAAAGTGTTGATTGCCGGGGAACCGGATAAAACGGTAAATTATGAAAATGCAATGGCAAAATTGGGAATCCTCACGGAGACATCTCTGCACGTACCTGATATATCATTTTACGACGGGTTGATATTACCGGGAGGCGGAGATATCGATCCAAAACTTTTTGGTCAGCTTCCTGACGGAACAGACTTTTTTGACCCGGCCTTAGACAGACTCCAGCTTGCTGTTTTGGGGGCGTTTGTCTTAGGCCGTAAGCCGGTTCTTGGGATATGCAAGGGAATGCAGCTTATCAATATTTATTTTGGCGGGGATATGGTGCAGCACTTGAAAACCAGCGAAAACCACGCATATGTGGGGAAAGATCAGCTGCATATGTCCGTTGCAAAGAAGGGTTCTTTTTTGGAAAAGCTATATGGGGAGCGGTTCAAAGTAAACAGCGCCCATCATCAGGGAGTTGACTGTCCGGGGAAGGGGATAGAGTATGTACAGTTCGCCGAAGACGGAGTGGTGGAGGGACTAAGGCACAGGTTCCTCCCTGTCCGGGGCGTGCAGTGGCATCCGGAGAGATTGTGCTTTGCATATGGGAGAGAAGACGCGGCGGACGGGGCATTGCTCCTCGGCTGCTTTTTGCGTTAAATATGTGTGTAACAGTTCAGCCATGCAGAAATGATTATACAAATTGTACGTGGGAGCTTGCTCGCTAAGGACAATTTGTATAATCATTTCTATAGGGCGGACGCCCGACATGAAATAAGTCACCAGCCAATTATGATACGATTAGGCATAATGTATATTCTGGTGACTTATGAATGGCATGGCTGAACTCTTACATATGTGTTAAAAATGTTTGAGAAATAAATTGACATATCATTTTACAAATGATATAATTGATATATCATTTAGAAGGGAAAGGGTGGATGGAGAGAGAGCTTTTATATCAGAAAATTTACAATGATCTTTTGGAAGGCATCCGGACGAAACGATTTCCCGAGGGAAGCAGGCTTCCTTCGGAGAAAGAGCTTGCGGAGCAATATAATGTGAGCCGTATCACCAGCAAGAAAGCGCTGGAAATGCTGGCCGACCGGAACTATATCACGCGCAAGCCTGGAAAGGGTTCTTATGTGCTGGATTTAACCGGAATGGAGAATGAAAAACAGTTAAATCCTTTGCCGGAGCGGAAAGACAATGGCGGAAAAGGGCTGATAGGGGTGGTTTTTGACAGCTTCGGCCCGATCTTTGGCTGTGAAATGGTGGGCGGCATTGAACGGGAATGCAGGAAACAGAATTTCCATATGATTTTAAAATGCACCTACGGAAACAGGGAAGAGGAGACGAAGGCTTTAGAGGAACTGATTTCTCTTGGCGTGGAGGGGATTCTTCTCATGTGCGTGCAGGGCGAACATTATAATGAGTATGTGTTGAAATTGTCTTTGGAGAACTTTCCCATTGTACTGGTAGACCGTGAAATGGCAGGACTGCCGATTCCCTGTGTGACCACCGACAATTTTCAGGCGGCTAAAGATCTGGTAAACCTTTTGATTGAAAAAGGGCATAAAAATATTTGCTTTCTGTCTCATCCGATTATTCAGACCTCCTCCGTGTCCGCGCGCTTTTCCGGCTATTTGGACAGCCTTTTGGAACATGGCCTTAAAACGGGCGAGGATATGTGGCTGAGAAATTTAGGTTCCTCATTGCCAAGGCTTGACGAGGATGAGGAGGGAGAAGACGAGGACGGTAAACGGATTGAAGACTTCATCCGTGCGCATCCTGAGGCCACCGGGTTTTTTACGTTGGATGAAACGTTGGGGATTACCGTTTATAAAATTCTTTGCAGGATGGGGCTTGAGAAGGAAAAAGAGATTGTGTTTTTTGACGGCATTGATGAAAACTATGATCCCAATCCTATGTTCAGCCATGTGAAGCAGGGAGAATATTTGATTGGCGTTATGGCCGTTAAATATCTGCGGGACAGGATGAAGGGTAGGGAAGTGCCGAAGAAATATTGTGTTCCCTATGAGATTGTCAGAAGTAAGGAAACGAGATGAAGATTTTCCAAGGCGTCAAAAAGCGTTGTCTAAGAAAATCTAGATTATCTCGCGAGGAACCGCCTTGGGCGATTCTTCTGAAATAATTCATGTATTGTTTGTGCCGCAAGGCGGCATGGGAGTTTATGTCTGCGCTGTATCCGTAAATTCCTTTATGAACAAAGAGCAGCGCAGAAAAGAGGTAAAATGATGAAGGTACCTGAAATACTGGTAAAAAGAGCGCAGACGCTGGAAGATTATTACAAAGACAAATATCCTGCGCTTGCGCCGCTTGTCTCACAATGTTTTTTGAACACCATGGAGACAACGGTAAAAGAACTGGAAGACGGCTCCTATTTTGTCATCACAGGGGACATCCCGGCCATGTGGCTGAGGGATTCCGCGGCTCAGGTGCGGCCTTATGTGAAGTTTGCAAAAGAGGATGCGGAGCTGCAGAAAATCCTGGAGGGCGTCATTGCCAAGCAGGCGTATCTCGTGTGCATTGACCCTTACGCAAACGCCTTTAATGAGAGCGCTAACGGGGCGGGGGCGAAAGATGAGACTCTTTTAAACGATCATGTGTGGGAGCGGAAGTACGAAGTGGACTCTCTGTGCGCGCCCATTTATCTGGGATACCTTTACTGGAAGACCACGGGAATTGACAGGATTTTTACGGAAACCTACCATGATATGCTGACGGCGATTGTGGAGACCTTTACGGTGGAGCAGGATCACAAAAAGTCGGACTACAGCTTCCGGCGTTACGACTGCGTAAAGACGGACACGCTGCCCTGCAAGGGAAAAGGACGCCCGGTGAATGTGACTGGCATGACCTGGTCGGGATTCCGTCCTTCCGACGACAGCTGTACCTTCGGTTATCTGGTTCCGGCCAATATGATGGCGGTGAAGGCTATGGAATATGCCCGGGAGATTTGTCTTGACTGTTATCAGGATGAAGCTCTTGCGGAAAAGTGCGGGGAGCTTATGGAAGAAATACAGGATGGCATTATGGAATACGCCCTGGTGGAACATCCCAAATACGGAAAAATCTATGCCTATGAGACGGACGGCTTTGGCAATTATAAGCTGATGGACGACGCCAACTCTCCCAGCCTTCTGGCTATGCCTTATTTGGGCTACTGCGACAGGGAAGATGCGCTTTACCAGAATACCCGCAGGTTCCTTTTATCTTCGGACAACCCCTATTTTTACGAGGGAAGCCTTGCCAAGGGGATGGGAAGCCCCCATACGCCGGAAGGATATGTGTGGCATATCGGCATTGTGATGCAGGCGCTCACTTCCGGCAGCCGGGAGGAAATTCTCTCCTGCCTTGCCATGCTTGCAAGAACGCACGCGGGGACCAATTATATGCATGAATCTTTTGAGCCTTCAAAGCCGGAAGAATATACAAGATCGTGGTTCGCATGGGCAAACACCCTTTTTGCGGAACTGCTTGACCGGTTGATGGACGAGGACTTTTTTGCATCATAAAAAGTCAAAACCCCCGCCGCAAGCAGCGGGGCATCAAATTTGAAACGCCCCAAGGGGCGGGGCAAAAGACCCTCGCGGCAGTCGCCAAATGCCTAAGCCAACCAACGGTTGGCTTTAAGCAGTCACTTGGCTCATTGCTCGCGGGAATAAATGTAAAATAGTTCATGTGTTGTTTTTGCCGCAAAGCAGCATGTCGGGAAATGTGAAAAAGTGCAGATTGAAAATGTTCAATCGCAGGTTTTGTGGCTGTGCGCCGCTTGCCGCAAACCTGTAAGTCCTATATGACTTTGCGCAATAAAGCGGCACGGAAATGAGGATAAAGCGTGAAGAGAAGTTCTAAGGCGTCAGAAAACGACGCCTAAGAACAACTAAAGCTTCACACTCAAAAGAATGCCCTGACGGTCATTCTTCACACATTGTTTGTGCCACAGGCAAAGCCTGCGGTATGCAAGGAGGTATAAAAATGAAATTGATGCATTCAGAATGGCAGGGGCGGCTGGAACATTGGATTCGCACTCTGAAAGACGATTTTTACGAACCCGTAGGGGAAATTTCATGGGAAGCATTTAGAACCATGGACCATCTTTCCCCGGAAGAAGCAATGGGCAAAGCTTTTGAACCGGTAAAGCCTGGTTTTACATGGGGAAACATCTGGGAATACTGCTGGTTTAAGGGCAGCGTATGCCTGCCTGAGGGGGTAAAGGGGCAGCGCATTGTGATGGACTTGCAGCCCGGCGGAGAATCCACCCTGTTTGTCAACGGAAAATCCTTTGGCACTTACCGGGCGGACTGGGTATTTGAACCCCACCATTTTATAGAAGATAACGTGCTTAGTGCCTGCGCGGAGGGCGGCGAGCGTTTTGAGATTTTGATGGAAACCTATGCGGGGCATTATTTCCCGGACGCGGCGTCAGGAGGCTGCGCTACGGGGCCGGTTCTGCCCGGCGCATATGAGGATCCTGCCAAAGAAGGAGCGCGCAGAACTTTAGGAAAATCCACCTTTGGCATTTGGAACGAAGCGGCTTACCAGCTGTACATGGATGTGGATACTTTAAGACGCCTGCTTGGCACTTTGGACGAAAAATCCTTGCGCGCAGCTAAGATTGCCAAAGCATTGGAGCAGTTTACTTTGACGGTTGATTTTGAGCAGCCGAAGGAAGGAAGAATCGCTTCCTACCTGAAAGCCCGCGAGGAGCTGCGCCCTGTGATGGAAGCGAAAAACGGTTCCACGGCGCCCGTATTTTATGCAATTGGAAACGCCCATTTAGATCTTGCGTGGCTGTGGCCCATGCAGGAAACCCATCGCAAAACGGAGAGAACCTTTGCAGCCCAGCTACGGCTTATTGAGGAATATCCCGAATATAAATTTATCCAGAGCCAGCCGGCGTCCTATGAGATGTGCAGAAAATACTATCCGGAACTCTTTGAGAGAATCAAGGAGGCCATAAAAGGCGGCCAGTGGATTGCGGACGGCGCTATGTGGGTGGAGCCGGATACCAACATGGCAAGCGGCGAGGCGCTGATTCGCCAGCTGGTACATGGAAAACGGTACTACAAAGAAGAATTTGACGTGGACAGCAGGGTGCTCTGGCTGCCGGATACCTTTGGCTATACCGCGGCACTGCCACAGATTTTAAAGGGCTGCGGAGTGGATTATCTGGTTACGCAGAAGATTTTCTGGTCCTACAATGAAGGAGATCAGTTCCCGTACCACTACTTTACATGGCAGGGAATGGACGGCTCGCAGGTAGTTTCCTTCCTGCCCACCAGCTATACTTACCGCACCGACCCTACGGAGGCAAACCGCGTATGGAAAGAGCGGACACAGATGCAGGATTTGGACGCTTTCCTGATGCCTTACGGCTACGGGGACGGCGGCGGCGGCCCGGCCCGGGATTACATCGAATATGCAAAACGTCAGGAAGATTTAGAGGGCAGCGTAAAAATGAAGATGGCAGGCCCTATGGAATTTTTCGAGGATATGGAAAAACAGGGCGGCCCTGTCAATACCTATGTGGGAGAGCTGTATTTCAGCGCACACAGAGGCACCTATACTTCTCAGGCTCTTGTGAAAAAGAACAACCGCCGCAGCGAGCTGGCTATGAGAGAGCTTGAAATGTGGAGCAGCTTAGCGATGAGCCATGGTCTCCAATATGAATTATCCGAGGCGGATGCACTGTGGAAAGAAGTGCTGCTGCATCAATTCCATGATATTCTTCCGGGCTCCTGTATCGGACGGGTTTATGAGGAAGCGGCAAAGGCTCAGGGGAAGATTTTGGAGAAAGCGGACGCGCTGAAAGAAAAAGCCTTTGAAAAGCTCACCGACAGGACAAAGGAAAACGCCGTAACCGTATGGAACTCTCTAAGCTTTGAGAGGGAAGTGCTGGTGGATCTGCCTGAAAGCTTTAAAGAGGGCGCGCAGACCCTAGAAGGCGAAGCTCTTCCGTTGCAGCAGACGGAAAGGTCGGTGAAGGCTCTGGTCCGCATTCCTTCCTGCGGCGCCGTTTCCGTAGTTCCTTTGTCAGGGGACGCTTCTAAGGAAAAGGCGGCTCAAAAAGCGGTATCCGTCAACATGGACGGAGCAGATTTTGTGCTTCAAAACAGCAAAGTGAAAGCGGTAGTCAACGGCAAAGGCGAAGTGATTTCCTTCGTGCTAAAAGAGTCCGGGAGAGAGTTCGCGGCCGCACCTTTAAACCGCCTTCATTTATATAAAGATGTTCCACGTCTTTTCGACGCGTGGGATATTGACTCCAACTATATCGATCAGGAAGTGGAAGCGCTGCGGGATGCGAAGGTGGAAATCGCAGGAGAGGGCTTAGAAGCTGTGCTTAAAGTAACCGGTAAAATCAGCGAATCCTCCTTTGTACAATATATCCGCTTAGCGGCGGACAGCAGCCGGCTTGTGTTCGAGACGGAGATTGACTGGAAAGAGCTGCACAGACTGTTAAAGACGGCCTTCCCTGTAAACGTATACGCGGAAAACGCCATCAACGAGATGCAGTTTGGCTACGTGGAGCGTCCCGCCCATCGTTCCAAACTCTACGACAAGGATAGATTTGAGGTGTGCAACCATCGTTACAGCGCTTTTTGCGATGGATCTCACGGGGCGGCGGTTTTGAATGACTGCAAATATGGCATCAGCATGAACGGAAATGCGCTGGAACTGACCCTGCTTCGGGCAGCGTCAACCCCGGAAATGCGTGCGGACAACGGAATGCATACATTTACCTATGCTTTTACGGCATGGGAGGGAAGCTTTGCACAGAGCGATGTGGTCCGTCAGGGCTATGAACTGAATGTGAAGCCCCAGGTCAGCGCGGGAGCCGTGGAATCCTTTAGCGGAATAAACATAAATCGCGAGAACGTTATCTTAGATACCATGAAACCTGCCGAGGACGGAAGCGGCGATGTGATTTTGCGTCTGTACGAGGCGAAAAAGGCGGCGGTGGACGCTGAGATAAGCATTGGTTTTAAGATAGGCAAAGCTTATCTTTGCGATATGCTGGAAAACATTTTGGAAGAAGTGGATATCGCAGACGGGAAAGTGAAACTGCCGTTCAGGACGTTTGAGATTAAGACGCTTCGGGTGGAACTGGCAAAATAGGATAGGAAGAATTGTATTGTTTTGGAACGGGCTGCTGTAAAAGGCAGCCTGTTTATATGCGTAGGACCGTGCAGAGGAAGTATGCCGCTAAAGCGGCGCACGGGCCGCGCGGCGAGCAGGG
>ERZ777011.3322-NODE-3322-length-10448-cov-4.460214_pt1 | contig 10448 bp, 10 predicted proteins | sample MGYA00374964_ERZ777011 | MGnify/ENA primary metagenome ERZ777011 (study PRJEB29310, sample SAMD00008975) | mouse gut metagenome | study: EMG produced TPA metagenomics assembly of the Metagenome analysis of fecal microbiota from mouse which was promoted...
AAAGCGGCGGGATACCCGAAGAAATCCTGGTAGAAAATGAAGAGACCTGTATCCGCATTCCGATGATGGATCAGATCAGGTCTCTGAATTTGTCTAATTCCGTGGCGATCGTACTGTATGAAGCGCTTCGCCAGAATGGTTTTAACGGTATGCAGACCGAAGGGGAACTGCACCGTTTAGAATGGAAGGATTAGTTAATCGTCGTCCTCCACATCCGATTTGGGCAGGGAGAAGATAAATTCGGTTCCCACACCTTCTGTACTGATCACGTTGATATTTTCTCCGTGGGAGCGGATGATTTCTTTGGTGATGGACAGACCAAGGCCCGTGCCCTTCTTATCTTTACCGCGGGAGAGGTCGGATTTATAGAACCGGTCCCAGATCAGCTTCAAATCGTCTTTCGGAATGCCGATTCCGGAATCCTTTACACTGATGAATACTTTGTTGTGTTTTTCATTCGTCTCTATCTTGATGACAGAATCATGGTGGCTGAATTTGATGGCATTGTCCAGCAGATTGTAAAGTACCTGCTGGATCTTATCGATGTCGGCAACCACATACATCTCATCACCGGTCAGTACCAGTTCGATGGCGATCGTCTTGGCGCGGCATGTGCCTTCGAACGAGGCCGCTACGCCCCGGATCGTCTGGTTGATATCGAAATCCGTTTTATTCAGCATAATCCCTTTGGTGTTCAGATTATTGAGCGTCAGGAGACTGTTCGTCAGCTTCCGCAGCCGTTCCGTTTCATTTAAGAGGATCGTGAGATATTTCTCGTGCATCTCCGGCGGAATCGTGCCGTCGATCATCGCTTCCAGATATCCCTTGATGGAAGTCAGAGGGGAGCGGAAGTCATGGGAGACATTGGCGACAAATTTCTTCTGGTCGTCCTCGGAGCGGGCGATCTCGCTTGCCATGTAGGACAGCGTCGCCGCCAGATAGCCCATCTCATCTTCACTTTCCACAGTAAATTCATAGTGCATGTTGCCGCTTGCGTATTGTTCCGTCGCTTCCGTGATCTTGCGGAGAGGAATATAGACGATCTCGGTAAAGAAGATCAGGATAATCAGCGACAGCAAAAATAGAATAATCAACATGATATATGAGATCGTAAGCAGATTGTTCGCTTCCTCCATAATACCCGATATGGAACTGTGAATGACAACATATCCCTTAACCTTAAAGTCGGAAGTGATGGGTGCAAATACGCTTAACATATCTTCGTCAAATGTATGAAAGAAGTTGCCGATCGTATAGTAGGAACCTGCTGTAACGGTGGGGTCGAAATTTTCAACCATGATCTCGTTCTCCACGTCCAGAGGAGCGGAGGAATCCAGGATCAGACGACCGGAAGGGTTGATGATCCACAGAGTTGCATCCAGATAGGTATCCAGCGCATCAAGCTGTGATTTGACAACCTCGAGGGATACTTCATTGTTGTACAGTCCGCTCGCATAAGTGTTGGCAATCAGCGTGGCCTCCCTGTAGAGGGAATCTGCCTGTACTTTTTTCAGATGATCCATGTACATATTAGAGACAAAGGTCGCCACCACCACGAAGCCGAACAGACCGAAGATGATGTAGGCAAGTATTAACTTGAGATAAAGTGTCTTCCTCATATGGAAATTTCTCCATTTTCGAATCCGCGAAGTGAAAGTCGCTCTTCACCGTGTTTCGAGTTCGCGAAGCGAATCTCGCAATCGAGCGGAGCTCGATTTGTTACCTGGACTCAAATTTGTAGCCGATTCCCCAGATCGTGGCAATGCGCCAGCGTTCATGGTCGTTGATCTTCTCGCGCAGGCGTTTGATATGTACGTCTACGGTACGCGTGTCACCGATGTATTCATAGCCCCAGATCTGGTCCAGAAGCTGTTCTCTCGTGAAGACATGGTTCGGTGAGGAAGCTAAGAAGTAGAGCAGTTCCAGTTCCTTGGGGGGCATTTCGATCGTTCTGCCCATATAGACGACAGAATAGTTCGTCTGATTGATGATCAGATCAGGGTACTCCACGCTCTTGATATCGGATGCTTTCGTTTCGGTGGCAGCCGGCTTATAGCGGCGCAGTACGGCTTTGACCCTTGCCACCAGCTCTTTGGAATCGAAGGGCTTCTCCATATAGTCGTCGGCCCCCAGTTCCAACCCCAGCACTTTATCAAAGACTTCGCCTTTGGCAGACAGCATGATAATGGGAAGTGTGGATTTGGAGCGTACTTCCCTGCAGACCTGATAACCGTCGATGCCCGGCAGCATCAAGTCCAGCAGCATCAGATTCGGCTCGAAACTGTCCACCGCGGTCAGTGCTGATTCACCGTCGTTGACGATCATTGTCTCAAAGCATTCCTTGGTCAGATAGAGGGAGATCAGTTCTGCAATATTGTTGTCGTCATCTACAATTAAAATTTTTTGTTTATTTACCATAATTACTCCTCTTTTCTGTGCATAGCTGTTTTGTATTCTATATGGGAAGAATGCTGCTTGCAGCAAGTCCGCTTTGCGGACGGTTCTTCCGCGTGAATGGTATTTTCATTCACGCTAATCTTTAAACTCTGCGATTGTGACACCTGCGTCACCTTCTCCAAATTCACCCAGGCGGTAACTCCTGACAACTTTGTTCCTGCGCAGATAGTTGTGTACCGCGTTTCGCAGCGCGCCGGTGCCTTTGCCGTGAACGATGCGGACGCTCGGCAGGTGCGCCAGATAAGCATCGTCCAGATATTTATCCAGTTCTGACAGCGCCTCATCCACCGTTTTGCCGAGCAGATTGATCTCAGTGGAGACGGAGTAGGATTTGGACATCTTGAGCTTGCCGGAGGAACTGCGCTGCATCCGTCCGGTTTTAATCGTTTCTTCTTCTGCAAGGACAAGATCGTCTAAGGATACCTGCGAGCGGATGATGCCGCACTGGACGAAAAGCTTCCCGTTCTTATCCGGTAGAGAGCTGATCGTGCCTTTTAATCCCATGGAGATGATCCTGACGCTTTCGCCCAGCTTGATCTGGCTCGGCTTTAAGGGCTTATGGGTCGGCTTATCTGCCTTCAGCGACAGCTTATCGTTTTTTTCGGTAATCTTGTCGCGCACCTTCTGACGGGACTTCTCCAGGTCCTTAATGGAGGAGGAGGCGCCAGCCTTCTGGAAAGTGCGGATCGTTTCGTCGGCAAGGTCCTTGGCATTTTGCAGAATCTCGCGGGCTTCTTCATTCGCCTCGCGTAAGATGCGCGCTTTGGACTGCTCGATCTTCTCCTCCTTGGATTCGAGACGCGTCTTCAGCGCTTTTACCTCTTCCTTGTAGGATTCGATTTCCAGACGTTCTTTTTCGATGGTCAGGCGGCTGTTCTCCAAATCTGTAAGTAGATCCTCAAAGCTCTCTTTATCTTCCGTTATATGTTTTCTGGCATCTTCTATAATATGATCCGGCAGCCCCAGCTTAGAAGAGATGGCAAATGCGTTACTCTTACCGGGAATACCGATCAGCAGACGATAGGTAGGCTGCAGCGTCTCCACACTGAATTCACAGCTTGCGTTTTCCACAAAGTCCGTAGACAGAGCATATACTTTCAGTTCACTGTAATGCGTCGTCGCCATCGTGCGGATGCCGCGGCAGTGCAGGTAGTCAAGCACCGCAATGGCCAGAGCCGCGCCTTCCGTGGGGTCGGTGCCGGCGCCTAATTCGTCAAACAGACAGAGAGAATCGGCGTTCGCCGTCTGCAGGATGGATACAATATTTGTCATATGAGAAGAAAATGTGCTCAGACTCTGCTCAATACTCTGTTCGTCTCCGATGTCCGCATAGACTTCTTCAAAGATGGACAGTTCCGAGCGGTCCAGCGCCGGAATATGCAGTCCTGCCTGTCCCATCAGCGTCAGAAGACCGACTGTTTTCAAGGAGACGGTTTTGCCGCCTGTGTTCGGACCGGTGATGACCAGCAGATCAAAATCCGCGCCGAGTGAGATGTCGATGGGAACCACTTTCTTTTTATCCAGAAGCGGATGCCGTCCCTGCCGGATACGAATCCGGTGGTCTGTATTGAAAACCGGCATGGCAGCATTCTGCTCCATGGCCAGAGCGGCTTTGGCGAAGATAAAGTCGAGTGTAGTCATGGCCTTTTGATTGTCCGTCAGAGCCTGCGTATGGGCGCCGGCCTGCGCGCTTAAGTCCGCGAGAATGACAGCGATCTCCTCCTGCTCTTTGATCTCCAGTTCCCGCAGCTCGTTGTTCAGGCTGACGACTGCCGCCGGCTCTATAAAAAAAGTGGAACCGGTGGAAGACTGGTCGTGTACCATTCCCTGTACCTGCCCTTTATACTCGGATTTTACCGGAATGCAGTAGCGGTTGTTGCGCATAGTCACAACGGCGTCCTGCAGATAAGTGCGGCAGGAACCGTTGATCATAGAGTTCAGCTGGGAATGAATACGGTCATTGGTGATGGACATGCTGCGACGGATATGCTTCAGCGTCGGGCTGGCATCGTCCGCGATCTCTTCCTCGGAGAGGATGCATCTGCGAATCTCATTTGCCAGTGGTGTGAGCGGTTCCAGTATGTCAAAATATTCATCCAGTGAATCGGCAGGTACATCTTCCCGATCTTTCCGGCCGTAGGATTTGATCCGATTGACATTTTCCAGAAAAGAAGCTATGCGCAGCAGTTCCGCGATGGACAGGACACTGCCGATCTCCATGGATTTGATACACATTCCCAGATCCTTATTGCCGCCGAAAGAGGTGGAACCCTTGCGGAACAGACGCGTGAGCGCATCGGCAGTCTGTGTCTGTGCAGCGGTGATTGCGGCCTGATCTGTCATGGGGACGAGACTGCGGGTCAGCTTCTTACCCTGTTCCGAAGTAGCCTTGTCCGTCAATTGATCGATGATTTTATTGTATTCTAAAACACGCAGTACTTTATCATTCATATGCTTATATCGTTCCTGTTCAATTGATTATTTTTAATACTGACATCAAATTTGCTTTACCTATTTTATCACAAAGGTAACCTGCTTTACAAGGAAGGGGAAAAAAGATATACTAAACTGGTGAGAGCAGACACGGCGGTGATGGTTAAGAGGATCAATACGATGGCGGAACAGGACAAGAGTCATAATGATACGGAACAGAATACGGTCAAAGAGCAGGCTGAGTATACGCTGTCTGTCCAGCCGGATTTCCTGCGAGAAAAAATAAAACAGAAACCGGTCAATAAGAAAAAACTGCTCAGGAGAACCGTAATCACAGTGGTTATGGCAGTCGTTTTCGGCCTGGTGGCATGTGTTACTTTTCTGGTGCTTGAGCCGGTGATCAGTAATCGTCTGTATCCGGAGGAAGAGGCCAAGGAAGTGCAGTTCCCGGAAGAGACAGCGACAGAAGAGATGAAACCGGAGGATATGCTGGTTGAAGAAGAGAAGGAGACTGTGGTAGAAGTCGTTGAGGCAGAACTGGGGGATGAACAGATTGATAAGATCACGGCACAGCTGTTGTCCCAGGTGACATTCGGGCTGGAGGATTATCAGCTTCTCTATGAAGAGCTGGCGGAACTGGCGCGGTCGGCCAGCCGGTCCATTGTAACGGTTACCGCTGTGATATCAGACGTGGACTGGTTTAACGATATATACGAGAACGAGGCTTCGGCTTCCGGGATCATTGTGGCCAATAACGGCAAATCGATTTTAATTCTGGTCAGCGGTTCAACACTGAATGAAGTGGACAGCATTATCGTGACATTCTGCGATCAGGCAAAAGTGAATGCGGAACTTGTGCAGAAGGATGCCACGACGGGGCTGGCAATTCTCTCTGTGCCGCTTGTGGATATCGGAGAAGAGACGATGGACGTCATAGACATAGCGAATCTGGGCAGTTCCAATAACAGTAATCTTCTGGGCGCACCTGTCATGGCGCTGGGCAGTCCGATGGGGACAAGCGGTTCTGTCTGCTATGGGGTAGTGACTTCCGCGGGAACGATACTGGATCAGCCCGATTCCGCTTATAAGACGATTACAACAGACATATACGGGAGCCGCAATGCGACGGGTGTGCTTGTCAATCTGAAGGGCATGGTTATCGGTATTATTGATAACGTCAACACCAGCGTTGACATGGGAAATCTGCTGACCGCATATGGAATATCCGAACTGAAACGAACCATAGAGAAGATGTCTAACAACAAGGCGAGAGCTTATCTGGGCATCCATGGCGCTGATGTGACGAAAGAGGCGAGCGAGGAACTGAATATTCCGCAGGGTGCGTATATTAAAGGCATAGAAATGGACTCTCCGGCGATGGCGGCAGGTATTCAGAGCGGCGATGTCGTGACACAGATCAACGGGACGCCGGTTACGACTTATAATGATCTGCTTACGATTCTGTATAATGCGAATCCAGAAGATGCCCTTACTTTTACGCTGATGCGGCAGGGACGCGAGATGAATGCGGCAGTGACTCTGGGAATGAGATAGATTGTAAAATCACTTTGAAGTGTGGATAGTTTTACTGTCTGAACAAGTTCAGACAGTTCCGGAATGGAGGATAAGATGAAATATATTAAAGACTATAAAGAGGGCGACAGAGTATTTGATATTTATCTGTGCAAACATAAACAGTCGGCGGTGACCAAGAACGGCAAGCCGTATGATAACGTGATTCTGCAGGATAAGACAGGAACTGTGGATGCCAAGGTCTGGGACCCTAATAATGCGGGCATAGAGGATTTTGATAGTTTGGATTACATAGAAGTATATGGAGACGTGACCAGCTTCCAGGGTGCAAATCAGGTGAATGTGAAACGCATCCGCAAATGCCGTGAGGGCGAGTACGATCCCGCGGATTATCTGCCGGTCAGCAAATATTCGGTCGAGGATATGATGAAAGAACTGCTGGCGCTGATTGACAGTGTTGAGAATCCTTATCTGAAAAAACTGTTACAGGCATTCTTTGTGGAAGACGATGCATTTGTAAAAGCATTTAAGAAATCCTCTGCGGCGAAGACGGTACACCATGGTTTTGTGGGCGGGCTTCTGCAGCATACGCTGGCCGTGGCGAGATTGTGTGACTATTTCAGCAGCCAGTATGCAGTTTTAAACAGGGATCTTCTGCTGACTGCGGCAATCTGCCATGACATCGGCAAGACAAAGGAACTTTCCCTGTTCCCGCAGAATGATTATACGGATGCCGGACAGTTCCTGGGACATATTGTGATCGGCAGTGAGATGGTGGGCGAAAAAGTGAGAGCCATCGACGGCTTTCCGGCAATACTTGCGAATGAATTGAAGCATTGTATTCTGTCGCATCACGGAGAGTATGAGTTCGGTTCACCGAAGAAGCCGGCGATCGTGGAAGCGGTAGCCCTGACGTTTGCGGATAACACCGACGCGAAGATGGAGACCTTTACAGAGCTTCTGGAAAGCACGCATGAGACGGGATGGCTTGGATATAACAGACTGTTTGAGTCTAATGTAAGGGGCACGAGAACAGAGTAGGCGAGGACCTGCGTGAATCAGAATGGGGCAGACTATGGAGAACGATAAGTTCCGGAAGAATGATATTGTTACCGTTACAATAGAGGACATCGGTAATGACGGAGAGGGAATCGGCAAGGTTGACGGTTTTACCCTTTTTGTAAAAGATGCGGTGATCGGTGATACCGTTATGGCCCGAATCACGAAATGTAAGAAGAATTACGGGTACGCGAGAGTGGAGAAGGTGATTACACCTTCTTCTTTTCGTGTGGAACCGAAGTGCAGGTTCTCAAGACAATGCGGCGGCTGCCAGATTCAGGCCGTGAGCTATGACAGACAACTCCTCTATAAACAGGATAAGGTGCGGGGTAATCTGGTCCGGATCGGCGGATTTGCACCAGAACTCATAGATGCCGTGTCGGAGCCGATCATCGGAATGGCAGAGCCGTGGCACTATCGCAATAAGGCACAGTATCCGGTGGGATATGACAAGAACGGGAACCTTGTCACAGGATTTTACGCAGGCAGGACGCATGATATTATTGCAAATACGGACTGCGCGCTGGGAGCGCCGGAGAATCATATCATTCTCGAGACAATTTTGAACTATATGCGGGAGAACCACGTAACGGCCTATCGAGAGACCGAAGGCACCGGTCTGGTACGGCACATATTGATTCGCACCGGGTTTCAGTCAGGGGAGATCATGGTGTGCATTGTGATCAACGGGAAAGCGCTGCCGGCGGAAGAACTGCTGGTAGAAAAGCTGAGGGGTCTTAGATTTCCGGATGAAGTAGAGAAGAGGGGATATCCGACCGATCCGGTAAAGTATGTCCGGGGAGCGGTTAATGATACCGGACAGGACCATACAGAGTCGGAAGTCGAAGCTTTGCATGAAGGGCAAGATACAGATAACGGACAGAGACCGGCTTGTAAAAGGATGGCAAGTATTTCCATCAGTATTAATCAAGAAAAAACGAATGTAATTATGGGAAAAGAAATCAGAGTGCTCTGGGGGCAGGACAGGATACATGATACGCTGGGCGGAATAAGCTTTGCAATCTCACCGTTGTCATTTTATCAGGTCAATCCCGTGCAGACGGAGAAACTGTATGGACTGGCTTTAGAGTATGCGGGTCTGACGGGAAAGGAAACCGTCTGGGATCTGTACTGCGGGATCGGGACGATATCCCTGTTTATGGCACAGAGGGCGAAGCAGGTCTACGGTGTGGAGGTGGTACCGGAGGCGATTGCGGATGCCGGAGACAATGCGCGCAGCAACGGGATCAGTAACGTGCAGTTCTTCGTGGGGAAGGCGGAAGAGATGCTGCCGGGATTCTATGAAGAAAAGACCGGGGAAATACTACGGGGAAAGGAACCTGCCATTGGGAACGGGAAGGAAGAGTGTGCGCAGGATAACAGCGGCAGGGACAAATCTGCATCAGAGGCGGAACGGATGCGCCATCCGGATGTGATCGTGGTCGATCCGCCGCGCAAGGGCTGCGACGAGAAGTGCCTGGAGACAATGCTTGCCATGCGGCCGGAAAGAATTGTATACGTAAGTTGTGATTCTGCAACGTTGTCGAGAGATTTGAAAGTGCTGTGCGAGGGCGGATATGAGTTGAAACGGGTGCGGGCTGTGGATCAGTTCGGGCATAGTGTGCATGTGGAGGTAATAATAATGATGCAGTATTGTGGAAAAGAGAAGAATTAAGGGGTCTAAACCACAAGATGTTGTGGTTTTAGGGCAAAAATTGGAGTAAAAATTGACCAGTTTTTGCCCTATTTTTTTGCCCGTTTTTATAGATGCATAGTGCTTGCCTAAAGGCATGCACGAGTCAAAATCGGTTTTGGGAATGATTTGGGGATATTTTCAGAATGAGAAGGAGGTGGAAACCAGATTGAAAGAAGAGATGAATCCATTCTTTTTGGCGGTAGCAGAACTGGCAGAGAACAGGGGGATTGAAGTCGACGGTGTAAGAGGAGGAGCCTTGAACTTAAACTTAAATGGAGAGTTTGCGGCAGCGGTTGATGAAACCGGCGCAATGAACTACCATCCGTACAAAGAGGTTTTCGATATGATGGATGAGGTAGCAAAGTTGCGGGAAGAGATTCCCGGTGAAGAGCCAGAGGAAGGAATGCAGATGAACATGTAAGGCGGTACTTATTTTAAGATAGGTACCGCTTTTTTAACAGGACAGGAGGCAGGAATGAAAAACACAGGAAAAGAAAACTTTGAGCTGTCCATGTTGGATGACTATGCGGTGCTTTATAATGGCAGCAGGATAGATAGGAACACCGTGCCTAAAAATTTATTCTGCTATGACGTGCGGCATGACGATGACTGTCAGGGGATTGCATGTGAGGTCAAACCTTATGTGGCGGTTAATCATTGGGGAACGATCCTGTCAAAGACAGAAATCCCGATGACGGAAGGCGGCAGCTATTATCCAAGAGAAGATATGAATTATCTTGGGGAGACACTTACTGTGGAAGAGTATATGCGGCTGGACATGCAGCAAAACAAAATGAAGGAGGAAAACGGACAGGACGGAATGCAGATGGAAATGTAAACGCGGCACATATTCCGTAAAGTGCAATCTATAAAAATTTATGGAGGAAATAGGAGAAATAATGAATTATGAACAGGTATACAACGACCTGACGCGGGCCGAGAGGAGTATGAAAGCATTTATGCGTTCGGAGTACAGAACAGAGAGCGAGAAAGAAATTCTGGAAAAATCGCTTGGGCTGGTGGGGGAAGCAAAAGAAAACTGTCGGCTGGTACAGGCAGGGCATATAAAATCAGAAGTCATGCAGGGAATACATATGGGTATGTAAAGGCGGTGCTTACTTTAGGAATAGAGCAGGCGCCGTCTTTTTGTATGCAGGAATATAAAAATAAACAGAAAACAGGAGGAAAATGATGTCAGGATTATTCTGCAGCAGCCCGCAGCTGTGCATTCTGGAAAGACAGATGCAGCAGCCGCCGGGATACCGTCAAA
>ERZ777011.3323-NODE-3323-length-10438-cov-2.557642_pt1 | contig 10438 bp, 10 predicted proteins | sample MGYA00374964_ERZ777011 | MGnify/ENA primary metagenome ERZ777011 (study PRJEB29310, sample SAMD00008975) | mouse gut metagenome | study: EMG produced TPA metagenomics assembly of the Metagenome analysis of fecal microbiota from mouse which was promoted...
AAAGTCTTATCTATTCCGAATTCCGACGCTCTCGATCTCACGACCGATAAAGCCGTCCTTGCGGACTCCTTCATAACGTCGCCGAGATGTCCCGTGAGAACCAGTTCTCCCTTGCCGTCTATCGCGCTAACTTCGATACTAAGCGTATCGCCGCCCGCGCCTGTCCACGCAAGACCTGTACACACGCCTACGCCGTTCTCTATCTCGCTGTCTGTAAATTTGGGGATACCGAGATACTTCGCTACGTTGCTCTGCGTTATCTTGAAAGACGTTACGCCGCCCTCTACTATCTTCCTCGCGGCTTTACGGCAGACGTTGCCTATCTCTCTCTCAAGATTTCTAACGCCCGCTTCTCTCGTATAATTCCTTATTATCTCAAGCAGCGCGCCGTCGGAAAACGTTATATTATCAACGCCGCTGTCGAGCATCTGCTTTCTAATAAGATATTTCTTAGCTATATTGAGCTTTTCATATTCGGTATAACCGCCCATTTCTATTATTTCCATTCTGTCGAGGAGCGGTTGTTTTATCGTCGAAAGATTATTCGCGGTAGCGATAAACATGACTTTCGACAGATCGTAAGGAACTTCGAGATAGTTGTCTCTGAATTTAACGTTCTGAACGGGGTCGAGCACCTCGAGCAGAGCGCTAGACGGATCGCCCTTCATATCGTTATAAACCTTATCTATCTCATCGAGGAGAAACAGCGGATTCGAGGTCTTCGCGTTGTGCATACTCGATATGATACGTCCGGGCATTGCTCCGACGTAAGTTCTCCTGTGTCCTCTTATCTCCGCCTCGTCGTGGATACCGCCGAGACTCATTTGGATATATTCCTTATCTAAGGCTCCGGCTATGGACTTCGCTATCGAGGTCTTGCCAACTCCCGGAGGTCCTACGAGACACAGTATCGTGCCTTTGTTGTTGCCGTTCGTAAGCTTCCTGACCGCGAGATATTCTATTATCCTCTCTTTTACCTTTTCGAGTCCGTAATGATCCTCATCCAGTATTCTCTGAACTTCCTTAATATCGTCTCTGTCGTCCTTATACGTATTCCACGGCAATTCCAAAACGTACTCTATATAGTTATATACGATAAAATAATCCGCCGAAGAAGGATGTATTTTGCCTAGTTTGTCAACTTCTTTCAAAAATTTCTTCTTCAAATCGTCGCTCACGTTTAGCGTATCTATTTTCTTTCTGAAAACGGCGAGTTCGTCGTCTTCGAGCGAATCGCCAAGCCTCAATAGCTTTTTTCTGCTCTCTTAATATATAGTCTCTATTGACGTTCTGCATTTTATTGCTGATAGCGTCTTCGACGCTCTTTTCAACGCTTATAACGTTGAGTTCGTCGCGTATCTTCGCTACAACGTATTCGTATCTTTCTATCCTATCGAAATATTCTATGTACTGCTGATTGTCAACGCTGAAGACGTATTGCGCCAGTTTATTGAGACGGGCGTCTTCGTCGGTCTCTCTAGAAAGCTCTTTCGATATCTCCATTGGATATCTAGGCGATTCCCTGAAAAGCTCTTCGGTTACTTCGCCGCACATATTTTTTAAAATCTCGAGTTTTTCTTCCGAAGAAGTATACAACTCCTCGTCGGTTATCACCGCGTGATACATTCCGTCCTCGTAGTCAAAGTCTATCATCGGACAATTCTTCTCGCTCTTTACCATGAGTTTCGTAACTCCGCCCGGCATGCTGAAACGCTCTATTATCTTAACGAGCGTACCGACGCGGTACATATCGCTAAACTCCGGTCTTACGACTGCGCCGTCTACTTGACATACTACGAAAACGTATCCGTTGTCTTCCTCAAAAGCAAGCTCTGCCGCCTTTATCGAAAAACTCCTCTTAATATCTATATTTGTAATGATCCCGCTCACTATAGCGACGTTCCTCAGCGGTATACATTTTAATCTTCTCTCACCCATAGTTCACCTCATTCTTCAGTATACTTCAAATAATCGTTCTTTTCAATACGTTAGGCGTGCCAATTTTATACAAACGTATTTGGCATAATATGCTTCACATCCTTCTTTTTGGATACTCTGTAAAGCGTAATCTTGCTTCCGACAGCCTGTACCGCTTCGGCATTCACAGCTTTCGCAATCGTATCTATGAGTTCTTTCGCCGTATACTCTGAATTCTGAAGCACAGCTATCTTGACGATTTCTTTAGCCTCAAGTATATCGTCTATCTGTTTTATCAAGTTGTCGCTTATACCGTTCTTTCCTATATGTACAAGAGGATCTATATTCATTGCAAGTCCTCTTAAAAACGCTCTTTCCTTACTCGTCATGTTCTTCTCCTATTCGATAAATTCAAATTCGAAATCTTTTATCACTACCGTGTCGCCTTCTTTTGCGCCTTTGCGTCTCAACGCGTCGATAACGCCTTTGTCGTTGAGCACCTTCTGGAAATATCTAAACGACTCGTATTCGCTAAGTATAACGTTTCTGCTCAGCATCTCTATTAGTCCGCCTTCGACGATAAACGCGCCGTCGTCGGCTCTCGAAATATAAAATTCGGAATTGTCCTCGATATCGTAGCTGAACTCGTCGTACTCGAGAGGTTCGGGCTTTGGAAGTTCTTTCAACATATCCGACAGACTGTCTATAAGCTCCTTTAATCCCTTATGCAAAAGAGCCGATATCCTATAAACTTTCTTTCCCGTTTTCTTCTCGAATTCGCTGATAACGGCGTCGGCGTCCTCGCCTAAAAGATCCGTCTTATTGACGCATATCAATTCAGGCAGATCGCTCAGCTTGTCGCTATACGAACGAAGTTCCTCGCGTATCTTCACGTAATCCTCGTACGGGTCGCGTCCTTCATGTCCCGAAATGTCGACGACGTGCACGATGATCCTGACCCTCTCTATATGACGAAGGAAATAAAATCCAAGTCCCGCGCCCTGACTTGCGCCCTCGATAAGCCCCGGTATATCCGCAACGACAAAACTGTCGCCGTAACGCTCTACGACTCCGAGATTGGGAGAGAGCGTCGTAAAATGGTAATTAGCTATCTTGGGTCTCGCTCCGCTGATGACGGAAAGCATAGTCGATTTGCCGACGTTGGGGAATCCGACGAGTCCTACGTCAGCTATAGTCATAAGTTCAAGTATTATCTCATGCTCGACGCATCTTTCGCCCTGTTGCGCAAAGCGCGGCGCTTTTCTCTGCGCCGAAGCGAAACGGGCGTTGCCTTTACCGCCTTTGCCGCCCTTGAGCGCGACGAATCTGCTGTCGTCGTAATACATATCGGTAATAATGCTGTTCGTCGCCTTATCTCTTATAACAGTTCCCTTAGGAACCTTTATAATGAGATCTTTACCGTTCTTTCCGTGACACTTCTTCGAAGATCCGTTGGTTCCTGCTTCCGCTCTATAATGCTTAGTATATTGAAAAGCGTTGAGCGTCGACATACCGCCGTCGACTTCGAATACTATACTGCCGCCGTCGCCGCCGTCGCCGCCGTCGGGACCGCCGTTCGCAACGTACTTTTCGGTATGGAACGATACTACGCCGTTACCGCCGTCGCCCGCCTTTATAAAAATTGTCGCTCTGTCTAAAAACATTTCTTCCTTCCAGTCCGCCTTTCATCGATACGCTCCCGATGAAAACGGAGTATCTTAAGTCGTTACGGTTATTATTCCGCGTTTTCTCGATATTAACCGTATACTTTGACCGAACCTGCTCCTAAGGCATATTCGGCGGTGATGATCTAAAAATCAGTTACAAAGCAATCTGTCGCTTATAGCCTTCGCCGCCTTTTTACCTGCTCCCATCGCAAGAATGACCGTTGCGGCGCCCGTTACGGCGTCTCCGCCAGCGTATACGCTGTCAAGCGAAGTCTCCATCGTCTCTTCATTTACTACTATCGTGCCCTTCAGCGAAGTTTCCAACTCCTCGCAAGACTTCTTAAGCAGCGGATTAGGCGACGTTCCGAGAGATACGATAACTTCGTCTACCTCGATATCGAACTCGCTTCCCTTGACCTCTTGCGGACGTCTTCTGCCGCTTTGATCGGGTTCGCCGAGCTCCATCTTTATACATCTTATGCCTTCAACTTTATCCTTTCCGAGTATCTCGACGGGATTGGTAAGAAGTTTGAGTTCGACGCCTTCTTCTATAGCGTGCTCTATCTCCTCCGCTCTCGCAGGCATCTCTTCTCTGCCTCTTCTGTAGATTATGTAAACGTGTTCCGCGCCCAGTCTCATAGCAGTCCTGCACGCGTCCATAGCAACGTTGCCCGCGCCGATGACCGCTACTCTCTTTCCGCAGTATACGGGCGTAACGGAATCTTGCTTATACGCTTTCATAAGATTGACTCTCGTCAAAAATTCGTTCGCCGCGTATACGCCGTTAAGTCCTTCGCCTTTTATGCCCATGAATATCGGAAGTCCCGCTCCCGTTCCGAGGAAAATAGCGTCGTACTCCTCTTTTAACTCGTCTATCGTTATCGTTTTGCCTATGACGGTATTGAGTCTTATCTCGACGCCCAAAGCCCTAAGCTCCTCTATCTCTTTTTCAACTACCAAGTCTTTAGGCAATCTGAATTCGGGGATACCGTATACCAAAACTCCTCCAGCTCTGTGGAAAGCCTCGAAAACCGTCACGTCGAATCCTTCCTTTGCGAGCGCTCCGGCGCAGCTCAAGCCTGCAGGACCGCTGCCTACGACCGCTACCTTATATCCGTTCTTAGCTACGTCGCTCTTTTTAGCTCCTTTTGCAAGCGAATAGTCGCCGACGTATCTCTCGAGCGTTCCTATAGCGACGGAACCGCCGAGTTTCGCTTTCCTCACGCAAAGGCTTTCGCACTGCTTTTCCTGCGGACATACTCTTCCGCATATCGCAGGAAGACTATTGGTAGCCTTTATGGTCTCCACGGCTTTATCATAGTCCTTATTCTTAAGACAGGATATGAACTCGGGTATCCTTACCCCTACCGGACAGCCTTTCATACATGGCGCGTTCTTGCAATTAAGACATCTATCAGCTTCAAGAAGCATGGTCTCTTCGTCAAAACCGAGCGATACCTCGTCAAAATTCTTTATTCTTTCCTTAGGTTCCTGCACCTTTGCTGCGTTTCTTGGTTCTCTGTTCATATTTTTTTACCTCTCAAACGGCATTCCTGCTCTTTTTCATAGTAAAATCTGCTTCTCTTCATCGCTTCGTCAAAGTCAATGAGATGCCCGTCAAATTCCGGTCCGTCAACGCACGCGTACTTTACCTTGCCGTCGTACGTCAAACGGCAACCGCCGCACATTCCCGTGCCGTCTACCATTATGCTGTTCATACTGACTACGGTATGAAGACCGTATTTTTTAGTAACGTCGCATACGACCTTCATCATTATCATAGGTCCTACCGCAAATACGCAGTCGTATTCTTTTCCTGCGGCTATCAGCTCCTCGAGCTTAGTCGTAACGAACCCTTTGTCTCCGTAGCTTCCGTCGTCGGTCACGATATAGAGATTCTCGGAATTAGCCCTGAACTCGTCCTCATACATTATCAGCTCTTTGTTCTTAGCGCCTATTATTACGTCGCACGGCATTCCCACGCTCTTTCTGTACTTCGCCTGCGGATAAATGACGGCGCTGCCTATTCCGCCGCCGATAAGAAGTATCTTCTTGAACTCGCTAAGATCCGTCGCGTTGCCAAGCGGCCCCACCATATCCTCGATATATCCGCCTTCGGGAAGCGACGCCATAAGCTCCGTAGAATAACCTATGGTCTGCACGAGCAGCGTTACCGTACCCTTCTCTTTGTCGGAATCGCATATCGTGAAAGGCACTCTTTCGCCGTCTTTGTCGACTCTAAGTATTATAAACTGCCCAGGCTTTGCATGCCTCGCTATGTCGGGCGCGTCAATGATGTACTCCTTGACATTCGGAGCAAGCTGTCTTATCTTCAATAATTTATTCATAAATCTTACCTCTCGATATATAAACCGTCTTATTCGACGGCAGATTTCTTTGTTGTTATTTTGCGTTGCGGCTCGAACACTCGTCCGCTATCGGACAAATGTCGCATTTCGGCATACGCGAAGAACAAACGTAACGTCCTTGATGTATGAGCAAATGATGCGTCTTCGACCATTTGTCCTTTGGAATAATACGCATGAGATCCTCTTCGACATCGAGCGGCGTGGCGCCGTTACTGAAACCTATTCGTCTCGATACTCTGAAGACGTGCGTATCTACCGCTATCGCGTCTCCGCCAAAGCCTACGGCATAAACGACGTTCGCAGTCTTTCGCCCCACTCCCGGCAGTTTAATAAGTTCTTCGAGAGTACCCGGAACTTCGCCGCCGTAGTCCGAAAGTATTTTTTCGGACGCGCCGAGTATGTTCTTAGCCTTGTTTCGATAAAAACCGCACGGAAGTATTATCTTTTCCAACCTTTCGCTACCGAGTTTCAGCATTTCGACCGGAGTGTTTGCAACGGCGAAAAGGTCTTTCGTTACGATATTTACGCGTTTATCAGTGCACTGCGCGGATAATATCACAGCTACCAAAAGCTCGTATACGCTGCCGAAATCAAGTTCGCAAACCGCTTCTTTGTGATATCCGTCCAACTTATTTATAATGATTTCAACGACCGAATTATCCATAATATAAGTAATTATAGCATAACCGACCTATTTTGACAAGAAATTTCAAGCGTTTAAGAAATTAATAATATATATTATATAGAACGCCCGGAAATACGGGCAAATATACGCCATCGGCGCCGTTAAATATCTTTAATACTGCAATAATGAGAAACTCGTCTTGATAACATAATTTTACGCTATAAAATAACAAAATGCGTTAGAAAACGCATTTTGACGGCACATCGCTCTATATGCCGCAGTAAATAAAATTCCGAGCGAAAAAACTTTTTTAAGAGGATCGCAACTCTTGAATACGATTTCGCAAAACGTTAATTCCCTATTTTTACGACTTTTGTTTTGATCCCTATCTTTTCAAAAGAAAATCTTCCCTGAAACGTGGATTTATAGGGAAACGCTCCGAATATTCCGTTTACTCTGCCCATATCCTGCATAGTGATCTTTACCGATATTCCGCAGCCGGACATGCACTCTCTCGGCGTATTGACGACCGTATTTCTTATTCCCGAGCGTTTGAGCACGTCCGCAAAAGCCATCGTCTCGTTCCTCGAACGGAAAACATAAATAATATCTGCCATATTTTTCTCCTCAACGTTATAAAATGCCGCGATGCCTTAATACAATATACTAAAACGCACCACTAATTGTGAATTGAGGTAATCTATGATATATTTCGACAATGCCGCAACCAGCCGATTCAAGCCGAGCGTCACCCTCGACGCCGTTATGGAAGAGCTAGCATCATCTTCAAATCCCGGAAGAGGAGGTCATAACGACTCGATAAAAAGCGGTGAAAAAGTATTCGAGGTCAGAAAAAAGATAAAGGAATTCTTCAACGCCGACGACAGATACGAAGTAGTATTTACTAAAAACTGCACCGAAGCGCTCAATCTCGCGCTTATTGGATATCTGTCCTCGTTCTCCGGAAAAGTACACGTGATAACTTCGCAACTCGAGCACAACTCTATACTTAGAGTACTGTTTGAGCTGGAGCGTCGAGGCAAAGTCTCGATCAGCTTCGTAGAATATACGCATAACTACGATATATCTATACCTGCTATAGAAAAACTCGTGAGACGCAATACAGTTCTCGTAGCATTGTGCCATATGTCTAACGTTATAGGAAACCGTATAGACGTAAAAGCCATATCCAATCACCTAGTCAAAAGACGGATACCCTTACTCATCGACGGCGCGCAGTCTATCGGGCACGTAGCTATAGACTTGAAAGAATCGCCTATAACAATGCTGGCTTCGGCGGGACATAAAGGACTTTACGGAGTGCAAGGCACGGGTTTTCTATTATTTAATAGAGAATCGGTGAAACCGTTGCCTATAACGTACGGAGGCACGGGAACGGACAGCCAATCTCTCTTCCAGCCCGACGGAGTACCCGAAAGATACGAGTCGGGAACCGTCAACACCGCAGGTATAGTAGGACTCGGTAAAAGCGTATCGTGGGTAAAAGACAACTTTGACGCAATAAATAATAAAATATACAAAATTTCAACCTATATCTACAATACTCTATATGAACTAGAGAGTATTGAACTCTATACTCCTTACCCTTCACCCGTAATATCGTTCAATATTTCAGGTCTCGACTCGGTAGAAGTAGCGAATTATCTCAACGATAAAGATATTGCGGTAAGAGCGGGACTGCACTGCGCTCCTCTCGCTCATAAAATGTTAGGCACTTTTGAGAGCGGAGCGGTAAGAATAAGCGTAGGATATTCAAACACCGTCGAAGAAGCCCAATATCTCGTCGATACGATAAAGGATATAATCAGCGAAATGTAACTATTCGATAACGCCGCCCAATTAGTAGAAAAACGAAGAGATAGGACGTTCCCTATCTCTTCGTTTGATCTAATCGGATAATACCTATTTACACTCTCCCAATAAGCGTTGAAAAGAGCGGCGAAGACGCATCACCGTAAATCAAATCATATTATGCTGATGCCGTTATATCTCAACGAGAGCCTGTCAAGGTATTCCCTTAATTCTTCCTCGTTGATATGAGGATACTTTTCTTTGATGAGGGAACATATCCCCGCGACGTACGGCGCCGAGATCGACGTGCCGCTCATCTTTGTGTAGCTGATGCTCGCAAGCCCTATAACGTTGACTCCTATCGCGTAATACTCCGGCTTCATCATGCCGCGAACGATACCTCGAGACGTAAAGTCCGCAATATTGAGCTTGCTATCAACCGCTCCGACGGCGATAGCGCACCTGCTCGTTGCAGGAGAACGCATAACGTTCTTTCCGCCGTTTCCCGAAGCGCATACGACGGTTATCCCCATAGACGTCAACGTATCGACGCCCTTTTCAAGCGGATCGTTACCTATTCGTTCGCTGCCGAAACTCATACAAACGACGCCGATATTATATATTCTATAGTTATCGGCGACCCACTGCATAGCTTCGAGTATCCTTGCCGCCGTAGAGTGCCCTCTTTTATCTATCGCCTTTATCGACACTATATCGGATACCGTATTTATACCCGATATCTTCTTGCCGCTCATTATCCCGTTTCCCATAGACACGCCCGTCACAAAAGTGCCGTGCCCGTTATCGTCGTAGGGAAGCTCCAGTCCGTTGATGAGATCGACGAACTTCACGATACGATTCTTCGGAACGGTCAGATCCAGATGCGGATTGACGCCGGTATCTATGAAACATACCGACTTGCTGTTTCTTGACGGCGAATATATCTTATACGAATGACACCTATTGTATTTGACTATCTTCGTTTTGGCTTCGCGCGTTTCGCTCTCCGCGTCTATTCCGTATATGTCGTAATCTACGGTCATAGAATCTACCTTCTTGCATTTTTCCGCATACGGAGCGTTGAGCGCGCTTAGAGCGCAAGAAAAGGCATTGATGAACGGGAAGCGTCTCTTTACAGCCATGAGCCGCGTTTCTTCGGGCGTGAATTTCTCTCCGTCTTTCAGCGTTATAATATATTCGCCGTTATTATACGTTAATCTACGCAATTATTACCTCGTCAATATCACTTAAAACAATAAAAAATGACTTATAAATCATCTAAGGTATCGTATATGTATATCAAAAAACGTATTGCCAAACTCGATTTACTGCATATAGCTTATTATCGAACGCATCTTTTCACGCTGCTCGTTCGATAACATCGGAGAAACTTCGCGGTAAAATCTTTTTATCTGTTCTATATCGAATGAACCGTTCTTTTTCGAAGCGTTCACTTCGTCGAAAAGAGCTCGCATAAGCTGATCCTGATTCATTCCTTCATATCTCTCATAAGCCTTTTTTACGTCGTCTTCTTTGCATTTTTTATCGTCTTTCCCGTATCCTGTATTGTCGGCATACTTTTTGATCCTGTCGGTATCTCCCATATCCGCATATGAGCAACTTTTACGTTCTCTTTCGCCGTAATGCTTTTTGTAGCTGGAAAAATCCATATGTAATCACCTCGTTAATAATATATTATGACGGGCTCTTTGACGCCGTGAAAAATTTCCATACAAAATATAAAATAAAACCGCCTGCAAGCAAAAACCTGCAGACGGCATATTTTATTTTATAAACGCAAATCAAAGTATCGCTTTGATCGCTCTCTTACGCTTCGGACGACGGCTTTTCCATCATCTCAACAATGCTGGGAGCGTTTTCAAGTATCTCGCCCTTTTCCTCGCGTCTCTTCTCAAGCTCGGCAAGTATATTGTTCTTCTTCTCGCCGATATAATCATAAAACTTCATAGGTATGATAGCTATAAGGCTTCCTATCGCAGGTATCAATGATATCTCTGCAAACAATATAACTTTTACAGTCCAAGTCT
>ERZ777011.3324-NODE-3324-length-10437-cov-2.934020_pt1 | contig 10437 bp, 7 predicted proteins | sample MGYA00374964_ERZ777011 | MGnify/ENA primary metagenome ERZ777011 (study PRJEB29310, sample SAMD00008975) | mouse gut metagenome | study: EMG produced TPA metagenomics assembly of the Metagenome analysis of fecal microbiota from mouse which was promoted...
TCTAGGACGTTACCATCCACATGGAGATTCATCAGTATATGATGCAATGGTTAGATTAGCTCAAGACTTCTCACAAAGATATACAATGATTGATGGTCATGGAAACTTTGGTTCAATTGATGGTGACGGCGCAGCCGCAATGAGATACACTGAAGCAAGAATGGAAAAGATTTCAGAAGAAATGCTTGTTGACATTGAAAAGAATACAGTTGATTTCATGCCAAACTATGATGACAGATTACAAGAACCAGTTGTTTTACCAGCTAAAGTACCAGCATTATTAATAAATGGTTCTTCTGGTATTGCCGTAGGTATGGCAACTAATATTCCACCACATAACTTATCAGAAATAGTTGATGGAGCAATAAAAGTAATAGAAGAAGATGATGTAACTAACGAAGACTTAATGCAAGTAATAAAAGGACCAGACTTCCCAACAGAAGGAATTATAGTAGGTAGAGATGGAATAAAAGAAGCTTATACAACAGGAAGAGGAAAAATAACAGTAAGAGCAGAAGCTGAAATAGAAGAAATGGCAGGAAATAAAAGAAGAATCATAGTTAGTGCATTACCATATCAAGTAAATAAAGCTAGATTAATAGAAACGATAGCAATATATGTAAGAGATAAGAAAATAGAAGGAATTTCAGACATAAGAGATGAATCAGACAGAGAACATAAAGTAAGAATTGTTATAGAACTTAAAAGAGATGCAAATCCACAAGTAGTTTTAAATCAATTATACAAAAATACTCAAATGCAAATAACTTTTGGTGTTATAATGTTAGCTTTAGTAAATGGAGAACCACAAGTATTAACATTAAAAGATTGTTTAGTACATTACATAGATCATAGAAAATCAGTAGTTTTAAGAAGAACAAAATTTGAATTAGATAAAGCAGAAGCTAGAGCACATATATTAGAAGGTTTAATTATTGCTATTGATAACATCGATGAAGTAATACAAATAATTAGGTCATCATATGATGATGCAAAAGAAAGATTAATTGAAAGATTTAAACTTACTGATATACAAGCACAAGCCATATTAGATATGCAATTAAAACGTTTATCAGGATTGCAAAGAGAAAAACTAGAAGAAGAATATGCAGAATTAATGAAATTAATTGAACATTTAAAAGCAATTTTAGCAAGTGACCAATTAGTTTATGATATAATCAAAGAAGAATTATTAGAAATGAAGAAAAAATTTGGTGATGAAAGAAAAACAAAAATAGTTGCTGCTGAAGGCGAGATAGAGCTAGAAGATTTAATCAAAGAAGAGCAAGTAGTTATTGCCCTAACAAGATTTGGATATATTAAAAGAGCTCCAATAGATACATTCAAGAGCCAAAGAAGAGGTGGAAAAGGAATTACAGGAATGACAACAAGAGATGAAGACTTTGTAAAAGAAATATTTACAGCGTCTTCACACGATACTTTACTATTCTTCTCAAATAAAGGTAAACTTTATAGATTAAGAGGATATGAAGTTCCAGAAGCAGGAAGAACTGCAAAAGGAACAGCTATAGTAAATTTATTAAGCTTAGATGCAGATGAAAAAATTTCAGCAATTATGCCAATCCAAAACTTTGCAGATGGAAAATACTTGTTATTTGCAACAAAATCTGGATTAATAAAGAAAACAGCATTAAAAGAATATGATACAGCTAGAAAAACAGGATTACAAGCTATAAACTTAAAAGACGGAGACGAACTAATAAGTGTAAGACTAACAGACGGAGAAGATAATGTTGTTTTAGTAACTAGAAAAGGTATGTGTATAACATTTGATGAAAAAGATGTACGTTCCGTAGGAAGAGTATCACAAGGAGTTCTAGGAATTAGAGTAGGAGCAGATGACGAAGTAATAGGAATGGAATCAGTTATAGCAAAAGATTCAGCAACATTACTTACAATAACAGAAAATGGATTTGGAAAAAGAACAGAATTAGACGAATATAGAGTTCAAATTAGAGGTGGAAAAGGAGTTATAACATACAAAATAACACCAAAAACAGGAGAACTTATAGGAATAAGAATAGTAAAAGATAATGATGACATAATGATGATAACAGATACAGGAACAGTAATAAGACTAAATGTAAAAGAAATAAGCGTATTAGGAAGACCTACACAAGGTGTTACATTAATGAGAACAAACGAAGGTAAAGTTGTAAGTATAGAAGTAATAAACGAAGAAAGCAAAGATATGATGGACGAATAAAATAAATAAGAGATAACCAAGATTATATGTCTTGGTTATTTTTTTTACTAAAATTAAATACACTAGGAAAAAATTAACATAAATAGTATTCTACACTCTAAAATACATATTTCCGCTATGATGCAGAGAAATTTTAAAAAAGTAGGAAAGTTCTACCATTTACATACATAGCTAAATGCTTCTAAAATAAATATAGAAGAATTTAAATATGATATGTAGGAGAAAAAGAATGATAAAAAGAGTAAGTTTTTTTAAAATAATAGTAAGTACTTTTATTTTGATATTGCTATTAAATAATTTTTCTACTATTGTTGTATATGCATCAACAGAAGATATTAGTGAAGATGAAAATAATATAGAAATGATATCAGAAAATAAAAATACAGAAGAAAATAATGAAGAAATTATAGGAGTAAAAGAAGAAGTAGAAAAAAATATTACAGAAGAAGTAATACAAAAAGATGAAGATATTGAAAAAGATGACGTAGAAATAATATCAAAAGATATACCAAAAGATCAGGAAGAAAATAAAGAAATAATAAACAAAGAAGAAATAGAAAATAATAATGAAACTAAATATAAAGAAGAAATACCACAATGTGTTCAAGATTTTTTAAATAATGTTAGTAAAATTCCTACAAATATCACTACAGAAAATGCAGAACAAGTAGCAGAATTATTATATGGTATTTGTTCAGATACATACGAAGAACTACTAAATACAGAATATATAAATAGAGAAGATGTTAAAAAAGCTATAATAACATATAGTAAATCTATAGAAAATGTAGAAGAATTACTATCTTTAAAAGCAGATAACTATTATACAGAACCATTACCTAATTATACTGCTCATGATATTTTTTATTATAATGGTCAGCCAGAATGTTATTTATACATGAATATAAAACCTAATAATGTTAAAGCGAAATATAAAGATAAAGCTGCTTACATATCTACTAAAGTGAATGAAAAAAATGTTTATCAATGGATGCACACTTTATCAGATTCATGTACAAAATGTGGAAATAGACTACTTGAATATTTACCAGAATGGGTAACAGTAGTACAAAGTAGAGAAGAATACTTTATAAATTCTAACAGAGAAGTAATCAAAGATATTAATTTTAGCCTAGAAGAATATATAGCAAAAGATTATACAGAATATAATGGATATCCATCTATACAAATAGAATTTAAAGGAAATAAGCCTGGAATTACAGAACTAAAATTTCCTACATGGCAGGAATATTACTGGAAATATACTTATCTAAGATGCAAGAATTGTGGAAGTACAAAAGGTAGTTCATTTAATGGCTGGGTTCAAAATGATGAAACTATTAATATAACAGTAAATGCAGATTATCGCTTAATATATGACGAAAATGTTAGCGAATATGAAAAAAATTACATAACTAATATACCAGAAAATGAAAGAAAAACAGTAGCAGAAACATCAACTAAATTTAGCATAAGTAAAAAAATACCTACAAGAGAAGGGCATACATTTTTGGGTTGGACAGATATTAAAGATTCAATACAGGTAAAATATCAAGCAGGAGAAGAAATAACATTAAATTGGGAAGAAGGATATGGAAGTACAGAAAAACCAGTAAGCAAAACTTTATATGCAGTGTGGGAAAAAGATGAAGAATATAATTATACAGAATATAAAGTAGTACGTAAATACTATATAAATGGAGAAAAAGTAGCTGAGGTTACAGGAGGATGGAAAGTTGGAATAATTGGAGAAAATATTTCTGCTAATGAATTATCAGAAGAAAATCCTAACTGGAAATTTTATACTGTAGATGGAACAACAATAGAATTCAACTATAAAAATAATCCAGATAATAATATTATATTAGTAGAAAATACAAAAGAAAATATAATTACTCTAAGATATGAATATAATACATATGCAAATTATAAAGTAGAATGGTATGACATATATGATAATAAATTAAAATCAGATGAATATAGAACAGGAATAATTGGAAATGAAGTTCAAGTAAATGACGAAGATAAAATTATAAATGGATATATATTTGATGAAAAAAATACAAAAAACATACTTAAAGAAATTTTAAAAGACGATGGAACTACAATATTAAAATTATATTTTATACAAGAAGAAAATGTAACAGAAGAACCAGATATACCAATACTACCAAAACCAGGACAAGAGGAAATTATAGAAAAAAACGAAAAAATTGAAAACGAAAACAAACTAAATGAAGAAAATACAAATATAAACAAAGTAGAGAATAATAAAAATAATGATATAGTAGATACAGGTGATAATAGCCAAACTAAGATTTATGTTATATTAACAATAATATCTTTAACAGGAATAATTACACTTTTATTTATAATGCAAAAAAGTAAAATAGAAAAAATATTTAAAAATATAATAAAAGTAATTATTTTAGTAGTAATACTTGGAAATATAAAAAATTTAAATTATAAAGAAAACAATGTACAAGCAGATTTAAAAAATATAAAAATAAATGACGAAACGATATATTTTAGGAGATAAAGTATATGAACAAAAAAGCAATAAATACTATTCTAGTAATATTTATAATAATATTCATAATATCAGGAGGATTATTAATTAAAGATCTATTAAGATCAAAAAAAGAAATTAAAACAAACATAAAATTAGCTCAAATAGTTAACATATCAAAGAAAGAAATAGAAAATATTAAAAAAGACAACAAAGATAAAAGTTCAATATATACAGAGTCAGGAATTTTATATCAATATGATAAGCTATGGCAAAAAAATAATGATATGATTGGATGGATCCATATAGATGGAACAAATATAGATTATCCAATTTTGTATAGAGAGAATGATTCAAAATACTATTTACGTAAAGGATTTGATAAAAAATATGCATATAGTGGGAGCATATTTATAACAGAAAAATATTCAGAAGATAAAAATTATACAGTTATTTATGGACATAACATGAAAGATGGAAGTATGTTTAGTTCACTAGAAAAATATAAATCAAAAGAATTTGTAAAAGAACATCCGATAATTCAATTTGACACTATAACACAAGAAAGAGAATATGAAATTATAGGTGCATTTTATAGTAAAATTAATGAAGAAGAAAGTACATTTAAATATTATAATTATAATGATTTATCAAATATAAATGTATTTAATGAATTTATTAGTAATGTGAAAAATAATTCTATATATGATACAGGAGTAGAAGCAATATATGGTGATAAAATAATAGCTCTTTCTACTTGCAGCTATCATATTAAAAATGGAAGATTTGCAGTTATAGCAAAAGAAAAGAGAAAATAAAAACTCTTACAATGAATGTAAGAGAAAATAAATTACTTTTTAGATTTTAATCGAATATCGTCGCCAAAAAACCTGCAAATATTATAATTACCAACTAATCTAGAACCAATACGCTCATTGTAAATAGTAAAAATATCTTTTAAATCCATATTTGTGGAGATGATAGTTTTAGTAATTTTAGAAGATTGGTTTAATAGCCTAGTATTTATAATAGTAAACAATTCTGTGAATTTCATAGTATTCATAGTTTCAGTACCTAAATCATCTATAATAAGTAAATCAACATTTAAAATATGTTCTAAAATATCAGAAGAGTTTTTTTCAAATTTAGATTTAATAATTTCATCAAGCATGACAGGCGAAGTTTGATATAAAACAGTTTTGCCTTGATCTAGTAATTCTTTAGCAATGCAATTTGAAAGAAATGTTTTGCCAAGTCCAGTAGGTCCTAAAAACATTAAATTTTTTTCATCAGGAGAATCGAAATTTTTTATAAAATTTCTTGAAATATCAACAATTTTTTCGATATTTTCTCTAGGTGAATATTGAGAATTATAGTCAGCTTTTGTTTCAGAAGAATATAAATCAAAATTGAAATACTCAAAATTCTCAGATGTAACATTGCCAATATTAGATTTATTATATTCAATATCATATATATGTTGCTTTATACAAGAACATAGTGAATTACCTAGATACCCTGTATCTTGACATAATAAACAATCAAAATGAGGCAACAAATAATTTTCGGGTAAATTTAACTTTTTTAAGAGTTTTTTCTTCTGATCTGAAATTAAAAAAGTCTTTTTTTCAAGAGATTTCAAAAGAGATTCTTTTTCATCAGAAGAAAGCTTTAACATAGACTTAATAGAATCTAAAGAAAGCGATTGTAAATCTTTTTCTAAAGCTACATATTCTGGTGAAGAATCACGCAGTAGATTTTTTCTACGTTCTAATTCTGAAAAAGCTTTAATTCTTTTGGCATCATATTCAGTTAATAATTGTTTTAAAATTGTATTATCCATAAATTCCTTTCTAATTATTAGCATACAAATTATCAAAATTATTATATACTCTTTGATTAGAATTATTGTAATTAGTTTGTTTTTTCAAATCTTTAATATTTTCTTGTTTTTCTTTAGAATTTTTAATATATTCTTGAATTTCCGCAGCAGTTTTAAAATTTCTATCATGCCAATCGGAAATGATTTTATTTAAATATTCAAAATTGATATTTGTTTTTGAAGTAGTACGTCTTAATGCAATTTCAATAATTTCTAAAGAATAGCCATATTCAATAGACCATTTTTCAACATAAGCGTCTTCATATGCAGTTAAATTTCTACCTAAACCAAGTTTTTTAATAATAGCTTTTTTCAAAGAAGATATTTTTTCTTGTTTTTCGTAGTATTTATCTAAATCAGAGAAAGATTTAATATTATTTTTATACCAGCTATCAGCAACAACTTGAATATAATTTCTATGTAAAGCAGAATGATCAAAACAATAATTAAATAAAGCAAGCATTACTTGTTCATCAAAATTGTATTTTTTAAACCACATATCTATATCACTATACCAAGATGGAGACATGATTCCTTGAAAGAACTGATTATTAATATTTTCAATAGCCTTTGCCCTATATTGATTTTTAGAATTTTTTTCAATATCTTCAGGAGAAGACGTAAGTTTAGGTGAATATAATTTCAAAAGTTCAATTTCCTGTAGATTAGATAAAATATATCCAGTATGTTTTTTTACTAAGACTCCAACATCCTCCCAATATTTAAAAGCTTCTTGAATGACTTTTAAAGGAAGAGCAAGTTTTTTAGATAAATCATTTATTTTAATATCTTTATCATACTTAGATAAAAATAAAATATATAAATAAACTTTAATATAATCTCCGTTAGCAGATGAAAGATATTCGCTGAAAAACACATCTGGAATTTCAGTATTAGAAAATAACATTGACTTATCGTTTTGCTCTAATTTCATAATAATACTCCTTAATAAAAGTTTATGAAATTATATCATCAAAATAAGATATTTACAATAAATTAAAATCTTTTGTCATAAAAATAAACTTTAGGACGATAAAGGTATTTTAAAATATAAATTATGATAAAAAACATATTTTCATTTGATTTATTTAAAGCAGAGAAAAGAAAGATAGGTATGAATAGAAAAATAAAAAAGTAAAATCTGATTATAAAAGAAGTAAAAAGAAATGAAACAATAGAATAAACACAAAATCCCCATATGGAAATAAAAATAATCGAAGAATAGCTAAAAATACCTAAAAATTTTAAAGAATAATTATAGTTTTTTGGAAATATAAATTTCATATAAACTCCTTTCTAAGAAAACAAAGATTTAATAGAACTAATACTAGAGGAAATATCAGAAGTAAAACCAGAAGTAAAGTCTTTGATAAAAGAGCTAGCTTTTATTAAACAAACAATAGAAGCTAAATATAAAAGTTTAACAATGACTAAATCAGAAGTATCTGAAAAAGAAAACATTATTAATAAAATTACGCAAATAAAAAGTTGAATAAATAATTGGCCTATAAAATTTTTTAGCCATATTTTAAAAATCCAAGAAGATTGATCTAAAGCCAATGAAAGAAAAGCAAATGGAGAAATTAAAACTAAAATTTTTATAAAAATAAAGCGAACAGAATAAGTAAAGAGTAAATTAATAAAACAGAAAGAAATGGTAGTTTTTATAATGCCATTAAAGGAGAAAAATTGGAATGTCTGATAGGAGGCACTAAAAAAAGTATCCTGTATATTAGAATAAAGTAATGAAAATGAAAGCTGAGATGAGAAAACAAAAGCAGATAATTCTCTTAAAATGTTAGTAAGTAATTCAAAAAAATCTAAAGTTTTTTCACAAATCAATGCAGAAAAGTGGATAAGTACAGCAGAAATAAATAGTTTAAAGACAAAAGAAAGTGGCTTTTGAAAATTAGAACAAGTAAACAAAGAGAAAAAATAAGAAATTATATAATATAACAAAAAAGCAAATAATAAAGCCTGACATAAAGAAACCATACCAAAACGTTTAGTAATAAAAGATATTACATATTTATCAGTAATACTAGAAGAATTAACAAAAACTAATTCATCTAAAACCGAAAAAACATCATTATCGACGGAAGTAAGCAAATTATTAACCAAAGAAGAAAAAGAGTTATTGACAATATCAGTTACTTTTTCGTAATCAGCCAAAGCGTTTAAATCCATAAAACCTCCTAACCTAATAAAGAATTAATAGTTGACAAAATCAAGTCAATACATAAGATAAATCCATAAGAAAACAAAGAACCCCTAATTAAGCGTTTACCAGTACGGATACGTTCTTCATCTCCAAAGCTAAATTTTTTCATTAAAACACCAGTACCAACAGCTACGGCAGCTGCAGGAGTGGATAAAGAAATAATCCAAGATTCAATTTTTTCAAAAGCAGAATTTAAAGTAGAAATGAGTTTAGGATATGCACAAAAAGATTTTGTAGAAAAAATAAAAGTAAATAATAAACAAAAAAATAAAGAAATATAAAGTTTTTTAAAATTCATATATATCACGACCTTTCTTTAAAATATGGAGTCAAAATTAATTTTTGAGCAGGGATAATATGTGAGCCTGTAGAGATAAAAGCTAAACATGAAAAAGTTTCAAGTTCACATGAAAAAAATCTAGAATCAAAAATAAAATCTTTTTGATATGCAGTACTAATACTTTCAGACAAGTTGGAATCTTTAGAAGAAAAAGAATTAAACATAAAATTATAATTTGTTTTTTGAGCATTTTCCGAAATAGATTTAGTTAAAACAGACTTTTCTTCTTTCCCTAGCTGTTTAATGATTTCATCAATAGTAAAATTATCATCAGTTCTAAACCAAAATTTATTAACTAAATTCTGAAGCAAAACTTTAGTGAGAGTTGAATCAGAAAGTGCTGCAAGTAAGGATGAGTAACTTTGAGTAGCTAAAATATTAATAGACTTTGATTCCCTTGATTGTGCTAAAAATGCAGCATCATTGCTAGTTACATATTCTTGATATTCGTCACAAATAAAACAAGAAGGAAATATAGTATCATTTTTAGAAAGTTGACTTAATATTTCAGATTGAAAATCTAATTTTAGATATGCTGCAATAATTTTTGCTAAGGAAGAATATTCGGATAAATTCATATCTAAAACAACAATTTTGTGATATTTAAGAATATAAGAAAAACCAGGAAATGAAATATTTTTTTTATCAGGACAAAAGACTCTACAAGTATCACTATCTGATACAAAAGAATTAGTAATTCTTGAAATTTCCGACTTTAAAATTGATTGAGTTCTATCATCGAGAGAAAAGAATTCATCTTCGAAAAAAGTAAGACAAAAAGAAAAATCAGCAATTTCATCAGGAGAAAGCAAATTAGCATAAAATTTTTCTTGTAACAATTCAACTTTACTTTGATAATAATCTTTAGACATAATAATTTTATGAATTTCAATAAAAGTAACATAATTGTCATTATATAATCTGCAAAGACGAATTGCTTCAGTTAAAATTTGCTCTGCCTTATCAAGCCAAAAGGCTTCAGTTTGTTTAGGGCTAAAAAGAAGTAAAATATTTTTGAGTCTATTAGCTAAAATATGAGGTTTAAGATTTGGCTTATCAAGAGGATTGTAGGTTACATTTCCATTTAAGCTAATAATAAACAAATCATTTAATTTATTTTTTTCAAAACATATTTTTTTAACATATCTATAATAATTTCCTTTTACGTCTAATATTAAAAAAGCCGATTTATGTGAAGAATTAAAAGAAAACGATAATAATTGTTTAGTGAAAGGATATAAGAGACTAGAAGTTTTTC
>ERZ777011.3327-NODE-3327-length-10435-cov-2.495761_pt1 | contig 10435 bp, 11 predicted proteins | sample MGYA00374964_ERZ777011 | MGnify/ENA primary metagenome ERZ777011 (study PRJEB29310, sample SAMD00008975) | mouse gut metagenome | study: EMG produced TPA metagenomics assembly of the Metagenome analysis of fecal microbiota from mouse which was promoted...
CAACTTTATGGACTCTTCCGACATGACGCAGGAAGACAAGCAGCGGAAATATCTGGCCTATTTGGAAAAATACATGGAGGAGGATCTCTTGGAGAATTTACCGGATGTTACAAATGCCACCGTAACATTATCCGGCAATACGGATGCCGGAGCAGCGGACAAAGACGGCGGTGAACTGCATGTCGCTGTTATTCTGGAGCTTTCAGACGAACTTACATCCTGCACTGCCCCCGAGCTTGCTGATCTTCTGGCTGCAGCTATCGGCAATGCGTCGACGGACAATATTATCATCCAGGATACGGAAGGCACCCTTCTTTTCCCGGAATAAGCGTTGTAAACCGGATAGCTCCGGATGCCAAGAAGAGGGTATCCGGAGCCTGTTACATTTTTACGGATTCCGCAGCCCCGATTTGTAATAGAAGCATGACTTTTCGGGAATCCGCTCGTATGCATCGTCATATTCCGTGCAGTCCAGAAAGACAATTCTGCCATCGGGAAGCGCACAGTATTCGCATCCTTCCCATGTGCAGGGCGCTTCGTAGGCCGGCAGGACATTGACCGCACTCTCTTCTCCCAGATTATAAGTGAAAATCCCATCATATCCCCAGAATACAAAATCCGTATCGGTCCCGGGTGCGATCATATCGAGCATGATTGTTCCCTCCGGCACGATTCCCAAATAAACATCTTTTATCGTGCCTCTCTCAAGATCGACGGACGCAATTCCCATTTTATAATCCTCTGTATCTCCTGCTTCCACCTGCGTATACACTTTCCCGTCCCGTCCGATTCCAAGTCCTGCCGATGCATGCGGCATATAAGGACTTTCCAGGCCGGACGTAATGCTTTTTACAAAATTTCCCTTCGGATCGAGTACCAGCAAAAGATCCCTCATACCGCTCCCGCGCAGATAAATGTATCCTTCCTCGTCAACCACCATTCTGCTTATGATACCATAAATCTTATCCTTCGTGCCATACTCCTCATCCTGACAGAACGACAGATCGATCTTTCGTTTGAGCTCTCCCTCTGCACTCAATATCCAGAGCGACTTTTTGTACTTTTCACCGTTTACGATCGCGCAGTGTTCTTCCCCTTCCGTTAATTCCATAAGCGCGATATAAATATCTCCTTTTTTATCCTGATACAGCGCCGTCACATCGGTCTTCGTATCAAAATCATCGAAAAACAGCTTAGAATCACTGCTGCCGATCTCCATCGTATGGATCGCATTCCATCCTGTCAGGAAAATGCAGTTTTGCCCCATTGCCATATTTCTGATGGACAGCTCTCCGGTATAGGGAATCGTCAGTTCCTGTTCCGGTTCATATACGGCGCTGCTTTGCAGGATATTCTCATCGGTTGCTTCGATCTCCTGCTCTTTGCCGGCAATCTCATCTTCCGGAAAATCGATCTCCCCTGCCCCGATCTTTTCGTTCATGGCCTGTATGCTGTAATCTCTTTTATGCAGAAAATCAATGATCTGTAAAAGTTCCTCATCGCTCATCTCATTCTCCGGGAAGAAAAATGTCGTCGAAGCGCCGTAAAATCCCACGCCCTTTCCTTTATATTCGTCCGGCCCGGCAATCATTTTAAGTGCCGCTTCCGGAAACAACGCCGCTTCCTCGTAATCCTTTTTCAGTTCTTCCATACGTGCCTTTTCCGTTTCCGTATAGGGACGGTTGTAGTTGTCGGCGCCGATCCGTGTTGTATAGAGCTGTACAAAATATGCTTCCATTTCTTTTTCATTCATTGCTTCCATGCGCTGCCGCCATGTATTGACTGCTGCAGTCACTGTGATGGAAAACATACAGATCAATGCCGCCGCAAGAACGACAGACTTTTTCCATGTCATCCTGAAAACCCTGCCTTTTTTCGGCAGACCATCCAGAATGTCTTCTACCCGTTCCTGCAACGAAACCGGTATGATGATCTGTTCCTGCTTCGCCATCTGAAACAGCGTCTGCTCCGCCTTATTTTTTTTCTTACTCATAAGCCTGCTCCTTTCCCTGACTTGAACCCTATTCCTATGCTCCTGTTTTCATCAAACGTTACGCGTTCTGTTTCCGAACAGATATGCGCTTTCCATCATTTTTCCAGATACGTCTTTAACTGTGATTTTCCCCGGGAAAGCCGCGACTTCACGGTACCTTCCGGTATCCGGAGCGCTTTGGCAATTTCCTTTATGGAAAGCTGCTCGTAGAAATACAGAATGACCACTTCCCTGTATGCCAGGTCCATTTCCATTACGATATCCCATAATTCATGGTAATCGTCCGTAAATGCAGGCATATAGTCCTCCATGTTTTCCACCGATGTATTTTTCTTATTCCGGGCGTAGATCCGTTTCGCTTCATTTGCAGCGATCTGCATGATCCAGGCCCTGAAGCATTCCGCTTTCCGCAGCGTATGAAGCTTCTCATATGCTTTCAGAATTGTTTCGCAGACCGCATCCTCGGCATCATCCCGATTATGCAGGATCCCATATGCGAGCCTGTATAAATTAGGCGTATATTCCCGGATCAGATCTACGAATCTCTCCGTATCTATTGCAGACATGCTTTCCACCTCCTTATCAGTTTGCCGGCTTCTGCTTATTATGATAGTTTACAGGATAAAAAGGTTCCCGCAAAATTTTGCCAATATCAGGATACACAGGAAAAAGCGCAGACCGAAATTCTTTCTCCGTCCTGCGCTTTGGGCATATATTCTCATTACCGCTCCTGCCGGTCTGATCAGACTGACGAATTACCTCTACCGCTCCTGTCTGCCGAAGAGGACCGGCCGCACGCGTTCATTTCTTAACCGCCGCTTTCACAAGCAGCATCATGGGACGGCGCATTTCATCTTTCATTCCGGGAATATCCAGCATTTCTCTGGGCGGTTTGGCCTCTTCGACTGCCTCCAGTGAAAAACCGTTATTTAACAGCCCCGTCAGGATCTGTGTCAAGGTATGATGGTACTTTACCACATCACAGCCAAGGAAATTCGTGTGCCGTTTCCCGGATACGAAATAATGATCTATCGGCCAGCACTGAATCTCCCCGTTCGCTGCATACAGCCAGTCCTGCCCGATACCGGATGTAAACACCGGATGTTCTATATTAAACAGGAAGATCCCGCCGGATTTCAGCGTTCCATATACTTTTTGAAAGACTGCCTCCAGGTCTTCCACATAATGCAGGGCCAGATTGGAAATGACACAATCCCACTCCTTTTCCGGATACTCATATTCATCGATCCCGCAGACACGATAGGTTATTTCACTGCCGCCGTTTCTTTTCTGCGCCTCTTCAATCATTTTTCTGCTCAGATCGATTCCCAGAATCCGGGAAGCGCCCTGCTCCTTAGCAAATCTGCAATGCCATCCGTACCCGCATCCCAGGTCAAGAAGACTCTTCTCCTGAAGAGGCGGGAACAGCGGTTTTAACTGATGCCACTCTCCGGCCGCAGACAGTCCCTCTATGCTGCGCGGCATCCTGGCATATTGATTAAAGAATGTTTCGTTATCATATTCATTTTTCACAGCCGATATCCCTCCAGATTATATTGCCTGTCTACTTTTGAAAACTTTATTTCTCACACTAACCCGCTTCTTTCTTTCGGTACACCTGATACAGCAAAGGGCATAATGCCGCCGACAGCGCTGTATACAGTACAAAAATAACGGGAAGCGCCCCCACAACTTTGCCGCCGGCCTGATACAGATCAAAAATAGAGACTTCAACTGCCACATCCAGTAAACGGTCCGGCAGCAGACCTATGATCTTCGTCATAAGCCTGCCCGCTCCCCGGTTCAGGAAACCCGGCAGGAACAATAACACAAAGGGCACTGCGGCCGCCAGAGTCTTTGTCTTTGTTATTGCAGAGACCAGCATAGTCAACAGCATGCAGAACAAGGTTCCGATATATCCGCCAAATAAGATCAGCCAGTACTCCTGGATATTGGTCAGCAGATAAAAGCTTTTCCATCCGGTTCGGTTCGTCTGAATGACCAGACCGGCTCCATCCGCCCCCAGGATCGTCAGCAGGATGACCGTGTACAGAAACATGACTGCAAAATAGACCGCCGTTATAAAAAGAAAACCTGCTCCTATTTTCGCCGCTGCAGCCCTTCCTCTTCCATGATAGGAAGCGTAAAAGACCGCGTCGGCTTTATAACTGAATTCTCCTGCAAAAATACCCGCTGCCGTAAAGCCAAGAACCAACATCATGATCATAATAATCTTAGACGACTGTTCAAAGATCTGTTTCCATCCATCTGCGTAATCATATACAAAAGGCGTCTGCAGCGCCGCATATCGCTCTATCAAAAAGGCTCTCTCCGCTTCGCTGAACCGATACTCCTGTTCATCCTCTTCCAGCCATTCCTGCAAACGCATAAGACGGTTCCCATAAAAGGAAGCTGCATCTTCCGGCACCAGACGGTCGGGTTTAAAGTAATCCCATTCCCGGAATCTGCAGTAAGAATACATGAGCATCGAGCGGATATCATGGAATCCCTGCCCCCATCCATAGGCAATGTTGCTTTGACGGATATCGTCGGACTGTCCTTCTTCCGTTGCCTTGATTCTTCTGTTTTCGCTGATCACCTCTGCAATGACTTCTTCGGTCAATACACCGCTCCATTCTTTTTTGGCCGCTTTCAGCTTCCCGACCGCCTCTATGCCATACTCGGAATCACCGTTTTCATTGACATAATATACGTTGCGTACCGCAAAGAAACAGACTAACGCAAGCAGACACCCCAGTATCAACATGGCAGTCTTCGTTCCCGGTCTCACCCAGATCTTCTTCCACTCATAATAAAGCATCTTCTTCCCCCGCTTTCTCTCCCATACAGGATAAAAATACATCTTCCAGAGAGGGCGTTTCCTCCCATGCATCCGGATGCGGCTTAGTCTGCGAAAGAATCCGAAGCAGCATGCCGCCCGGATTCACGCGGCTGTTTGCCACCTTATACTCCCTGTTATATTTTGACACCTCATCCGCGGGAACTTCCAGGCTCCATACCTTATCGGACATGGCCGCCGCCACTTCCTTCGGCGTTCCCGTATGCAGGAACTGTCCGTCTTTCATCAGAAGGATCTCGCCCGCGATATACTCCACATCAGAAACGATGTGCGTCGAAAGCAGCACCAGCCGGTCTGCAGCCAGCTCGCTGATCAGATTCCGGAAGCGGATCCTCTCATTCGGATCCAGTCCCGCCGTCGGTTCATCCAGGATCAGGATCTGCGGGTGGTTGAGCATGGCCTGCGCAATTCCTGCCCGGCGCTTCATCCCCCCTGACAGTTTTTTCATTTTCTTCTCCTGTACTTTGGAAAGACCGACCTTTAAGAGCAGCTCGTTCACTCTTTTCCTGGCCACGGCCTTATGTACCCCTTTGATCGACGCAATATACAACAGATAATCTTTCACCGTAAGATCCGGATAAAATCCGAAATCCTGCGGCAGATATCCGAGCAGCTTCCGGTACTGCGCCCCCATGGCAAAAATATCTTCCCCGTTGCACACGATCCGTCCATCCGACGGCTTTAACAGGGTACACAACATCCGCATCAGCGTCGTCTTTCCCGCGCCGTTTAAGCCAAGCAGACCATATACGCCGTTTTTCATAGTGTATGTAACATGATCGACCGCCGCAGCGCCCTGAAACGTTTTTGTCAAACCATCTATGAGCAGTTCCATTTTTTCTCCTTTTCCTTTTCGTTTCCGCAGGTATCCGTTCCTTCCGTCCGGAGATACCCGCCATATTTTTCTCCCATTACCATTCCCCGCGCTCCCCCAGTTCTTCCACATGCATCCGCATCACTCTTCTGACCGCATAAGTCAAATATAGCACGGCCGCACTGAGGACTCCTATCCAGACAGGCCGTGATACAGCGCCGTATACACGATCGTTTAAGACAATGAAAAACCATACGGCGCTCCACAGCATCACGAAAAAACACGCCATATATTCCGATGCGGCGTACCGGCTGCCAAACGTCCGAAAACAGATACAGCATGTCACGATCATCGGCAGAAAGAAATGAATGACGATCTCCATCATATCGACTGATGAGGTCAAAGAAAGGATCCCGGTAAAAGAGGCTAACAGCAATCCATCCACAAACGCAAACAGGAGCATTCTCGCCGCATAGATCTGCCGCAGGGAATAATAGGCGGCTCCTTCTACTTCTAACGAATAGGAGCTCCGGCTCTTCCACATCTCCGGTATTACCATAATGACAAACAAGGCTGCCTCTATTCCCAGTATTCTCTGCATATAAAATCCACTTTCCAGATCATGGACCGACCATCCTGTCAGAAAGAGTACCAGGAACTGTAAAAGCCACCATCGTTTGCGGATGTAACCCATTTGCTCATAGAGAAATGCGAAATAATGCGGCTCGCTCTGCTCCGCGCCTTCATAAAAAGATTTTCTGGAAATGACTATTGTGTCTTTTATTTTTGACTCATCCGGTCTGCATACAGCCGACTTTCCGTATGTTCTTAATCGCTCTTCTATGGAACGCATGACAATACCTCCTTTAACTTTTCTTTTGCTTTCCCGATACGATACTTGACTAACGGCAGTCCGACCTGCAGCACCGCTGCCGTCTCTCTTAAGCTAAGCTCCTGAAAATAATGCAGGATCACGACTTCCCGCAGCTCCTCCGCCAGTTTCCCCAGCGCTTCTTCTATCAATACTTTATCTTCAATGCCGTCGGTTCGATCCTCCGTACCGGTTTCTCCCGGATTCCCGCATCCCGCTTCTCCATAACGGCCGTCTCCTGCGTCAGATCCTGCGCCGATTCCCTGTCCGTACAATGGTAACGGCAGTACTGCAGGATCCGCGGATAATACTTTTGCACGAAAACCGCCATTGCCTCTTCGTCGCCGTTTTGCATTTTTCGCACCAAAAGAGTATCCTGCTGCATGAAAACCTCCTCTCTTCCATAATCTTCCGGCCATAGAAAGTACTTTCTAATTAGTATAACGTTCCTTACGCGGGATTGGATAGTGCAAATGAAAAATTTTGTTTTTATTTCAGACTCCCTTTTCCCGGGCGATTAACCGCGGTAGGTAATCCCTCTTCCCGCATTCGGAAAATCAGCGCTGTAAGCCGCGTCCATTACGAAAAGCAGAAGCAGTGTAAAAGCAAGGATCGTTCTTGTTTTTACCGGTATTTTCACATAAAGAGCCGTATACACAGGAAATACAAAGAATATCAGAAAAACGCCGCCGAAGCCGAACATCAGGCAGCTCATCAGACAGATATGACCATCCAGATCTAAAAACATGCCGCTGTAATCCCACCACCTGACACCCCACATTTTCATCAGAACATAACCCGTTGCATCCTCTAATGCTGAGCAGACTGTCATGGAAATAAGAAAGACGGCAAACGGTTTTACATACTTTTTACGGTCAAAAAGCTTTTTTTCCGATAACAGAAGCTTATATAGAAAAAAATACAGAAACAGCGCCCCCGCCCCATAGACAGGCAGCCACGGACCGGTCAGGATACCGCGGTTGACGAATTTTCTCTCCCGCACCAGATAGATGCACACTTCCCACAGCCAGCCAAAAAAAGAAACCGAAAAAAACAGCAGTATATAATAATCAAATGAGATTCTTTTCTTCATATCTGCTATTTTTTCCGGTTTTATAAAAAATATCCCTATCGTTTCCGGTACGCCGAAAGTCGCTGTCTGTATCCGGAGCCGGACGTCTTTTTATTCCCGACGATCATTCCAGTTCCCGCAGTCCCGTATACAGATCGTAATATCTGCCGTGCATCGCAAGCAGATCGTCATGATCCCCGCGCTCTATGATCTCTCCGTTCTCTAAGACCATGATCGCATTCGCGTTCCGTACGGTAGAAAGCCTGTGTGCAATGACAAGCGTCGTGCGGTGTGCCATCAGTCTGTCCATGCCGTGCTCGATATGTTTCTCCGTCCTTGTATCAACGGAGCTCGTCGCCTCGTCCAGAATCAGGATCGGCGCCTTGGAAACAGCCGCTCTTGCAATGTTTAAAAGCTGCCGCTGTCCCTGACTTAAATTTGCGCCGTCTCCCTCTAACATCGTATCGTATCCGTTCTCGAGACGCATGATAAAGGAATGCGCGCTTGCCGTTTTCGCTGCCGCCTCCACCTCTTCGTCCGTAGCGTCCAGTCTGCCGTACCGGATATTCTCTCTGACCGTTCCGGTAAACAGGTGTGTATCCTGTAATACCATGGCTATACATTTGCGCAGATCGTCTCTCCTGATATCATGAATGTCGATGCCGTCTATCAGAATCCGGCCTTCGTCGATGTCATAAAAACGGTTGATCAGGTTGGTGATCGTTGTCTTGCCTGCACCCGTAGAACCGACGAACGCAATCTTCTGTCCCGGTTTCGCATACAAAGACACATCTTTAAGGATCGTTTTTTCCGGCACATAGCCGAAGGTAACGTGTTCCAGCGTCACACCGCCCATCATCTGCCCTGCGTCTTTCCTTCCCTTCTGATAATAAAATCCATCTTCTTTTTCCACAATTGCCACCGCATCTTCGGCGTCTTCTTTTTCCGGCTCTCTGTCCATAATATCAAACACGCGCTCCGCGCCCGCAAGTGCGGAAAAAATCGTATTGACCTGCATGGAAATCTCATTGATCGGCCTGGAAAACTGTCTGGAATAATTGACAAAGATCGTCAGACCGCCCAGGTCAAATCCTTTCAAAACACATAAAATACCGCCGATACAGGCCGTCAGGGAATAACTGACCTGACTTAGATTTCCCATCACGGGTCCCATAATACCCCCGAAGAACTGCGCGTTTATCTGTTTCCGGCACAGATCGTCATTTAAATAACAAAATTCTTCTTCCGCAATCTGCTCATGAGAAAAGACTTTGACAACCTTCTGTCCGGTAATCGTCTCTTCTATATAACCGTTTAAAGTGCCGAGCGCCGCCTGCTGCTGTTTATAATATCTGCGGCTCCTGCCGGCCAGCGCCTTTCCGGCACGTATCATGAGCGGCGCCATCACAAGCGTAATGATTGTCAGATAAATATTGGTATAGATCATGAGCGCAAGAGTCCCTGCGATATTAATGGCTCCGGATATCAGCTGTGTCATCGTATTATTCATCATTTCTCCCACGGCGTCCACATCATTCGTAAAGCGGCTCATGATATCTCCGTGGTTATTCGTATCATAAAATCTGACAGGCAGTCTGCCTATTTTACAAAACAGATCATCCCGCAGCTTTTTCAAGGCATTCTGGGACACCGCGATCATGATGCGGGACTGCAGATACTGTGCGATAATACCGACCGCAAAGATACTCCCCATTACGACAAGAGACTGCCGCAGCATCCGGCTGCTCCCGCCTTCCGAAACCAGTCCGTTGATGACCGGCCGCAGCATATAGGAACCGGCCAGACTCGCCGCCGTATAGAGTACGATGCAGAAAACACAGACAAACAGCTTCCATTTATCCTTTCCCACATAAGAAAATAAACGGCCTACCGTCTTCGCAACATTTTGCGGTTTTGCACCGGGCGCGCCGCCCATCCCTCTGCCGTGAGGTCCTCTGCCCGGCCCGGGCCCTCTGCCTGCCGGAGGCATTGCATCCATATCTCTTTTATATTTTTTCTCCAAACGTTCTATTCTCGCCTGTTCCATCACGCCCCCGCCTTTCTGTCCATCTGAGATTCATATATCTCCTGATAAGCGCTGCAGGATGTCAGCAGCTCTTCATGCCGGCCCATTCCGGTGATCCGTCCTTCTTCCATAACCAGGATCAGATCCGCATCCATAACGGAACTGATGCGCTGCGCAATAATAAGTTTGGTCGTATCTTTTAACGTTGTCCGGAAACATTCTCTTATTTTTGCTTCCGTCGCCGTATCGACCGCACTCGTGCTGTCGTCCAGGATCAGGATCTTCGGCTTTTTCAATAGCGCTCTGGCAATACAAAGCCGCTGTTTCTGCCCGCCGGAGACATTCACGCCGCCCTGTCCAAGCTCCGTCTCATAACCGGCCGGAAAATTCCGTATAAAAGCATCCGCCTGTGCGAAAGACGCTGCCCTGCCCACTTCCTCGTTTGTGGCGTTTTCATCTCCCCACTGCAGATTCTCCAGGATCGTTCCTGAAAAAAGCACATTTTTCTGTAATACCATGCCGACGCCGTTTCTAAGATGATGTAATGCATAATCCCTGACATTAACGCCATCTACCAGTACTTCCCCTTCGTCTGCATCATAAAGTCTGGGGATCATCTGTACCAGCGTCGTTTTTCCCGAACCTGTGGAACCGATGATTCCTACAGTCTGCCCGGCTTCGATCGTGAGATCGATATCGTTTAGGACCTTTTCCTTACTGTTTTTATAATACCGGAACGAAACATGTTTAAATTCTATTTTGCCCTCTTCTACGCTTCGTTCCTTCTGTGACGCCTCTT
>ERZ777011.3332-NODE-3332-length-10423-cov-3.403453_pt1 | contig 10423 bp, 7 predicted proteins | sample MGYA00374964_ERZ777011 | MGnify/ENA primary metagenome ERZ777011 (study PRJEB29310, sample SAMD00008975) | mouse gut metagenome | study: EMG produced TPA metagenomics assembly of the Metagenome analysis of fecal microbiota from mouse which was promoted...
GCTCGGCCAGAACGGAGGCCCCTTCCAACACACCTGCGACACGCTGCAAGGCGGCGGCGGCGCTCTTCAGCGAAGCCAGCGCTCCCGTTTCGTCCGGTTCCAATACCCCCTCCGCCTCGGCCAGGGCGGCGAGAATCCCCTCCGCATGGGAGAGTTCGCGCTGCTCCGCTTCCAATGCCGGCAGCTCTCCCTCCCGCAAGCCGAGAGCGGCTATCTGCTGCCATTGGAAACGCATGTACTCCTCGTCGCGGCGTTCCCGCTCGACCTCCTCGCGAAGACGGGCCAGCACCTCCTCCCGCTCGCGCAGGGCACGGTACGCCCGACCGTATTCCTCGCGCAGGGCACGGTTGTCGGCCAGGCTGTCCAACACCCGGATGCGGAACTCCCCGTCGGCCACCAATACCCCCTGGTTCTGGGAGTGGATGTCGATCAGGTGCGCAGAGAGCGCCCGGAGCGTAGCGAGCTGCACCGGCAAGTCGTTCACATACGCCCTGCTCTTGCCGGCGGGGGTGACCACGCGCCGGATGACGGTGTGCCGTTCGTATTCCAGCTCATACTCGTCGAAGAAGGACTCGAGGCCGTGACCGCCGATGTCGAACACTCCCTCGATCACGCAGTTGCGGCCGGTATCCTGCAACGCGGTGGTATCCGCACGGTTTCCCATGATCAGTCCGAGAGCCCCCAGCAGGATGGACTTGCCCGCGCCCGTTTCACCCGTAATGATATTCAGCGAAGGAGAGAGTTCGAGCTCAAGCTGTTGTATCAGTGCATAGTTCTCTATCGACAATCTTTCGAGCATCTGCGGAATAATGATGGTTTTTTACGTTGGCTAAGTTACGGATTTTGTCCGGGAAACGGTACACGCACCGGGAGCGGCCGGGAAATTTTCCGCTCGCCGGTCCCCGGCGCGGCCGCCTGCCGTCCCGTCGGCCGAGGCAAAACGAAGAGGCCGCCCCGAAAGGGGAACGGCCTCTTGATCAAGCTATTCAGACAGATCGTTCAATGCAGCGTGTCTACTGCAGCCCCCCTTGCCGTACATGGCGCCGGAAGCGGAAACACCGCTCCGTACGGAACCGATGCTTCGGGCGGGCAGGACGGCAGCAGATCTTCCCCCGGAACGACCGCCAGGGCCTTGCGGCTACCACACGATCGTCATCTCGTCGAGCAGATGACCCGCACCCGCGAACTTGTCGATCACGAAGAGTACATACCGTACATCCACGTTGATGCAGCGCTGAAGCTCCGTTTCAAAGAGCACGTCGCCGCTCATGGCATCCCAGTTCCCGTCGAACGCAAGACCGATGAGCTGTCCGCGGTCGTTGAGCACCGGACTGCCCGAGTTGCCGCCGGTAATGTCGTTGGTGGACACGAAGCAGGTTCTCAAATCCTCTTTCGCACCGCGGCGTATCTCCCTGCGGGAGAGCCCCGACAGATCGGCATACCGGCCGTAATCCTGCTCCGCATAGAGCTCCTTGAGCCTTGCGGGCACGGTAAATTCGGTGGGGTTCAGCTCGTCCTCCTTCTCCATGACGCCTTCCAGCGTGGTGAAGTAATCGTAATGTACGGCATCGGCCGGATCATACGACTTCACATTACCGTAGGTGAGGCGGATGGTGAAGTTGGCATCGGGATAGTGTTTGCCGTCGGCATCCATCTCCAGCAATCCTTTGATGTAGAGCTTATGCCCCTCGGCGAATTGCAGGGCCGGTTCGCGGAGCTGCGCCACCAGGTCGACGTATTTGGCAACGGTGGTATCGAATACCGCCAGGGCGGGGTCCTGAGCCGGAAGCCCGTTGCCGGCGGCAAGCCAGTTCTCGAGTTTCTCCCGGTTGGCATAGACCGAATTGTCGTACAGCCAGTCCACATAGGCCTGCACATCGCCTCCGAAACGTCCCTCGACCTCGGTAGTGATGAATTCGGGCATGTTTTCGGGCGACACCATCTCGCGCGTGAGTTCGATCATGCGTACGGCCACCTTCCTGTCGGTCGGCTCGTTGTAATCCTTGTAAACCGCGGCAACGGTTTCCGCGGCAGCCTGCGGCTGGGAAGCGAGCAGTTCGGGAAGCGCCTTATTGAGCACGGCGGCGATCGTCGCCACCTCCACACTACCCACAATCGCCTCGTTCAGCACCTGCCTGTCGCTCGCCAACGGCACCGACACCTCTTTGGAGGCGGCGATCAGCGGCAGGGCACGCAGGTATTCGCTCCTGGCCGGATCGGCTTGTGCCCACCGGGTGAAGGCGGCTTCCTGCTCCCGGCGACGGTCGCGGATGCCGAGTTTGCGCACGGCTTTGCTCATGCCGATGGAGTTCTTCCAGTAGTTGGACGAATTGGCATACTTGTCGGAGTACTGGATACGTACCCGGTCGCTCGCCTCCATGTCCTTCCTGAGAATCTCCTGCCGTTCGCCGCGGATGAGGATGCGGTTGGGATTGGCCACGTCGAGCATTTCGTCGATCTCGTAGGTGGTCATGTAGCGCGTGGTGGAGCCGGGGAAGCCCATCACCATGGTGAAGTCGCCGTCCTTGTAGCCTTTGGCCGACACGGTAAGGTGCACGGGGGCTTTGTAGGGAACGTTCTCGGGCGAATAATCCGCCGGGGTGGTTCCGTCCGGAGCGGCATAGACACGGAATACGGAGAAGTCGCCCGTGTGACGCGGCCACATCCAGTTGTCGGTATCGCCGCCGAACTTACCGATCGAGCTGGGCGGAGCGCCTACAAAACGGATGTCGGTATACTCGTCCATGACGAAGAGGAAATACTGGTTCCCGCCGAAGAAACTCTCCACACGTATCTTCTTACCGGGATACTCCGCCGCGAACGCCTCGGAGAGCTCCTCGCGACGCTTGTTCACCTTTTCGGTATACTCCTCGAAAGGCAGTCCCTCCAGCCCTTCGGTCATGCGGTCGGTCACCTCCTCGATCTTGCGGATGAAATGGACCGAAAGACCGGGAACGGGAATCTCCTCGGCACGGTTCATCGCCCAGAAACCGTCGGCCAGGTAGTCGTGTTCGGTAGTGCTGAGCTGCTGAATGCTGCCGTAACCGCAGTGGTGGTTGGTGAAGATGAGCCCGTCGGGCGAAACGATCTCGCCCGTACAACCCGAACCGAAGATGATGATGGCATCCTTGAGCGACTGTCCGTCGGGGTTGTAGATGTCGGTCGCCTTCAGCTTCAGACCGGCCGCCTTCATATCGGCATAATTGGTTTTCTGGAGGTAGGGCAGCAGCCACATACCCTCGTCCGCAGAGGCCGTGAGCCCCAGCGCCAGCGCACAGAGCGCCGAAAGGAAAAGTTTTTTCATGTACGTTTCGGTTTTATATCTGATTACTCGTCGCATTGTCCGGTACGGTCCGCAGACCGCACCGATACAAAGATAGGGGTTTGGAACGAGTTTCACAATTCCTCCGCAGCCGGCGGCAGAGACGCCGCGACGAGCGGACAACGGCCGCTCCCGCCGAGGCGGTCCGGGCAAGGACGCCGCCCGCATCGTGAAACACCCCGCTCCCGCCGGCCGAGGGTCCCGGAACGCTTTCCGCCATCTCCCGCGCCCGGGAAACACGAAAAGGACACGGCCGCTCCGCCGGCTTTTCCTTCCCGAACGCTATCTTTGCATCGATAATCCCCACGCGCATGGACAACCGCACGAACGACATCTCCCGCCGGGAACGGCACCGCAACCGCCTCATCGGCACGGCGCTCTTCGTGCTGCTCGTCCTGGCATGCCGGCTCTACTACGAATACTGCATGCACCACCCCCTCGCCGCCCCCTCCGCACCCGCGACGGAAGCGTCCGGAACGCAGCCCGACGCAGACGAGCCACCCGCCGTCTCCGACCGCTCCGCCGACCCCATCCCCGGGAAGCGCACCCCCGACGACGAAGGAGCTCCACCGTCCTCAACCATCCCCGGGACATGGAGCGTCACCGGCCCCCTGGAACTGCCCGCTTTCGACAGCGCCGACATCGTGATAAAGAATACGCAAGGCCGCTACACGCTGCGGTACGACACCGCATACCGGCAAGCCGCGTGGGTCGCCTACACCCTCACGGGAGAGGATGCCGCCCCCGGCCGGGCCAAACGTCGCGACCGGTTCGTGCCCGACCCCGCCGTGGTCAGGGAGGGGTACCCCACCGCCTTCACCTCCGACTACAAAGGGAGCGGCTACGACCGGGGACACCTCTGCCCCTCGGCCGACCGTTCCCGTTCCCAGGAGGAGAACGACTGCACGTTCTATCTCTCCAACATCTCGCCGCAGACCCCCGCCCTGAACCGCGGACCGTGGAAGGCGCTCGAAGAGCAGGTACGGCGATGGGCCGTGCGGCACGACACGCTCTACATCGTCACCGGAGGTCTCCTCGCCCCCGGTCTGGAGAGGCTCTCCTCGGGCATCGGCATCCCGGAATATTTCTACAAAGCGATCCTGACAAAAGAGGAAGACGCGTTCGAGGCCATCGGGTTTCTCTTCCCGAACGCGACACGTTTCGAGGGCGACTATGTCGATTACGCCGTTTCGATAGACAGCCTGCAGACCTTCACCCGCATCGACTTCTACCACCATCTCCCCGACCCCGTAGAATACGAAACGGAGAAGGCGTACTCCTCCCGCTTCTGGTTCGGCGAGTGATGCCGCACGAGGCATACGCCCGAACGCATCCCGCTCCGCACGACACAGGACACGAAAAGATGCGGCCGGCGCGACGGAATTCGGAAACAGGCCTGGAAAGGTAAAGAAACCGTCCCGCTACCGGCCGTCGCCGGCCCCCGGACGGTTGAAGATATTGTAACGCGCCAGCAAAGGATTGCGGCGGGAGAGCAGCACGAACTCCAGCAACAGCAGCACGAGCGCCGCAGCGAGCAGGTATTGGTAACGCTCGTCGTACTCCTCGAACACCGTCGCCGCCAGTCGGGCCTTTTCGGTTTCGTTGATCCGGGAGATGATCTCCTGCAGCCCGATCGACCGGTTGCCGGCACGCACATAGGCTCCGCCTGTGGCCAGGGCGATCTCCTGCAACGTCTTCTCGTCCAGCTTGGACACCACGATCTCCCCGTTTTCGTCCCGGATGAAGTCGCCCCCCAGCTCGATGGGAGCCCCCTCCGGCGTACCGATACCGATGGTATAGATCGTCACACCCTGCGCGGCGGCATGCTCCGCGGCACCGAGCGGATCGTCCTCGTGGTTCTCCCCGTCGGTAATGAGGACGATGACACGACTCGTTCCGCTCTCCGAAGTGAACGACGAGGCTGCGAGCGAAATGGCGCTCCCCAATGCGGTGCCCTGCCGGGAAACCATATCGGGCGCTATCTGCGACACAAAAGTGCGGGCCGTCAGATAATCGGAGGTTATGGGAAGCTGCACGTAGGCGTCGCCCGCAAAGACGACCACGCCTACCTTATCCTCTTCCAGTCCCTCCAACACCTGCTCCACGGCATATTTGGTCCGTTCGAGCCGGTTGGGCTCAAAATCGTCGGCCAGCATGGAGTTGGAAACATCGACCGCCAGCATGATCTCCACCCCCTCGCGCTCCACCTCCCGCAATTTGGAGCCGAGCTGCGGCCGGGCAAGCGCCAGGGTCAACAACACCAGCGCCGCAAGGAAAAGCACCACCTTGTTGCGCATGCGGGCCGGCGAGGCCTCGGGCATGAGCCCCGCGAGCGTCAGGGGATTGCCGAAACGCGCAAGTCTCCTGCGACGCGACCGGAGAGCGAGCAGATACACCGCCGCAAGCAACGGCACCGCCGTCAACAGGTATAAATAATCCGGAACCGCAAATCTTACCATCTCTCTTCTGTCAATCTGTTTCTATCCGGGAGTCTCCCCCTCTTCCTCCGTCGAAGACGTCCGCAGTGCGCGACGCGGGAAAGGTCCTCCCCTCCTTCGCCGCAGCCCGCAGCGCCGCCGGAATCCGTCGTACGGCAAACCGGCCCGGGCGCCTCACGGAAACGGTCCGTACGCCAATACCCGCACCGCACGCCCACGGAGCCCCCCGCAGCAATCTGCTCCGCACCCCGGGCTACGGCAACCTCCTGAGCCACAGGAAGCGCACGAGAAACTCCGCCACGAGCAGCACGAATGCCCAAAGCATATACCTCCCGGCCAGCTCCGTATGCATGGTGTACTCGCTGGTCTCCACACGACTCTTCTCCATCCGGTTGATCCGGGCGTAGATCTCCGCCAGCGTCCCGGCGTCGGTGGCTCTGAAATACTCCCCTCCCGTCCGCGAAGCGATGTCGGCGAGCATCTCCTCGTCGATCTCCACCTGCACGGGGACGTAACGTACCGCCCCCCACATATCCTGCACCGGATAGGGAGCCGTCCCGCGGGTCCCCACACCGATCGTGTAGACGCGTATGCCGTACGAAGCGGCGATATCGGCCGCCGTAGCGGGCGACACCTGCCCCGCATTGTTCACGCCGTCGGTCAAAAGGATCACCACTTTGCTCCTGGCATCGCTCTCGCGCAGCCGGTTGACGGCCGTGGCCAACCCGTTGCCTATCGCCGTACCGTCCTCGATCATCCCGGCACTGACCTGCCCCAACAACGTCTGGAGCGTACTCCGATCGGTCGTCAGAGGGCTCTGGGTAAAGCTCTCGCCCGCGAATGCCACGATCCCTATACGATCGTGGGGCCTGTCGGCCACGAACCGGGCGGCCACATCCCGGGCCGCAGTGATGCGGTCGGGCTCGAAGTCGCGGGCCAACATGCTGGTCGATACGTCCATCGCCAACACGATGTCGATCCCTTCGGTGGTGGTGGAGGTTCCCCGCTCGGTGTTCTGCGGCCGGGCAAGCGCCACCACCAGCAACGCCACCGCCGCACAGCGCAACACGAAAGGCAGGTGCCGCGCCCAATACCTCACCCCTTTCGCCGCTCCTTCCAGGGGAGCCACCGACGAGATGCGCAACGCGGAACCGCCCCGGCGGACACGCCACACATAGAGCGCGACCATCGGGAGCAAAAGCCACAAAAGCCACAAAAGCTCCGGATCGGCGAACTGCGTTATCTTCATGTCATTCATTCAATATCGTTCTCCACACTCCCGCGCGCCTACCAGTTCTTTCCCGACCGGGCCACGCCCACGGCACGCCGGGCATTCACCTTCTCGCGCGTCTTGTCCTCCTGCCGCTGCATGGCGTCCAGGATATGCTCGGCATCCTCGCGGCTCATTCCTCCCGCCGTTTCCCGTTCCCCGGCAGAGGTTTCCGACCGGGGCTTTCCATCGGACTCCCGGTCGCCGGAATCCCCGTCCCGCTCCTCGCCGGAGTCTTCCGGATTCTCCGGCCGGTCGTCCCCATTCCCGTCCCGATTATCCTGTCCGCGGTCCGGATCGCCCTCCCGGTCGCCGGCCCCGTCGTCATCCGGCCGGCCTTCGGACTGCGGATCGTCGCCCTGCCCGTCGTCGCCCTGTTGTGCGTCGTTCTGCCGGTTATCGTCCGATTGCCCGTTATGCTGCCTCTCCTCATCGGACTGTTCTTCGAGCAACTTCTGGACATACGCGAGGTTGTATTTCGTTTCGAGATCGGCTGGATTCTCCCGTAACGACTGCTTGTAGTATTCGGCGGCTTCCGTCAACTTCTGCTGTGCAAACATGCTGTTGCCGAGGTTATGAAACACCCTGGCCCGCTGGTCGGGCGTCAGGTCGGGCCGTTCGGCCAACGCACCGAGCACCTCGGCGGCCCCGGCGGCATCGCCCTGTTTGTAGAGCGCATCGGCCAGGTTGAACGACGCAGCGAACGACGCGGGCGCCTCTTCCAGCGCCGCCCGGAAAGCCTCGGCACCGGCGACGTAATCCTGCGCCTCGTAGCTCCGATTACCGGCACGCAGATGCCGGCGTTCGGGATACTGCTGCCCGGCAGCCTCTCCCCATCCGAGGAGGGCGGCGGCAAAAACCACAGCCCCGACGGCATATTCAAAGGCTCTCCTTCCCATCGTCCCCCTCCTTTTTCTCTTCTTCCTCGTCGGCACCCGCCTCCGCCGGCACCTCCTTGGTATCCTCCACGAAATAGTAGGCCGCATAGTAGAACTGCTCGTTCTCCTCCCCGGCGGGCACGTGTCGGGCGAACTTCACCAGGTCGGCCGTCACCAGCAGGGCTTGCAGATCGCGGCGGTTCTTCTCCGAAAGGGGCAACGCCGCGACGGCCGTCATGATCTCGTCCGAGGTCATCTCCATCGCATTGATGCTGTAGCGGCCGTTCAGATAAGAACGTACGATTCCGGCCAGTTGCGTATAGTAAGCCTTCTCCCGACCGCTCTGCCACAGTTTCCGGTGATGGAGCTCCTCCAAATCCCGGATCGCCCGCACATGGGGCGGAACGGCTTCGACCGGCACTCCCGCCGAGGCCGCGGTACGCCGCCTACGGGCCCGGAAACGGCAGAAAAGAATCACAGCCGCGGCGACCGCCAAAGCCAGCACCAGCCCCCAGGCCGCATAGCCTGCGAACTCGCCCACCATCAACGGAGCCTGCTCCGGTCCTTTGATGTCGTAGACGGTGCTCTTCTGCGTATCCACCGGAAAGGTATCGACCACCACGCGCAGGGGGTGCTGCGAATAGAGCGTGTCGACGATATTCTTGTCGCCGTAGAGCACCGGATAGCGCCCCAGCTCGTATACGCCGGCCTCGAAGGAGGTCAACTCGTAACGTTTGCGGAGCACCTGCCGCCGCCCTTCCCGGCTCAGCGTGTCGAGCGGCCACTCCCGAAGCAGCTCCAGGTTGCCGCCGCCCGCGAGCTCCTCGCCGAAGGCGGGAAGCGCCACCACCTGCATCATGTCCTTCTCGATCAGGACCTCTATCGAAAAACGGTCGCCGATAAGCACGCTGTCGGGCCGGAGCGTAGCCCGGACCACCGGCGCGGCGGCCCGCACGCCCGGCACCCACAAGGCGCAGGCCCAAACGATTCCCAACAGCACGACAATCCTCTTGCTCATCTTCTTCCGAACAGTTTAATCAATGCCTTGACATAATCCTCGTCGGTAACGACCGACACATGATCCACCCGGCTGCGGTTGAGCACGGAGGCCGTTTCGCCGCTCATCCGCTCCCACCGGTCGCGGTAACGGCGCCGCAGCGAATCGAGCGACGTGTCGATCCACACCTTGCGGCCCGTTTCGGCATCCTGCACCTCCACGATCCCCACATCGGGCAACTCGGCGTCACGCCGGTCATAGACGCGTATCCCCACGATGTCGTGCTTGCCCGAAGCGATCTTGAGCGCCTCCTCGAACTTCTCCTTGTCGTCGTCCGGCTCGATGAAATCCGAGAGCACGAAAGCCGTGCAACGCTTCCGAATGACGTTGGTAAGGTAACGGAAAGGTTCCGAAAGCGCCGTACCGCGGTGCTGCGGCACGAACTCGATCAACTCCCGGATAATCATCAGGATGTGGGAGCGCCCTTTTTTGGGGGGAATGAACTTCTCGACGCGATCGCTGAAGAAGATGCAGCCCACCTTGTCGTTGTTCTCGGTGGCGGAAAAAGCGAGCACGGCGGCGATTTCGGTAATGACCTGCTTCTTCAACCGCTCCGCCGTGCCGAACAGGCGCGAACCGCTGACGTCGACCAGCAGCATCATGGTCAACTCGCGCTCCTCTTCGTAGACCTTGATGTGCGGATTGCGGCTGCGGGCGGTGACGTTCCAGTCTATATCGCGCACGTCGTCGCCCGCACGGTACTCGCGCACCTCGCTGAATGCCATGCCGCGCCCCTTGAAGGCACTGCGGTAATGGCCCGCGAAGATGTCGTTGCTCAACCCGCGCGTCTTGATCTCTATTTTGCGTACCTGCCTGAGTATGTCGCTGCTGCCGTTCTCCATGCCGCTCTACGGAATTACGATGGCGACGGGGCCCCTCAGGGCACCTCCACCGCGTTGAGTATGTCGGTGATGATCTCTTCGGTGGAAATGTTCTCCGCTTCGGCCTCGTAGGTGAGTCCGATGCGGTGACGCAACACGTCGTGGCAGACGGCCCGCACATCCTCCGGGATGACATACCCCCGGCGACGGATGAAGGCGTAACTCTTGGCCGCCTTGGCCAGCGCGATGCTCGCACGGGGCGAACCGCCGTAGGCGATCATCGGAGCGAGCTTGCGGAGCTTGTACTCCTGCGGCTCGCGCGTGGCGAAGATGATGTCGATGATGTACTGCTCGATCTTCTCGTCCATGTAGACGTCGGACACCACCCGCCGGGCCCGGACGATCTCCTCCGGTCCGACGACCCGCGCCGGTTCGGGAAATCCCCCCTCCTGCAGGTTCATGCGGATGATGTCGCGCTCCTCCTGCTTTTTCGGGTAGGTGATCCGCGCCTTGAGCATGAAACGGTCCACCTGCGCCTCGGGCAACGGATAGGTACCCTCCTGCTCGAGCGGGTTCTGGGTGGCCAGCACCAAAAACGGTTCGGGCAACGGATAGGTCTCCTCGCCGATGGTCACCT
>ERZ777011.3333-NODE-3333-length-10421-cov-3.497202_pt1 | contig 10421 bp, 11 predicted proteins | sample MGYA00374964_ERZ777011 | MGnify/ENA primary metagenome ERZ777011 (study PRJEB29310, sample SAMD00008975) | mouse gut metagenome | study: EMG produced TPA metagenomics assembly of the Metagenome analysis of fecal microbiota from mouse which was promoted...
AATAGAACAGAACAATGCGTTGCTGGAAATGCGGAAGAATATTATCCTGACCATTTCCCATGACATCCGTGCCACGCAGAACATCATCAGCGGGAGTGCCGAACTGGCTACGGATACCCGCGAAAAGAAACGCAGGAACAATCACCTGGACAACATCCGAATTGTATGTAAACACGTGGTGCACTTGCTCAACAACCTGTTGGACGTGTACCGTCTGAACGAGGCCAAAGAAACCCGCAACGATGTGCCGTTCAGCCTTAAGGACTTGTTGGAACGTACCGTTTTCGGATTCTCCCACGTGGTCAATAACAAGGGAATCCTGTTCTGTCACGATTTCAAGGATACCGATGTCAAACTTTACGGCGATGCGGACCGCATCGGGCAGATTATAGACAACCTGCTCAGCAATGCCATCAAATTCACAGAAGCCGGTACGATCAGTCTGAATTGTTCAACTATCTAAAATATGGAATTATGGTAAAGAGAAAAGAGGTTAAAATTAACGAGGAGCAGATACGTAATCTCGTCGCTGGAAATCCTTTCAAACAGGGTGGAGAAAATACGCGACAACAACAAGCCGTCGCTGGATGGGGAACGCTATTACACCGACAAGGAACTGGCCGTGAAACTGAAGGTCAGCGCAGGAGCCTTCAGGACTACCGCAACAACGGAATACTGCCATACACCCGGATAGGCGGCAGGATTTTGTACAGGGCTTCCGACATAGAACGCACTTTGATGCACGGGTACAGGGAGGCGTACCGTCTGAATGGATGAACTTGAAGCTATCCTCGTAAAGTTGCTTTTATTCGTAATTTCTATACTCAAAGGGTGGTTTTACGGATTAAAAGCAACTTGCTTTATACAATGATGTCAAAACGAAAAGTAGGGAGAAAAACGCAAAAAGTAGGGAGAAAACAATAGGTAGGTGGGGAGAAAAACGTATCTTTGCCCCCAAAGAGAAAGGCCGTATGCACACGAAACTCGAAAAACTTGTGTTCCTATACAAGGAATTGAGAATAGACAAGCAGATAGACTATGACAAGTTCTATCTGTATTCCCTCATTACCCATTCCACGGCCATTGAAGGCTCTACCATTACCGAACTTGAGAATCAGATCATGTTCGACCAGGGAATAAGCCTGAAAGGAAAGAGCATCGTGGAACAGAACATGAACCTCGATCTGAAAAATGCATACGAGAATGCGATAAAATTCGCCAATACCCACGCTGATATAACCGTTGACTTGTTGAAAAGCCTGTCGGCTCTTGTCATGAAAAACACGGGGCAGGAGTACAAAACCGTATTGGGCGATTTCTCGTCGGTACGGGGTGATTTGCGTTTGCTGAATGTCACAGCCGGACCCGGTGGAAAATCGTACATGAACTACAGCAAGGTCCCGGCAAAACTATCGGAATTTTGTACCCGGCTGAACAAGGAACGTGAAAATTATACTGCCAAAAGTATGGCGCGGTTATACGAAATCAGTTTTGATGCCCACTATGATTTGGTGACAATACACCCTTGGGCGGATGGGAACGGCAGGATGGCCCGCCTGCTGATGAACATGCTGCAATTCGAGTTCGGGCTGATACCGACAAAAATCCTCAAGGAGGACAAGGAAGAATATATCAAGGCACTGGTGGAAACCCGCGAGAATGGGGAACTGAATATTTTCAGGGAGTTTATGACAGCCACCATGATTAAAAATCTCACCCATGACATAGAGGTTTACCGTAAATCCATTGACGAGCCTTCCATAAGTGGGGAGAAACCAATAAAAGGTAGGGAGAAAAAAGTGAAAAGTAGGGAGAAAATCATCGCCCTGCTTTCACAGGACAGCACACTGAGCGCAACAGCACTTGCCAAGCGGATAGGGATAACCCCCAAGGCCGTGGAAAAACAGATTGCCGGGCTGAAAGCGGACGGGGTACTCCGACGAATCGGACCGGACAAAGGCGGATATTGGCAGGTGGCCAAAAAAACGGATTGATTTTTCTGGAGGGAGCGCAGTTTGCCGCCTGCCCGCTTCATTAGGCTGTCAAAAAAATATCCCTCCTATAGGCTATCGGAACAGCATACGGACCGGTAGTATTCTACTGACCGTATGTTGTTTCTCTTTTGTTTTTGTTCCGACTTTTCCGTCGGTCGCTTGTTTCCGCTGCCGACGGCGTCCATTGTACAGACGTGAAAGGGAAAAAGTTTTCGGGCTGAATACGCTCCGAAGGAGGAAGATTCTGCCCGAAACGGCCTGTCGCCCGACTTTTTCACTTTCAATGAGGTCTGTACTAACTTCCATGGGCGGCGAGGAAGCGAGCGACCGCGAAACGGGGGTTCTAATTGGAAGATGCCCCGTTTTCACATCTCCTTGCCATCAGCTTATCCATATCTTCGGAGATTTTATCATCGGTCACTTTGGCATATCCCTGCGTGGTCCGGATGTTCGTGTGCCCCATCATCTTGCTGATGCTCTCGATCGGCACACCTGCCGAAAGCGTCAAGGTTCCGAACGAATGTCTGCTTGCGTGGTAGCTGAGATTCTCTTTCACGCCGGCCAATATGCCTATCTCGTGGATACAGTACCAAAGCCTGTCCCGGTTGGGCAGAGGGAATACCGGCCTGCTGTCATCAGTGGTATTATACAGCGACAATATCTGTTCGGCTACGGGGTGTAACGGTATAAGGGACTCGACATCGGTTTTCTTCCTGTTGATACGGATATACCTTCTGCCGTCCGCGGTCGTTCCGATATGCGAGGGATAAAGCCGTTTCACATCGACATACGACAAGCCCGTGAAGGCCGAAAGGATGAATGCCCTACGGGTAAGCTCCTGCAACCTCTCCGGCATGGGCTGCTCCATGATCCGTTGCAGTTCCGCCCGGCTTATGTGTTTCAACTTGTAGTCCGGTTTCTTCTCGTAGGGGACATCCGCAAGCGGATTGAAACGGAGTATCTAATATAGATAAGACGGTTCAACCATGTAAGGCAGTGGTTGATATGCCCATTCCCGCAGCCTTTGGTTTTCAGGTAGAGCTTGTAGCCCCAGCCGAAGTCTTCGGTAATATCTTCAAAGGCGATGTCCCGCATACCCAGCGACAGCAGATACTCGTGCAGGTATGCCTGTGAGGATTTGGACTGGCGGTAAGAGGAGGTCGAGTTTATCACTTCCGAGCGGATTCTCAGTCTTTCCCGCTCCTCCTCTCCGGCTTTCATCAGTGTGGTGGGAACGATTGCTACATGGGTAATCTCGTTTTTTAGCATTTCTGCCGTGACCATACCCACGTCCTTCAATAGATTGTCATATGAGGCCTCAATTTTGGAACGGAGTCCGACAAGGAGGTTGTTTGCCCTTGCATCCTTTACTTCCCCTGTTTTGGCGTTCCTGTCTTTGGAATTGCAGTAATAACCGGTGGCAAACACGCTGCTCTTGCCGTCAACGGTGATACGGCACAGTATTGAAGTCGTTCCGTCTGTTTTGACCTTGCCGCGGTTGATGTAGTATAGAATGGAAAAAGTGCTTCGCATAATCGAATTGTATTTATAGGGTTAGAGAATGAGTTTCAAATCTTTTGTCGCTTCGATATATTTGTCCATATCCTCGAAGAGTTTCTTAGGGGTTACACGGGCATACACCTGGGTAGTCCTTATATCCGCGTGCCCCAGCATCTTGCTGACAGTCTCGATAGGTACGCCGTTTTCAAGGGTCATGAGGGTCGAGAACGAGTGTCGTCCCATGTGGAAATAAAGAAGTAATATGAGCAATGGAAACGAAAAGAAGGCGTAACGCAATTTGTTGGTAATTAACTATTTCTCTATATTCTTCAACATGAGGAAAAAGCAAAAAAACGAGGCTTATTGAGAATATTCAGTTACCAAATCGTTAGCAGGGCTGTTACCGGCAGGGATAAGGTAACGAAGAGCGGAGCAGATAATTTAAAGCAGCGATATATTGCACTGATTGTCATGGTTTTGCATATCGAAGAACGCTTATAAAACAGGTAAATTTGCCACTAAAAATATAAGCGTATGAAAGTAGAAAAATTCAAGGTGTTGCTCTACCTCAAAAAGAGCGGACTGGACAAATCCGGCAAAGCCCCGATAATGGGGCGCATCACCGTTAACCGGACGATGGCGCAGTTCAGCTGCAAGCTCTCCTGCACTCCCGAACTATGGAATCCCCGGGAAAGCCGTCTGAACGGCAAGAGCAAGGAGGCGGTGGAAGTCAACGCGAAAATCGACAAGTTGCTGTTGACTGTAAACTCCGCGTTCGATTCCCTTGTGGAACGAAAGACCGATTTCGATGCGACAGCAGTCAAGGAAGCCTTTCAAGGCAGCAAGGAGACACAGATGACCTTGTTCAAACTCTTCGACAGGCATATCGGGGAAGTCAGGGCACGTGTAGGTATCGATGTGTCTCGCCGTACACTTCCCAATTACCTCTATACCCGCAGCCGTCTCGCTGATTTCGTTAGCAGCAGGTTCAAGGTATCCGACCTTGCTTTCTGCCAGCTCAACGAGCAGTTCATCCGGGAATTTCAGGAGTATGTGGTGATAGAGAAAGGCTTGGGTGTCCAGACGGTACGTCACTATCTGGCTATCCTGAAGAAGATTTGCCGCATAGCCTTCAAGGAGGGATATTCGGACAAGTTTTATTTTGAACACTACAAATTACCCAAACAGAAGGAAACAGCTCCAAGAGCGTTAAGCAAGGAGGATTTCGAGAAGATACGGGATATAGAACTTACCGGATGCCGCCCCGAACACTCCATTGTCAGGGACATGTTCCTTTTCGCCTGTTATGCCGGAACCTCGTACGTGGATGTGGTAGCGATCACTCCCGACAACCTGTCAAGGGACGACAACGAGGCATTGTGGCTGAAATACCGCCGGGGGAAGAACGGACAGTTGAGCCGTGTGAAACTGCTGCCCGAAGCGGTAGCCTTTATCGAAAAATATCGTGACGATACACGGGGCACACTGTTTCCCGTAATCCCGTACCAAGCCCTGAAATGGTGTCTGACGAGCATCAAAATGAAAGCCGGTATCAAGGGGCGTTTGTCCTACCATGTAGCACGGCACACGTTCGCCACGTCGGTCTGCCTCTCGCAGGGCGTACCCATCGAAACGGTATCGAAGATGTTGGGACACAAACACATCACCACGACCCATATCTACGCCAAAATCACCAACGACAAGATAAAGCGGGACATGGAGAATTTGCAGGCGAGGATCGGCGACAAATTCCGGCTGGCGCAGTAAATACGAACGACAGAGGGTCTTCGAGATAACCGCATCGGATGCTGGAAAGTTCTATGCCCCGGAACGATGCGACGAATGGGCACACCCTGTTTATTGAGTCTATCTTAAATAGCCCTCTGATGATGTCAGAGGGCTATTTTTGTCAGAAACGAAAAATTTTCCACTCGAAATAATTGAATAGCATTTTGTTATGTGAAAAAATTATTCTATATTGTGATCAGATAAAGTTCTTTGGCTTATTACAACAAGTAGCTTCGGGAAGTGTCGGCGGCGCTGCCGTTCCCTTCGACGCAAATCTTGTGAGCAGGTATCCGTTTCCTGCGTCGGAAGATGTGCGATCGACAAGCGGAATAATCCGCGCCAAACATTCAAAACCTGAAGCTATGAAAATGAATCGGCTTTATTCTGTGATGATGATCGGCGCAACGTTGCTGCTGGGCAGTTGTGCGAAAGACGCCGAAGCGGTGAGTGAGGTGCAGCCTGCGGACATCGAAACGACGGAGGCGTTCGCGCCCATGACCTTCGAGCAGACTCGTGCCCTCGTGGGCGAAGTATTGGGGCAAGACGTGGCCGAGCGTATCGAGCCGACCGGCCGGTATGTGCGAATATTACATGCGGGGACTTGTGGAGCTGTCGCCCGAACCACTGTTCGGTGAAACCTATGTTGAAACGTCGGTAGCTGAAGACCGCCCGCGTCCGATGTACGCGCTGTTCGAAAGTGATGTTCCATTGCTGCCCATTGTGAAGTGTTGGCCGAATATTTCGATCCGACCTCTCCCTTATCGGGTCTAATCGAAGAACAGGCGACAAAAGTCACCGAGGCCATGATGTGCAATTCTCCGATGACCCGTGTCGGGATCGAAGACTACAACTGGTATCCTTGGGGCCGCATCGAGATTTACGACGACATTGCCGGTGCATATGTTCCTATTTCCGGCGTGTCGGTCGTCGTAACGGGTTACAAGGCCAATAGCGGATCGGTATTGCAGACTGAAACCTGTATCACCGACAGTGAAGGGCGCTATATCTGTAAGAAACAGTTTTACAGCGTCGTGTCCGAGCGGGTGAAGTGGGCCAACTCCTATTGGAATATTATGGAGGATAACGCGAATGTCGCCTTTACTAATTCACCAGCACTGGATCGCAAGGCATGGAATCTGGTAATCCGCTCTTCGAGTACCGATCGTGCGATGCAATTCGCATCGGCTTATCGGGCGGCGAACTACATGCACAACAACGGCTACCGCGTTTGGGATATGAAAAGCATTTCGACGGTCAATATCCGTTGTCTGGATGAAGCCATACCTGCGAATAACGACGATAGGTTCGAACAAAGCTCAGGCTCTTCGAATACCATGACTGTTTACATTTATTGCAAACGTAAGTCAGCATTCGATATTTACAACGTCGTGCAGCGGGAAGTGGGAAAGGCCGTGCATAATTTGCGGATCAATGCCAACACCAATGACTATCATACGTTTAATGAAATAATTCGAGAAAGCTGGGGCGAGTTTACGAAACACTATTTTGCTCAGCAGGAGTACCGGGGCTTGAATGCGTTGAACAAGATACAGAGTTATGCACCCGAATACCAGGGCGATTACGGATATATCCCGTTTCGACCCGATGCGCTCAACGGACAAGGCTGGTTCTATAACACCAAGTTCGATGCGAGTGCTCAGTGCCGCACTCCGTTGTTTTCCGATATTCTGGACGATTTCGATCAGGGAATTTGGCCTGAGAACTTCGACTACGACTATATGAAATATCCGCAGGACGAATTTTTCTCGCTTCTCATCAACGGTTTTGTCGATGTGGAAGTATGGTCGAGGGAATGCAAAAATGTTTCGGACCTCAAGGCGATGTGTTTCGGCGCTGTCGGCCCTTATGGCACCCCGCGTGAAGCGATTAAAAAGCTGTTCTCGGTCTATGAAGAGTTGGAAGCTGCCTTGTAGTCCATCGGTGCAATAATTTTTAAACCTATCAATATTTAACTAATTTCTCGATTATGAAACCTTCGCTTGTCCTTCCTGTCTTCACGATCGCTCTGTCCGTCTTGTCTTTCTCTTGTTCGAAATCCGATCCTGTATCCGAGGTTTTGCTGCCGCAAGAACCGGAATTCAGGGATGTGAACAGGACTATGGAGGAGTGGATACCTTTAGAAGCTGAAGGTAATTATCACAATTATTTCCGATTTCAGAATGCGAGCGACCATACGATTTATTTCAATGTTTCCACAAAGTATGGATCGGAGCCGGAGGTTACTTATATTCGTCCGAAAGAGCAGGGAACACATTGTACTGCATTAGAGAAAGTGCCTATTACAGGTTTAACCGATGCTCTGATAACGGATTTGAGTATGATGGGATGGATTACGTTCTGGGTCAATGCACCCGCTCCGGGGGAGTTTCCACCGCTCGGCGGCGGCAGACCGGGCGAGCAACGCTGGCTGGCCGATGACCTGGATACGATGGCGAGGCATTCGTTTTACGAAGGGTTGGAATACGACAGTCCGCGAGCCACTCCCAAAGACCCTGCACGCTGGACGTTCGAGAAATTTACCGATCACCGCGTTCGCTGGACTTATCGAATTACCAACGAAGATCACGACGAAGCCGTTCGCCAGACCCTCGAACGATGGGTCAAGAAGGACGAGGAGGAAAAGTAAATTCCCACCTCATTTTATTACATCCACGAGCCGCAGTATTATACTGCGGCTCGTTATTATTGTATCGGCGTTATTATAATCGAGCATCTATTACGCTATCCACCTACATTTAATTTACTTTTAAAAATAAATTTATTGCAATTAAAATGCAATGTTTTTATTGTGTTTGTGATTTATTTGTTGTATTTATAATGTTTGCAGGTCACGCCGAATTGTGTTTGCCACTCAAGCCGGATTCAGAGAACAGACAAACTTAAACTTTTTGCTGGCAATCCGGAATCTTCTCTATTTCCACCATTTTCCTTTTTTCAAATCTCTAACCTCCTGCACCGATGAAAAGATTTTTATTATTTGCATGGATCATTCTGTCCATGTCCTTTGCGTGTACCCGCTTCGAAGAGCCGGTCGAGCCGATTTTCAGCGAAGTGCAAACACGGGCCGTGATCGGCAGCACTACCAATAATCCATATTCTTTGAAAAACGTCCGCAAGGCGATGAATGAACTGTCGGTAATTTACGGTACACGTCCGACCCCTATCTACGCGACTCACGAATACGTGCGTTTTATGGTCAAAGATACCATTCAATTTGCTATCCTACACGATAGTTTGTCCTTGATGTTATTCGAATATCCTTTGGACAGGGATTTGACGGAGGCAGAGAGAAACGCATACTCAGAAACAGCCCTCGACGCGGACAATGGTTATATTCGGTAGTTCCCAGTAACTATCCTTACCCGTCCGATGTAGAACATGAGGTACTGGATGAACTCTACATGCAGAACGGTAACAGAATCGGAGGCAGTGCTGCGACTCGCACGGTCGATGACAATAATCCGGGTAATCCTACCGTTGCCCAGAATTTGATCGGCGGCTCCACGCCGAATACGGGGCAAACCGCACCGTTATCCGAATCTTTCTGGGAAGAGGTTATTAAACGCTCCATGCGCAATGCGGGCATAAATGTTTCAAACAAGCCTTCTACGACAGCGGACTGGTATCCTTCCGTGTCCATATCGTATAATGACAACATGTCTCCTGTAATGGGGTTGCCGTATGTTAAAGTTATCGTTCGTGACAAAACGAATATCGGATATGCTTATACGGATATGAACGGAGTGGCCCGCAATATCAAATCCACGACCGGAAAGTGGTTTACGGACGAGGTGCAATACGGCTTGGAATTTAAAAAAGATTTTGGTTCGCCGGTATAGATACTTAAAAATGGATGGTTTCGTCCAGCAAACTATACTGGGCCGAAACAATCGACAGATTGGAATTTTACGATCACTACCGATGATGATAGAGTATCAGCATTTGCAGCGATATATAAAGCCCTTATTAATTTCTTTTATAATCAGAATGCTATAACAAACAACCTGACACACTTGAAAAATAAACTCGTAATCGCTGTGGCTTGGAACAAATGGCACGAAGATTATGCAGCTTGGTTCACACCTCTTCTACGAGTTTTTCCAAATGTTCTCCGAACAGACATGAAAGTATATGGCAAATATTCTTCTGATGTTTATTATTTACGATCTACCATAACAAGGTCTGTTTCACACGAATTAGGCCATGCCTCCCATTGGCAAACAGTGATAAATACCAAAGGAGCGGGTAGAGTTACGGACTACCTTCTTGCAGAAAAACAGATGTATGAGAGTTATGCCAGAACGGTAGAATTTTATTTGACATCTTTGTTGTATGACAAACAAGACGTATCTGAATGGATTGAATATCATGATGAATATAAGGGGGGGTGAATCCCTGATGAATTTGGGATTATCCATTACCGACTTGCAGAACTCAGTAAAGGTATGTAATAAATTTTGGAAATGGCGGGATAAAACCGTCGAACTGTACGGTTCGAAAGTTGATCCCGAGATGATTGAACTGATATTCAACCGGCCCGATTCGGTATGGACAGAGAGTTTCAGCGATATGATGCAAGGCCCTTCGGCCACCAACCAATATCAAGAGGAGAGTTACACGCTTCACTCCTATTTCGAAGGACGGGGTGTCCGGGTAGTGGGATGGAGCATTCTGGACGGCGATTACTCTCTGCCCGGCGGTTCTCTGACACAGAATACGCTGCGATGCAAATTCTTGGAACCGGGAACCCGTACGATTAAAATTACCGTTAAAATACCATTTGTTTCCGCACATCAAACATACACGAAAGTAGTAACGGTCAACAGTGTCGAAGAAACGATTACAGCACTTCCCGAAAGCACACTATCGGGAAATGTAACCGGTGGGGGCAAATATATTATGGGTGAAAAATGCACGCTCCAAGCCATCCCTGCGGCAGGACGGATTTTCAAGGGTTGGTACAGCGGAACACGCTTTGTTTCGACGACCAATCCCTATACGTTTACTGTTCAGGAAGACCAAATCCTTACGGCAAAGTTTTCGGCAACCACAGGCAAAGGGTGTGCTGTCGAAACTTCGACGTCGATGCACGCTGAAACCATAGGAGGCCGAGTACAG
>ERZ777011.3334-NODE-3334-length-10415-cov-3.892181_pt1 | contig 10415 bp, 4 predicted proteins | sample MGYA00374964_ERZ777011 | MGnify/ENA primary metagenome ERZ777011 (study PRJEB29310, sample SAMD00008975) | mouse gut metagenome | study: EMG produced TPA metagenomics assembly of the Metagenome analysis of fecal microbiota from mouse which was promoted...
CAAAGCTGTATTCTGGCTCACATCCAGACTCGTTAACTTATTATAACTACAATCCAACTCTTCCAATGCTGTATTCTGGCTCACATCCAAACTATTCAGCTCATTATCTTGACATCTCAGTACCTCCAAAGCTGTATTCTGGCTCACATCCAGACTATTCAAATTATTTCCAGAACATATCAAGGATGACAAAGTCGTATTCTGGCTCACATCCAGACTGCTCAATTCATTATTATAACAATCCAATTCTTTTAAAACTGTATTTTGAATATTTAGACTATTCAAATTATTATTCCTACAGTACAGCCCTGACAAAGCCGTATTCTGGCTCAGATCCAGACTCGTTAACTTGTTATTACTACACCTTAAAGTTCTCAAAGTCGTATTCTGGCTTACATCCAGACTCGTTAACTTATTATAACTACAATTCAACTCTTCCAACGCTGTATTCCGACTTAAATCCAAACTGCTTAATTCATTAGTAGCATTTGCAGTACCACCACAATCCAGAACCCTTAATTCAGGAAAAGATTCTATACCTTTTAAATCAGCGATACCTTGACCAAAAACTTTTATTTCCTGGACTCCATTCATCTCATCCTCAGATAATTCACCATTTCCATCTGTGTCAATCTGCTCACTTACATACTCCCGGAACTTCTCATCCGGAAAATTCGTCTCATTGATCGCAACGGGAGCATCTGCTCCATATACCAGCTTCTGCTCCACCATTGGACTAAGCAGCAGCCCGAGACTCAACAAAACACCCATTGCTGTCCCTGCTATTTTTGCCTTTCTCATTTATGCAACTCCTCCTTTTTTCTTTGCTGGTAAAATACTATCAAACCCCGGCAATTTTGCATATAAAGTCCTGGTTGCACTTTCGCAAATTTCAGTTGCAGGACGACAAAACGGTCATGAACGCTACCGTTCATGACCGTTTTTATTTCATATCTGATTATTCAGCATCCTTCAGACTCAGACTGATCTTGCCCATTTCAACACCGATGCATTTTACCCGAACCGGATCGCCGATGTTCACCACATCCTCCACCTTGGCAACCCGCTCCTTTGCCAGCTTGGAAATGTGGATCATACCATCCTTGTTCGGTGATAATTCTACAAAAGCACCATACGGCATGATCCGTACCACGGTTCCTTCGTAGGTCTTGCCGACCTCGATCGGATCCACGATGGAATGTATGATCTGGATCGCCCGGTCAATCCCTTCCCGTTCAACACCACAGATATATACCGTGCCATCGTCATCAATATCAATCTTCACGCCGGTTTCATCTATGATCGCATTGATCGTCTTGCCCTTCTGTCCGATGATCTCACCGATCTTCTCCGGATCCACCTTCATCTGCTCAATCTTCGGTGCATACTCGCCGACTGTCGGACGCGGCGCTGCGATCGCCGGTGTCAGTACATTGTTGATAATATATTCTCTTGCTTCTTTCGTTCTTGCAATGGCCTCTTCCACGATCGGACGGGTCAGACCATGAATCTTGATATCCATCTGGATGGCAGTAATACCATCATGGGTACCGGCTACCTTAAAGTCCATATCGCCGAAGAAATCCTCCAGCCCCTGAATATCCGTTAATACGATATAATCCTCATCCGTATCACCGGTTACCAGACCACAGGAAATACCGGCTACCTGCTTCTTGATCGGTACACCGGCTGCCATCAGGGACAGGGTGGATGCACAGACAGAAGCCTGGGAGGTAGAACCGTTGGACTCAAAGGTCTCGGATACAGTACGGATCGCATATGGAAACTCCTCTTCGCTCGGAAGCACTGGAACCAGTGCCTTTTCTGCCAGAGCGCCATGACCGATCTCCCGGCGTCCCGGGCCTCTGGATGGCTTGGTCTCACCAACCGAGTAGGATGGGAAATTATAATGATGCATATAACGCTTGCTTGTCTCATTCGGATCCAGACCGTCTACCTTCTGAATCTCCGATAACGGAGCCAGGGTACAGACATTACAGATCTGCGTCTGGCCTCTGGTGAACATACCGGAGCCATGTACTCTTGGAATGATATCTACCTCTGCTGCCAGCGGACGGATCTGGTTAATGGCACGTCCATCCGGACGCTTGTGATCCTTCAGGATCATCTTACGAACCGTCTTCTTCTGATACTGGTAAATGGCCTCACCAAGCACAGCCAGCCATTCTTCCTTTTCTGCAAAGGCTTCTTCCAGCTTTGCGGTGATCTGGCGGATATTCTCCTCCCGTACCTGCTTCTCATCGGTGAATACAGCCTCTTCCATTTCCTCCGGTGTTACAATAGTCTTCATCGCCTCAAATAACTCTGCCGGTACTGCACAACTGACATATTCATGCTTCGGCTTTCCAACCTCTGCTACGATCTGATTGATAAAGGCAATGATCGACTGGTTGATCCCGTGTGCCTTATAAATGGCATCGATCATCGTTGCCTCCGGCACCTCGTTTGCGCCGGCTTCGATCATAATGACCTTTTCACTGGTTGAAGCAACCGTCAGCTGCAGGTCGCCCTCCTTCCACTGCTTCTGAGACGGGTTGATGATGAATTCCCCGTCTACCAGTCCGACCTGCGTCGTGGCACATGGCCCGTCAAACGGAATATCGGAAATGCTGGTTGCAATGGCAGAGCCAAGCATGGCCACTAATTCCGGCCTGCACTCCGGATCTACGGACATGACCATATTATTCAGGGTAACATCATTCCGGTAATCCTTCGGGAATAACGGACGCATCGGACGGTCAATGACACGGGAGGTCAGCACTGCATTCTCGGATGCCTTGCCTTCCCGCTTGTTAAAACCGCCCGGGATCTTGCCGACCGAATACATCTTTTCTTCAAATTCTACACTTAACGGGAAGAAATCAATTCCCTCCCTCGGCTTCTCTGACGCAGTCGCCGTACATAATACAACTGTATCGCCATAGTGCATGAACGCACAACCGTTTGCCTGGGCACCCACTCTGCCGATATCCACCCGCAGGGTTCTTCCTGCCAGTTCCATAGTAAATTGCTTATACATGATCGTATCTCCTTTTTTGTTTTTTGTATAAGAAACCGAAACAACTAAAAAAATCACTGCACCAATGACCTTTTTAGCAGTCTCGGTTTGCATCCTACACAATCTGTAATATTTTAACATACGATGCAGGAAAATACAAGCATTTCCTCCTGCATTGTGCCTTTTGTACAACGAAAGAATCCCGCTTTTATAAACAAGTCATTCATAAAAGCAGGATTCTCTCTGTCCGGACTACCGGTAAACCCGGTTATTCCGTCCCTTCACTCACTTCTGCCAGAAAGAACTGCAGCAGCGGATTCTCTGCCGCATCCCATTCAAACCGGCTTCCGTCTGCAAAGACAAGGCAGAACCACCGGTTCTCCTCTGATATAAAATACCCCCGGAGAATGATCGCATCCTCCATATCAGCAAAGGTTACGGCAAGATCATTCCAGTCCTGCCGGCGGACCTTAATCGTTCTCCAGTCAAAGCCTTCCCCGAAGTACAGTACATTCACGCCCTGACTGTCGTTCAGGATATCGGTTCCGCTGCCCGGATCAAACAGATAGGTGTCATTTCCTTCTCCGCCTTCCAACACGTCATTTCCACTGCCGCCATTTATTACATCATCCCCGGCGCCGCCTGAGATCCTGTCATCTCCATTTCCACCGGAAAGATGATCACATGCCCGGGTACCACTCAGCGTATCGTCTCCTTCACCTCCATACAGCGTAATGCCTCCGTCATCAAAGCCTGTCATAAAATCACTGCCCGTCGTACCGTACAGCGTCCGGAGCGGACTTCCGGCAGCGGCTACAGAAATAACGGCTCCCTCGAAGGATAAATAGAAATTCCGGTATGCTTCTGATAAAAAGAATCCTTCCAGCACGATCTTATCTGCGAAATCATCCTGTAGACCGGCTTCCCCGCTGCCATCCATGACAAGCGTCATATCGTTCCAGTCCGTCCGGAAGGCCTGCACCGCTGAAGCGGTATATCCATATATCTCAATGGTGTTCATTCCCTCTGAATCCCGGATGGTATCCGTACCGTATCCCTGCCGGTAGATATATGTATCATGGCCGGGACCGCCGCTTAAGTAATCCCTGCCCGTTCCGCCGTCCAGACTGTCGTCACCGCCATTTCCAAGGATCCGGTTATTCCCGTCGCCACCGATCAGGGTATCGGAAGCTTCGCTGCCCGTAAGTTCATCATCCCCCCGGGAAGAGATCAGCGTGACCCCGTCCGTATAAACCGTCGGCATATATTCCGTTGCTGTCGTATCATAGATGCTCCGAAGAACACTGTCGCTGTCAGCCGCTGCGCAGAACATGCCATCCGGGAATACAAGCCGGAAGTTCCTTGCTGCTTCATCGATACAGTAATCCTTAAGGATGAGGCTGTCCGGAAGCCCTGCAAAGGTGATCCGCAGATCATTCCAGTTACTCCGGTATGCCTTTACCGCATCAGAGGAGAGTCCGTCTCCAAATATAATCACATTCTGTCCCTCCTTGTCCAGAATACTGTCCCTGCCATCTCCGGCATGGAAATAATAGACATCATCCCCGGCACCGCCTTCCATAAAGTCATCTCCGCTGCCGGACCACAGACGGTCATCTCCGGCGCCACCGTTCATATAATCGTTTTCACTGCCGCCTGCAAGGAAGTCACTGCCTTCTTCTCCGTAAAGCTGGTCGCTGCCTTCCCCGCCACAGACCACATCCGCACCATCGCCTGCCAGAATCCGGTCTGTATCTCCGTCACCAAAGATCCGGTCCTGGTCTGCACCGCCGACGATATAGTCATACTGACCTCCGGCAGCGATCAGATTCCTTCCATCTTCTGCAAAAACAGCATCCGTGCCTTCGGTACCCGGCACCAGCCGGAGCTCCGGAACTGCACTCTCAGCAGATTCCGTTAGGATCTCCTTTACACTTACGGTATTGCTCCCGTCCGAAAAAATGTAAGCCTCCGGATTCCTTCCATAACCGCTGATGATACACAGATCCTCTGTATCCTTTATCCCGATGACTGCCTCCTCTCCGCATGAAACCGCAAAAAGATCGAAAATGCTCAGACCTTCGCCCAGACGGACGACAGATATCCCCTCAAAGTCCTCGATCATATCGGTTCCATATCCTTTTGCAAACCGATAGGTATCATCTCCGCTTCCGCCATAGAGAACATCATCTCCGGCACCGCCATCCAGAATATCGTTTCCTTCTCCGCCAGACAGGATATCATCTCCCGCCTCACCATAAATCGAATCGTCTCCGCTTCCGCCGTAGACTGCATCATCTCCCCCGCCTGCCAAGATCCGGTCATTCCCGCCATTTCCATAAATGATATCCCGGCCCTTGCTGCCAAGGATGGCATCATCCCCCTCAAAGGCAGTGATCATCGAATCTGCGACCACAGCCTGCAGATCTTCCTCTGCGTCAGTGCCATAAATATGCCGAAACGGACTGCCCGCATCCGTACAATGCATGATCTGATCCTGAAACTCCAGGGTATAATCCGCCAGTTCCTCCTGTTCCCGGAAGTTCTGGATGATCAGCCTGTCCTCTGTACCCCTGATCTGAATGGTCACATCCGATTCGCCCGTTCCATTCACCCGGATATCCTTTGCAGCCAGATTGACAAAGCGCAGGGTATTGCTTCCGCCATTGTCTATGATCCGGTCTGTTCCGTAGCCCTTTGCAAATACATAGACATCATTGCCGCCTGTATCCTCTAAGATATCGTCTCCGGCACCGCCATCCAGGATATCATCCCCTTCTCCGCCATAGAGATGGTCGTTTCCTTCATTTCCGCAGAGGGTATCCGTTCCGGCGCTGCCATGGATCACATCCATTCCGGCACCGCCGCTTAAGACATCATGGCCTGCCTCTCCGAATATAAAGTCATTTCGGCCCGTACCTGCATAAGTATCATCTCCCTCTGTTCCGATGTATATGCTTCCGGCCCTGGATAACTCTACCAGTTCCTGATAACGGGCGGAACGGGCCCCATAATAGTCACTGCATTCCCGGAAGGCATCCGTTCCATGTACTGCATCATAGGACTGAAGATATACCAGCAGATCGTACAGCATCGTGTCGATATCTTCTCCCTCTGCGATCTTTCCATCCATAGCATAATACAGCAGCGACAGATTCAGATCCTCATTTCCATCCTCGTCCTCATATGCAAAGCCTGCATACAGATAACCGCCAAGACCGGCATCCAGGTTCAGGATGCTGTAATACCGGTTCTCAATATCCATACAGATATCCTTTAAGATCGCCGCCGCATTCACGTTCGGGCTGGTACCGCCTACCCCATGGAATTCCCGTCCCATGAATGCCTCGATCACTGCCAGATCCCTTGCGTCCATGTTGCCGCCCCTGCTGCCCGGCTCGATCCCGGAAGCGCCGGTCAGCCTATACAGGATCTGCTTCACGTCATACCGCTTCTGCACGATATCATCCGATGTCCGGAAATCCTGAACCAGCTCCAGCAGTCTTCCGCTTTCGTCTGCTTCGAGCGCCTGATTGATATTCGGAACATTGCCGGCAGTCACGGTACTTCCATGGGTGGTATCCGATGCATTGACCGGAAACCAGAATTCGCTGATCTCTGCAACAGCCATGCTCCCATCCCGGCGGATCGTAACATCTGCAGTCTCTGCGATCCGGGTTCCCGTCTCATCGTCGATAAAGCTGATCTCCCTGTGATCCAGGCTGATGGAATGGATCTCCAGCTCCACCAGTGTCTTTAATTCATTGGATTCGGATACTCCGTTATGATTACCGTCCACCCATACCCGTAAACGGTCATAGACAGCATCCTCCCTGTCAATTACCCTGTCCTCATTCTCATCCAGCTCTGCCAGTGCTTCAAAGCCGGAAGTGGACTTCGTTCCATTTTCCAGGATGACCTGGTCGCCGAACAGCTCTCCTCCGTTGTCAATCCTCCCGTTTCCGTTCCGGTCCAGCGCCAGAAAGCCATCCTCTGTGCCGATCCATGCAGTCCGTTCTGAAAAACCGTTGCTGTCCAGATCAAAATACACCCCGTTCTCCAGGGAATGCAGTTTGATCCCTGCGCTGCCCAGATCAATGACCAGCGGATCTCTCGGCGGCTGTGCTTCCCCTGCCCTGTCAAATTCCTCAGATTCTCCCTGGATGAGCTTGAGAAGCTCATTGATCCGTTCTGTATTCCCCTGCTCAATCGCAGCCATCAGTTCATTTGCAAAGTCCTCACCAAGAAAGACGCCTATCACATCCAGATAATCCATGGTCGCCTGATAGAATTCCTTTGCATCATCTTCCGAAAGCCCCATCTGTGCGATCAGGACATTTATGCCGGCAACATTAACACCCCCGACACCTCCGCCTCCCCCGGCACCGGGAGCCGGAAACGGAATGACCTTGTCCCCCATGTATTTTCCTACGGTTTCCATATATCTGGCAGTCTCTGCTGCTATGGCATCATCCACCGATGTATGGGCGGCTGTCGTCTTGCTCTTATAGATGTGATAGGCTCCCCAGGTGCCTGCGACTGCCACAACAGCTCCGATTGTTATGATGATACTATAATCCGGGTTTTCCTTCGGCTCGATCACCTGAACAAATCCGCTTCCTGTTTCTGGTGTTACGTTATGTATCGGCGTTGATGCTGCTGCAGAAGCTGAGGATGCCTCCTCATCCGTTTCCTTTCTCCGCTCCTGCCCGCGCACAAAGTGATAGAAGATCAGGCCATCGGAGGCTACTTCGTAGTAGATCGTGTAGGTGACTTCGTATGCACCTTTTTCATCCCTTCTCGTTATCAGTTGTGTAAACTCCCCGTCTGTGATCTGACTCCCGCCTGCCTGGGCGCCAGAAATGGATTGAACGTATTTGTTTAACTGATTTCTGGCTGTTGTCCGCTTCGGTTCGGAAATGTAGGAAGAGGGTTTCACTTCCCAGATGTAGATTTTCTTGTCATCCCCTTTACCCTCCTCTAAATATAGGTCTGCCCGGCCTTTTTTTCCTGTCAGTTCATACTCCTGGGTATCTTTATTATAGGCCCTTAATCCTATTGGTTCTTCCGTTTTTATACCATCAATATTGGCTCTAATATTCTCTTGTACCCGATTATGAAAGTAATTCCAGGCCAGGTTATCCTTATAACGTGCCTTGTTCCAGTCATTCGCTTTGGTTCTACTGTCTGGTGATTTTGCATCCGCCCGGCCTTCCGCTTCTTTCTCCATTTCATGTTCAATAGATGATTGGATGGACGAGGTAACATCATTGCCATTCCCTTCCGCCGCATACACCGGCGTCGGCATCACACTTGATAATGAGACTGCCACTGCCAGTAAAATGGACAGCCAACGCTGAAAATTTCTTTTTAATTTCATCCTGTACTCCTTTCCAATTCACTTTATTCCTATAGTAACCCGTATTCTCGCAAGGTTTCCGTATTCCGCTGTCTCCTCCGTTCCAGCTCTGCAAGGGCTTTTGCATGAATGTCCGGATCATTCAATAGTCTTTCAAACAATGCTGTCTGCTTCTGAAGTCCCTCTGATGGCATTGTCTCCTCACCATATATTTCCAGCCTTGTTGCCGAAAATTCATCTGCATTGTTATACACCTTAAGATTGAACAGTTGTTCTCTATAATTTAGTACCCAGTCAAACGGCGATCTTTCATCCATATGCATACATAGCGAATCATATTTATGGAAATATTTCGCACAGGTCTTTAGATCCGTTACGGTATCAAAAACCGGGATTATCTCCTGTTTTGTCAGGTCAAGGGTATGCTCGATCGCCTCCTGCATGGATGGCAACGGATACGGGATGACCTCTCTTGGAAATTTCTGTGCAGACGGTTCATCCGGCATTTCATATTCAAAGGAATACTTTGGCACATCTTCCCTGGAACAGAATGGATGCGAATCCATATATATATCCCGATAAGGCTGTCTCCATGAAGTATTATCTCTGGGACTGGATTCTAAATCTATTTCCCCTCGATATACTGTTGCCATGCCACACACCATACAGAATGTCCTCCTCGGGTTCATTGCCCACTCGTTATAATAGGTGATCACCTGCAGGATTTCCTCTCCCACCATTCTTACGAAGTAAGGATACCTGCCCTTGAGTTTCTTAAACCCGTAGGGGGCAAGTGCCTCACTATACGCTCGCTTCATCTCGCTTTCAAATGTTGCCACTTTTTTTCCTCCTTTTTCTGTTGATTATTGCTTTGATTTACAGGTTTCTTAATCTATGTAAATATAAACAGGGGCGAAAATATACTGCTTCTGTTACAGGATTCTGCATCCGCCCGGGCTTCCGCTTCTTTCTCCATTTCATGTTCAATAAATGATGCTATTGATGAAGTAAAATCATTACTTTCATCTCCTGCCGCATACACCGGTGTCGGCATTACACTTGATAATGATACCGCTACAGCCAGTAAAATGGACAGCCATCTCTTAATGTTTCGTTTAAATCTCATCTTGTACTCCTTTCCGCTATTACAGCTTCGTTCCTATAGCAGCCCGTATCCTCGTATGGTTTCCGTATTCCGCTGTCTCCTCCGTTCCAGCTCTGCCAATGCTTCTGCATGAATTTCCAAATCATTCAATAATCTTTCAAACAATGCTGTCTGCTCCTGAAGTCCCTTTGACGGCATTTCCAACTGCATTGTATCCTCACCATATATTGCCAGATAATCTGGCCATTTATTCTTGATTCTATGCTGTATCATTTGAATACCTAACTCCCTTTCCCTAATCCTTGCTACTGAGAATTCATCTACATTGTTATACGCCTTAAGATTGAACAGTTGTTCTCTATAATTTAGTTCCCAGTTAAACGGTGCTCTTTCATCTATACGCATACATGATGAATCATATTTTTGAAAATATTCCGCGCAGGTTTTCAGATCGGTCACTGTATCAAAGACCGGGATTATTTCCTCTCGTGTCAGATCAAGGGTATGTTCGATCGCCTCCTGCATGGATGGCAGCGGATATGGGCTGACAATCTTTGTTACCCCACCGTTCTGTAACCTTTGCATATAGAGTTCCTCTGGCATTTCGTATCGAAAGGCGTGCTTCGGCACATCCTCTCTGGAACAGAACGGATGAGAATCCAAATATACACTCCGATAGTCGTGCAGCCATGAATCATTATGCCTGTAACTGCATGCCAGATTTATTTCTTTTGTGTATACAGTTGTAATACCACACTTCATTTCAAATACCTGTTCCGGCTCTAATCCCTTATCTTTATAATATGTGATCACCTGTAGGATTTCCTCTCCCACCATCCTTACGAAGTAAGGATACCTACCTTTCACCTTCTTAAAGCCATAGGGGGCTAGTGCCTCACTATACGCTCGCTTCATCTCGGTTTCAAATGTTG
>ERZ777011.3335-NODE-3335-length-10414-cov-2.273289_pt1 | contig 10414 bp, 23 predicted proteins | sample MGYA00374964_ERZ777011 | MGnify/ENA primary metagenome ERZ777011 (study PRJEB29310, sample SAMD00008975) | mouse gut metagenome | study: EMG produced TPA metagenomics assembly of the Metagenome analysis of fecal microbiota from mouse which was promoted...
ACTTTAGGAGAGAATATTCCAATGTTAAATCTAAAATAAGACAACAGGGGCTATACAAAACAAAATATAGCCCCTAAACAATACAAAGGAAGGAAAGAAATATGAAATATACAATATTTGAATTTAATCAAGAAAAAGCTGTTGAATATAACTTAGATATAGAAGACTTATTGCTATTGCAATGGATAACCGATTTTACAACTAGGATTCCAGCAAAAATAATAAATGAAGAAAAGTATTATTGGATAAAATATGAAGAATTACTAAAAGACTTACCAATACTAAGATTTAGTAGTAAAGATAGACTTTACAGAAAATTAAACGAGTTGGTACAAAAAGGTATCTTAATCCATCAAACTGTAAGAGTGGGAGGGACATATTCTTATTATGGATTTGGAGAAAATTATTCTAAATTACTTAGCGAAGAAAAAGAGCCTGAAGAAAGCGAAAAGGAACTAGCAGATAATTTTGAGAAAATTTGGAATAAATATCCAAGAAAAGAAGGAAAAAATACAGCATTTAAGCATTATAAGAATTGGCTAAAAGGGAAGAAATATGCTGGAAAAACAGTAAAACTAGAGAATAAGCAAATGTGGTTTGCAGTTGCTATATATGCTCATAAGGTAAAAACCGAACAAACAGAAAAACAATTTATAAAGATGGGAAGTACATTCTTTAATGAAGCAATTATGGAATATGTAGAAATGTACAATAAACAACCAGAATATTGGGAAAAAAGTTATCTATAAGGAGTGAGAAAAATGGATTTTTTAGGAAGTAAAATAGAAATAGGCGATTATATAGCATTTGCTAGAAATCCTTATTCGAATATGATTTTAGGGAAAGTAATAGGTGTTACACCAAAAGGATTTAGAGTAATACGACGAAATCGTGATGGAACATGGAAGAGTACATATATTGGAAGTCTTAGTAAAGATTATGAAATTGTATTTCCATATCAATGTGTAAAGGTAAATTACAATGAATAGCCCAGAGCAAATCAAACAAATCTTGTCTCCAACAATAGTAGCACAGCACTATTTAGGACAAGGAAAAACAGTATCTGGAAGATTATGGTATAAAAGTCCATTCCGTAAAGAAAGAACAGCCAGTTTTCTGGTAGACGATAAAGGCTTTCACGATTTTGGAGATGGCTGGGACGGAGATGTAATTGATTTTATTGAAAAGTTTTACCAAGTAGGATTTACACAAGCCATACAAGTTTTACAACGAGATTTTAATTTGCCAGATTCCGAAAAGATTTCAAAGGAAGTAGAAGTCTATCTAAAGAAAAGACAAGAGGAAAATAAAACTATCCAAGAGAATTTAGATAAATGGTACAACGATACATATATTTCCATTTGCTCGGAATTGCAAAGACTAGAAAAGGAAATACCAAAATTAAGACAAGAAGCACTAAAAATAGCCTATGATAGGCACGCAAGTCTCAGTATTTTGTGGGAATTGTTTTTTGAAGTAAAAGACGATAACGAGAAACTGGAACTTTGGAGAAATAGAAAGGAAATTAACAAATGTTTAGATAAGTAGGTGGACGAAAAATGCAAATGACAAGTGAAGAAAAAAGAGAACTAGTAGGAAAACAACAGATACAACCACCATTATATTATGCTTTTGAGGATTACGAATATAAAACAACTTCAAAAGAGCGAGTGCTTTCAGGAATAAATAGACTAGACGAGTTGTTAAAAGGCTTTGAAATGGGTTGCATAACAATTTGGACTGGGCTTACAAATGCAGGAAAGACAACTGTTATGACAATGCTAACAAGGAAAACAATACAGCAAGGAGAAAAAGTATTTTATTTTAATGGGGAGCAAACGAAAGACGATTTTAAGAACAACTTATACAAGCAAAGTGTCAAAAAGGGAAATGTAAGAGCTGTTAGGTATCAAAATACTTCTATCATAGACTGGTTTGTAAAAGACGAAGTTGTAAAGAAATTAGACGAATTTTATAAGGAAAAATTGTTTATTTATAACAACAAAATGGATAGATCCATAGATTTCTTGATTCAAGCAATGACAGAAGTAAAAAGTAAGTATGGTGTCCGAGTATTCTTTTTAGATAATTTCATGCAAATTGAAACGAAATCTCCAGACGAATATAGGGAGCAAAAAAACATTATGGAGAAATTAAGAACTTTTGCATTGAACCAAAATGTGCATATTCATTTAGTAGCGCACCCCAGAAAAACAGACAAGTTTCAAACAAGACTAACTATTTATGATGTTTTAGGAAGTTCAAATTTAGTTAATAAAGCCTATAATGTAGTATCTATCATAAGAACAGATAATTTAGACGACGACAATGCAGAATATAAAAGACTTTCAAAACTTATGGAACGAGAAGGATACGATATAACACAAGCAAGTTCTGTGTTAGAAATATTGAAAACAAAACGGAGAGCGATGTCGGAGTTGTGGGATTAAAATACGATAGCATAACTAGAACTTATGAGGAACTAAGCAAAAAAATAACGGAAGAAGATACTCGAAGAGAAGAAGAAGCACAGAATGCAGGAGCAAGTTGTCCTTTTTAGGAGGAATTATGAATACAGAAGAAATAAAAGACTTGGAATGGCACTATAATCAAAATCTACAGAGATATTATAAAGGTTGTGAATATTACAAAAAGCAACAATTAGATAGATATTTAGAGGAATTACAAACAATTTTGGACAATATGGAAGCGTTACTTAATGAAATCCAAAAATGGAAAACTGTAAGAAAAGAAGAAATTTTAGGAGGTTTCAAAATATGAAAAGATTTGTAAAAAAGATACTAGGAAAGGCATTAGGTGTAAACTACATGAAATTAAAAGACATAAAGATTCCACAAAGATTTTTAAGTCATAAACCTAGTCTATCTAAAATGATAGAAAAAGAAGAGTACTTCAAAAAATATGGAATGCTCAAAGAAAGTATTATAGTAGACCAAACAGACTACTTAATTGATGGTTATACATCGTATCTTATAGCAAAAAAAGCAGGAGTAGAGGCGCTATTTGTTTCGAGGTATAAAGACTAATGAAGCAAATAGATAACAGTATGCTTTGTAAATATTGTTGTGGTTGTTGCAGACTAGAAGACGAAAACTTTATAGGAGTGAAAAACTGTAAAGGATTCGCACCAGACCATGACGACTGGATAAAAAGGCGATATGAAAATATAAAGGAGGACAAGAAAAATGTCTTGTAAATATAGTAAGTTAGAGGGAAATACAACAAAATTTTTGTATTGTACTCTGTTTGATAAGGCAGTAGATAGTTACAAATGTAAAAACTGCTTAATGAAATTAGAGAACAAAGAAGAAAAAGCAAATGAAATAATTGAACAAATCTTTGGGAAAGGATTTAGTAAATAGGAAATTTACAATACCAGTAGTTCCAAGAACTAAAAAGAACTCACAACAAGTATTTGTGAGAAATGGAAGGATAATCAATATTCCAAGTAAATTATACCAGCAATTTGAAAAAGAGGGTTTGAAGGTAATACATGAAAAATACAGAAAGAAGATAGATTATCCAGTAAATATAAAGGCAGTGTTTTATGTAGAAACAAGGCGAAGAATAGACCTTACTAATTTATTAGAAGCACTTGACGATATGCTCGTAAAGGCAGAAGTAATACTTGACGATAACCGAGATATTGTCGCTTCTCATAATGGTAGTGTAGTTTACTGGGATAAAGAAAATCCAAGAATAGAAGTAGAGATAACAGAAGTAAAAAATTATGAGAGGTGGAAAGCCAATGAAAAAAGTAAAATTAAAACAAATAGCAGGATTAGTAGAAGAAATATTAAGAAATGACGAATTAGCAAGGAGAGACGACTGTTACTTAATTTTAGAAGTAATTAGAAGAATGTATCCATTCGAAGTAGGAAAAACATTTGCGCAAGTTATGATGGGAGCCCAAGAAAAAGGGATTAGTTTTGAAGGCATAACTAGAGCGAGAAGAAATGTACAGCGAAAATACCCAGAATTGAAAGATATAAAAACAGAAGAAATACGAAAGAAAGAAGAGGAGGAGTATCGAGAATTTTCGAGAGAAGTATAAGCACATGAAATGTAAATATTGTGGAAAAGAGTTTAGCAATACCAATAAAAGAGGAAGAAAAAAAGAATACTGTAATTCTCCAGACTGCATAAGAAAAGCAAAAAACGAAGCACAAAGGAAATGGTATGCTGGAAAAACAAAATGCCTTGAAGGTACTAAGTATAGAGTAGTTGAGCAAAAAGAAGAGAAAAAAGTAATCTATTCAAGTGCAGATAGGATAATCAATAATACAAATTGTGAGGACTTTTCAGATGTTTTGGAATACGCAAGACAATTAGGAGCGATTAGATTTGAAATCTTAGAAAAAATTAAAAGTCTTTCGCCAGAACAAAGTAAGTATGATAAAGCAGATAATGTATTCCTACATGATATAGAAAATCTTTTGAAGAAAGATGTTGTTTACGAAAAAGATGTTGTAGATGTAGTAAAAGATTATATTTGTAATAGACCAGATAGAAGAGTAATAAAGGATAAGCAAGAAATGTTAAGACATTTAATTCAGGGGTTAATTTCAAATCCAAACCAATATGTTGTGGAATTTATAAAAAAGAGAAATACAAGGGTTTACAATCCTAATAAAATAGAAAAAGTAGGAGGAAATCAATAGGAAAAAAGAAACGATTGACGCAAAAAAGCAAGTACAACAAAAAGAACAGGCAAAACTAACAGAAATGAAAGCAAGCATTGTGAAAAAAGAATATCAAGACAATCTAAAAGACCATTTGGAACAAAGGTTATACGACTTGATTTATCAATTAAAGCATGAAGACGAATCACTATCTATTGTGAAGTTAAAGTCTTTGATTTCACAAAAAAATGTAATAGGCTTATCTCCAAAATACAATAATACAGAACTTGTAATTTTGTTTGATTATTATAAGCAATTCATTCAAAAAATCAATGAAAAGCAAAGATACTTACCAACCAAAAATGATTTCTGTAGTTTTGTTGGAATATCAAGTACGCAATACGATAACTGGAAGCAAAGCGACGATACCGAACGAAGAGATATTATGCAAAAAATAGACGATTATATTGTGGATTTGACATTAACATCAGCACAAAATGGAGATGTTAAGGAGATAAGTTCTATTTACAGAACGAAGGCAGAACACGGCATGGTAGAAGCACAAGCACCTATTGTAATACAACATAAAGCACAAGCAAATTTGGAAGATATTAGAAAACAAATAGAAGCAGTAAATCAAGGGAAAAGCCTAAAAACGATAGAATTGAAGAAACAACCAGATGGTACTTATTCAAATGAGGAGTGATAAGGTTGAATTTACACGAGATAATTCCAATAGGAAAAAAGAACAAGTTATCAAGGCAAGAACTAATGTATAAGGCGAAGATAACTGATGTAAAGCAATTTAGACAAGAAATGGCAAAACTGAAAGAAAAATATATAGTTATATTTGACGATGGGTATTACTTGCCAGCAACAAAAGAAGAATACGAAGAATTTATTGAAAAAATGCAGTTGCAAGTAGGTAATATCAATTCGACAATAGAACTAGCAAAACAAGAGATGGAGGCTATATGAATGGAAACAAATTGTAAGAATTGTGGGGCTCCATTGCATTATGACAATAATCTGGCAATTTGCTCGTATTGTGGAACAGAATATCATATAGACTGCGATGAAAGAATAGAGGAATACAAGATAACTCTAAATATATTAGGCGAAAATAAACAATTTTATATATCAAAAATAGGATATTTATATCCAGGGTTTGATTTTGAATTTGCGGAAAGAATGGTAGATGGAAGAATGTGTAGAGTTAGAAGAGACCCTAAAATAAAATTAGAATTGATAAGTTATTAAGGAGGAAATGATTTAGGTATGAAGCATATATAACGACATTAAAAAATGTCAGAAAGCATAGCAATGCAGATAAATTACAAGTAGCAGAATGTTTTGGAAATCAAGTTGTAGTGGATTTATCCTATAAAGAAGGAGAAATAGGAATTTACTTTCCAACTGATGGAAAATTAGGCAAAGAATTTGCAGAGGCTAATAATTTACTTAGGAAGAAAGACGAAAATGGCAATAATATTGGTGGATATTTAGATCCAGATAAAAGAAACATAAAGGCAATTAAACTAAGAGGAGAAAAGTCAGATGGACTATTTTTACCACTAGCAAGTTTAGCACCATTTTGTAATTTAGACGAAGTAAATGTAGGAGATAGAATTACAACATTAAATGGAACTTTGATTTGTGAGAAGTATATTCCTAGAACTAATAGAAGTAGAGGAAATTCAAATAATACAAAGATTAAAAAGAAAAAAGATGTTGAATATCCATTATTCAAAGAACATGTGGATACAGAACAACTTGATTACAACTTAGACTACTTCAATAAAGGCGATTTGTGCTATATCACATTAAAAATGCACGGAACTTCACAAAGAACAGCAAACTTACCAAAGCAAAACAACAAAAACTTTATAACAAGATGGAAAGACAAGCATTTGAAAACAAAATATGACATAGTATCAGGGACAAGAAGAGTAACAATAGATAGTTTTGATAAAGATACAGGATTTTATGGAACAGATAAATTTAGAGAGAGATACCATGATTATTTCAAAGACAGGTTATACAAAGGCGAAACTATCTATTATGAAGTTGTTGGATATATCAATGAAACTACACCAATAATGCCAGATGGAGACAATAAAAAAGTACAAGACAAAGAATTTACTAAGATGTATGGAGATAAAACAAGATTTTCCTATGGTTATAAAGCAGGAGAAAATGGCATTTATGTATATCGTATGACAATGACGAATGAAGAGGGATATGTTGTTGAATATCCTTGGGAATTAGTAAAGATAAGATGTGAAGAAATGGGCGTAAATCATGTACCAGAATTAGATAAGTTCTTTTATAAAACAAAGGAAGATTTACTAAAAAGAGTGGATAAATACTTAGATATAACAGATCCAGTAGGACAAACACATATTGCAGAAGGTGTAGTAGTAAGAAGAGATAATAAAAAGACTTTTAAGGCATATAAGAAAAAAGGATTTTTCTTCAAAGTGCTTGAAGGAATTATAAAAGATACGGCAGAAGTGCCAGATATGGAGGAAATACAAGAATGAAAATAGATAAATGTTATGGTGTAATAGAAAAGAAAACAGGAGATTTCTTGAAAATATCTTATAAATATCCAATACCATTTTATGCTACATATCAACAAGCCAAAAATGCTTTAAGAGCATATAAGGGAATGTGTACATTTAATGAGGCTGAATATGAAATAGTAGAAATTGATGTAACTAAAGGATTAAAAAATACTTAGTAGAGTAGGGGGGATTAGAATGGTTATTGCAGTAAAGATAAAAAATAGAGTAACAGGAGAATTTAGACCTAAAGGATTTTGCAGTTTTTGGAATAAAACAGGTAAATCGTGGACAAGTTTACGAAATGCAAAGTTAGCAGTTTGCCCAGACTTTTGGAATTGTGATAAATGTGGAGACTTTATAAAAAAATATCAGAAAGAATTAGAATCGGACTTTTTGATTTTTCATGATAATGGTGTAAAGGAGATAGTTCCAGTAGCACAATATTTTATAGAAAGACTTTCAAAAGAAGTAGATGGTGGTTATGGAAGTGAAAGAGCCCAAAGAGCATTAGAAGAAGTAAAACAATATTGTGAACAAAACAATGTTATTTTGAAGGAGGAATAATATGTTGACATATAGTGTATGGTCGGAGATAGTAAATGAACATGAATTTGATTGTTATATAACAATATTTGAAGAAATGGCTTGGTATAGTTTTGGAGCATTTCTTACACCTTTTGCTATAGTTCTTGATATAGGAACATCGCCATTTCAGTTAATTGGCATTTATTTTATAACAAAAAGGAGAAATAAATAGGGAAATAAACCAAACTGACGAAACCGTTGAGGCTGTAACACACACACACACACACACACGGTAATTCTTTAGAAAAAGATTGGACGGGTAATCAAAAGTCTACTTTTGTACAATTAGGTGCAAGTAGTCATAGCGATAAAGCAAGAGAAGAAAACGACTTTTATGCAACAGACCCAAAAGCACTAGAAATATTTTTAGATAAACTAAAGGAAGATAAAATTGTACTACATAATAATGTGTGGGAATGTGCTTGTGGACAACGGACATTTGAGTAAAATATTGGAAAAGCGAGGGTACAAAGTCTTATCGACAGATTTAGTAAAAAGAGGATATGGAATAGATAATGTTGATTTCCTAAAAACAGAAAGGGAAAATTTAACATCAGACATTCTAACTAATCCACCGTATAAATATGCAAAGGAATTTGTAGAAAAAGCACTAGAAATACAAGCAAATGATTATTACACAATAATGTTTTTGAAAATACAGTTTTTGGAAGGACAAGCAAGAAAAGAATTATTTAGGAAATATCCACCAAAGTATATCTATGTAAATAGTGCGAGACAGATTTGCTATATCAATGGAGATATGAGTAAGAAAATGAGTAGTGCTAGTTGCTATTGCTGGTATATATGGGAAAAGGGATTTATAGGAGAACCAACAATAAGGTGGATATAGAAAGGAAAAACAAATGAACAAACTATATATGATGGTAGGGTTGCCAGCCTCTGGTAAATCTACCATTGCAAAAGAAATAGCAAAATCAAAAAAGGCGATTATTGTTTCTTCGGACGAATTAAGAAAAGAACTTTTGGGAGACATAAACGACCAAAGTCAAAATGCAAAGATATTTGAAGAAGTAGAGAAACGAATTAAAGAAGGATTAAAGCAAGGGAATGTAGTATATGACGCTTGTAATATTAACTATAAAAAAAGAAGAGCATTTTTACAAAAACTAAACAAAATGGTAGTAGAAAAAATAGCAGTATTAGTAGCAACACCTTATGAAGAATGCCTAGAACGAAATGCGTTAAGAGAAAGAAAAGTACCAGAAGAAGTAATAAAGCGAATGTATTATAGTTTTTACATACCACAAAAGTATGAGGGATTTGACGATATACAAATTAGGTACAATTATAATTCAGTAGATTCTTTATTTCTAATAAGTGAATTAACAGATATGCCACAAGACAATCCACATCATACATTATCTGTATTAGACCACTGCATAATGGTTGATTGTATTTTGGAAAAAACAAATAAACATATAAGCACAGTAAGAGTTGCTGGAATTTTACACGATATTGGAAAATTAAAAACAAAAACATTTGTAAATATGAAAGGCGAAAAAACAGATGTGGCACATTATTATAATCACGAGAAAGTCAGTGCCTATGATAGTTTGTTCTATGTATACATTGAAAGTAGAGTACAAAATAATAATGTAAAAGAAGCATTGTATATATTAAATCTTATTCAATGGCACATGATACTACATTTTGACCTGCAAGAAAAGACTATAACAAAATACAGAAATATGCTAGGAGAAGATACTTGGAAAGATTTGGAACTACTACATAAAGCAGATTGTGAGGCGAGATAAATGAGAATAATAGAGGAAAAATTAGAAGAAAAGATACACAAATGCAAATATTGTGGAAGCACTTTCTCTTACACTGCAAAGGACGTAGATTATTTTTGGACACCTACAATGAGATGTCCAGTATGTAAAGCAACAAATAGTCCATCAATGTTTGATAGAAAGGTAAAATAGTATGTACCAAGAATGGTTTGAACTATACGAAGAAGTAAAAAATATGAAAGAAAATACGAATGAAAGGAGCGATAATAAATGCTTATTCCAACAAAAGAAATGCAAGAATACGAAAAATATGGGTTCAAAAGATGTAAAGAACCTTATAATGAATGTTATTATTTGTGTGTAGCAAAAGGAATACAAATGATATTTTTAAGCCCAGCAATGATTACAATTATGCCGTGGGAAGAAACAGACCCAAGAATACATAGTAGACCAAATTGTAGATATAGAGATGGCAGAACTGCATTAGAAATATTGTGTGAGTTGATACAAAAAGGAATGGTAATTTGTGATTACCAGAAAGGAAAAAGATATGACTAAAGAAGAAAGAATAATGAAACGAGTACAAGAACATTATGAATATTTACAAGAAAAAGGTTATGAAATAGTATTCTTAGCATTACAAGGTTCACAAAATTATGGCTTAGATGTGTATGACGAAGATTATACATCAGATGTGGATACAAAAGCAGTTGTATTGCCATCATTTGAAGATTTTGTATATAATAGAAAACCAGCAAGTGAAACGATAGTGTTAGAAAATGAAGAGCATATTGATGTAAAAGATGTAAGAGTTATGTTTGAAACATATAAAAAGCAGAATATTAACTTTATCGAAACCTTGTTT
>ERZ777011.3337-NODE-3337-length-10407-cov-4.495460_pt1 | contig 10407 bp, 9 predicted proteins | sample MGYA00374964_ERZ777011 | MGnify/ENA primary metagenome ERZ777011 (study PRJEB29310, sample SAMD00008975) | mouse gut metagenome | study: EMG produced TPA metagenomics assembly of the Metagenome analysis of fecal microbiota from mouse which was promoted...
GTTTGCTGTTGGATGTGTTCCGGTGTTCGGTTTTGAGGGTACAATGGCCCTTGGGGCATGTGCCCGCCAAAACAAGGACGTCTTTAAGACATGGAGGTCTATGAGGCAAGGATGTCTTTAAGGCAAGGACGTCTTTAAGACAAGGATGTCTTTAAACAGGAATAATCCTCGATAGCTCAATGGTAGAACAGTGATAGATAAGCAACCGTAAAAGAGCAAAATCGGGGGTAAAGAGGAATGTTACGAAAAGCCGATAAATATATACTAATCCTCAATAGCTCAGTCGGTAGAGCATTCGGCTGTTAACCGAAGTGTCGTAGGTTCGAGTCCTACTTGAGGAGCTAAGAAAAGCCCGTAAACTAAGCGTTTGCGGGCTTTTTGCTGTCAAAAATTACTCTGTGAAATTCAGAAAAAGACAAATGCCAGGAAAAAACAGGCAGGGAAATGTTAACCGGAAACAAACCGGGAATGTCCTACGTGGCAGATCGCAGTGAGCCAGACAGAAAAGAGCGTTCTATCAAAAGGGCGCTTTTTTTTATTGAAGCAATCAGATACCGCGAATAGACGGTGGAGGGGAATCTCCTGGAAACTGGTTCTTATTGCCCAAATTAGATAAAGTAAGGCAGGATGCATGTGAACTATTCCGGATCGCTTTTTCCGGCAGAGATGGTATAGTGTTGTCCTGAAAAAGAGGAAAGGAGGCTTAGCAGCATGATACAGCAAAAGAAAATGCCCAGCACAGCGGGCGGGAAACGGAACTGCTGGAGGCGGGGGGAACGGCTCCTGCAGTTTCCGCGGTGAACTGCGGAGGGGGATCGCACTGAACAAGAAACACCTGGGCCGTAAGGTACGCCGCAGCGCAGACGTGGAGTTTGCACCCAAGGGAAATGGCTGCCGGAAGATATGCCGGACGGCCGGTATGGTGGACTTTTCTTAAAGGCCAGCCATGCGCTTCTATTTATGGAGTGTATGGCCTTTTTGTGGAGATTAGAAGCATATAGCTGTTTGACAGGAAAAGGCGGCCGGTTCTGGAGATTGGAGGGATAGGCATGTAAGTGGGGGAGATAATGGAGAAGGCAATGCGGGAGAAGATAAGTGCCTTAAGGCGAACTTATAAGGAAAAGAGCAGGCGTATAAGGCGGATTATTCATGTATGCAGAGGGAGCCTGTGGCGGGCATATGGAATCAGGCTTGTCAATGTAATAGAAGTGAAAAATGCTGAAAAGGGAGGCGCAGATGGAATCAGGAAATATAAGCGGTATGCTGGTGGAGAAGTATTTGGGGAAAGTACAGGAAATAATAGCCCGAACCGATCTGGGGCGGCTGTATGGATCGTGCAATGGGCGGGATAAGGCATATGCCCAGGGAATACTCCTTAAGCTCCACCAGGAGTTTGAAAAAGTCTATGGAGAGGGGCCTGTGGATTCCCGGATGAATTCTGTGATGATGCCTGCCGTCCTGCGAGGGCGGAAAACCGGGAAAATGGCGCTGGGGTTTGTGCTTTTAGATATGGAAAGCCAGGGCGAGCATTGGGGAACTGTTTTCCTGACAGACAGGGAGATCATTAACGCCATGGGCAGTGTTTCTCCGGAACAGGGAACATATATAAAGGAGAATTTTGTGCCTTATGATTATTGGTACACCCCACTGGCGGAGCATGACTGCCATGTAGACTATTCCTCCATGCCAGAGGATGCCATGGAGCTTTGGAAGTGCGTGGGCGAGCTGCGGGCATCCGGCGGCATACAGACACAGTCCATGGGTGGGATAAAGTAAACAAGGGCAGGCACTAAACTGCCGCCGCATGGCGCGGCCAGGCTTTCCGTTATGGCGGAGACCTGGCCGTTTTTATTGCCTTGCGGTGGGCATGGCGAAAAGATAGAAAGGATGGGGAGACATGGCATCTAAATTTATGAAAGGAACGCCGCTTGTAGGGATGGAGGCACAGATGCAGCAGGTTCCGGGATTTAAGCCCAGAAAGGGCGGGATGTCCGTGAGCAGGCTGGATATGTCCAGGTCACAGGGAGGCGGGCAGGCAGAGGCGCAAGGGGACTGCGGGCCTCCTGACGGGGGCAGCCCCTGTGGAAGCGTTGGGGACGGATGCGGCGACTTTGCGAGCCTCCTGGGACGGTTTACAGGGGAGGTGGGGTTTGGCCCGTTCACGGACCGCGTGTCGCGCCTGGAGGGCAACGCGGGGAGCATTTTCAGGGATGAGGGGCACAGGGAACGCTTCCGGTGCCGGTGGAAGGCGCAGGCAGACGTCCCTGACAGGGAGGCCATGTGCGCCGCCCTTTACCTGCTGACGGCGGACCATATGCTGTGGGGGATGGCGGAGGATGCGGTGCATCCGGAGCTGATCGACTTTGCTGCCGCCAGCATCCGGGGCATCGGGCTGGACGGCTATGTGCTGTTCCACTGCGCAAAGGACCTGTATAAGGGGACCAACCGCCTGAGCCTGTCGGAGCTTACCGACCCGGAACTGATCAGCGACGGGACATTCTGGACAGTCATCACGGCATTCCTGATCCGGCGCTATGGGGAGGGATTGCTTTTTGAAAAAGGAGGGAGCGGCAGATGATAACGGTGCATTTGAACAGCGCGGCTGCAGGGCAGGGGGAGTGGCGGACGTTCCCGGCGCTGATGGACGGGGGAACTTCGGCGCTGGAGGCTGGGGATGGCACGGACAGCATAGCGATGGCTGACAGTGGGCACGAATGCCTGGACAGGCATCTTGCGGGGAAAACTGTCCAGCCGGGAAAGGGCCTCCTGGAACTGGATTTCCTGGCATCGCGGATGGAGGGGCTGCCGGCAAAGGAACAGCAGGTCTTCCTGGCTGCGCTGGACATTGAGAATCCGGGGAGCCTGGCGGAGATGGTGAACCTTTCCTGCAACCTCGATAAGTTTGCCCTGTATGAAGGGGCGGACACGGAGGCAAAACTGGGGGAATATGTGCTGAAAAAGGATTATAAGGAACTGTCGGGGACCCTTGCGGACCTGCTGGATGTGGAATCCATAGGCAGGAAATATGCGCAGGGCCATGGGGGGAGGTTTGCCCCCGGCGGCTATGTGGCCCGCACAGGGGCGGCAATTGCCCCTGTCTATGGCGGCGGGGAGCTGCCGGACCCCCTTTATGACATGGAGAGTGTCTTTGAGGTGCAACTGTATGGGAACAAAGACAGGTTCACGCTGTTCCTGCCCGCAACGGAAAACCAGATGGAGTGCGCAGGCGGGCGGATGCGCCTGGAGAGCATGGAGGGGCCTACCGGGTGCAAAGAACCTGCAAATCATGAAAAAGATAGCACTGGCGATTTTAGGACTGGTAAAAGAAAGCTATAAACTAAGCATGAAGCGAATCCGGTATGAGTTGTCCTTAGATTACGAAAACGAGATAGAAAAAATGCTGTCAATGCTGGATGTGGAGAGCATTAGAGAGGCATTAGAGCCAAAAGGGAAATCTCCCGTAAAATAAATGATCTCTCTATATTTTTATACAGCACCAGAAATAGTGTCGCGGTGCATATCGGTTTATAAGTTTAACCTGTTGTCGTGGTTTATCAGCTTGACTTTATGGTAACGATGTGCTATAATATAAATGGTTCAAAATTTTTGGGGGAAGGAGGGAAAATAATGACTGACATTTTTGCATGTAGTATGGCTAAAAAGAGCATTAACGTTGAGGGATTGAAAAGTGATGCTGATATTTTTGCATGCAGCATGGCTAAAAAGAGCATTAACGTTGAGGGATTGAAAAGTGATGTTGATATTTTTGCATGTAGCATGGCTAAGAAAAGTAGCAGCGATGTTGTGACATTAAAGTCAGAGAGAGTTGCATAAAATGTTATTGCCGCTAAAGCCTAGTCTGCCTAATTTGTATTGTGCAGATTAGGCTTTAGTTATGGGGAGATAAAGTATGAGGATAGTAACAGATGATTTTACACGTCACTATAAAGTGATAAATAAAAGTGATGATATAGTTTTTTCGAGCGGTTCAGAAATTTTATTGCCAAATCATCAAAGGTATTATGAATATGTGAGTGCAATAGACTCTTTAAGTGTGGTGTATTATAATTTAACTAAAAGATGCAATTTTAATTGTACCTATTGTTATTCTGTGCATGATAATTCAACGGTTAACATGGAAGATAATCGTGTAATTTTAGGAAAATTAAAAGAATTAAATACTAAATCGATTACCCTTATAGGAGGGGAACCTTTTTGTCATCCAAATTTTCATAGTATTTTAGAATCTTGTATTGCATGCAATTTTTTTGATGAAATTTGCGTTGTTACCAATGGATCGTTGATTGATGACTCTATGATGCATTTGTATTGTAATAACCGAGTTGTAATTCAAGTTAGTCTTGATGGCATAGATGAATATACAAATTCAAAAACACGAGGAAAAAATCATTTCGATGTGGTTTATAATAATATAAAAAAACTTGTGCATAATGGTGCCAATGTTGTTGTTATGAAAGTGCTTACTTATGATAACATAGAAGCTTCAAAAGAATTCTACTCATTTTATAAAAAACAAAATATAAATGCTGGTTTTTTTATGGTGAAACAAGTAGCAGATTCAGATAAACCAAATATTAAGCAATTGAAAGGATTGCTTGATTTTATTTACAATGCCGAAAATGGTGATTTGATTAAGACATTTCAAATTGTCAATTTTGCAGATAATATGATGTTTCACAGTCTTGGATTTCCTATTATGCATTGTGGTGCAGGTATTAATGCTCTAAGTATTATGCCTAATGGAGATGTTTATCCTTGCGTAAAGAAAGAGAAAAATGGAAATCCTATTACAAACCTTTTAATTGATACAGCTATTGATGCGATCAAAGCGAAAAGACAATGCATTATAGCAAATGATATGGTTGATAAAAAAGATATTTGTTCGGAATGTGATATTGCTTATTATTGTGGTGGTGGATGTAGGGCAGAAGAAAATGAATGTAAACAAATATGTTTATATAATTGTGAATACTTTCATTTTGCAAAAGAATATTTTCTCGAAAAAACGCTCGAAAAGTATTCAGATAATGCATGAAATATAACGATAAAGACAAATAATTAAATGGATGGTGTGACGACATGAATAAAAATAGAAATTTGCTAATTTCTGCTATAGCAATAAATAATATTGGTGATATAATTTTTGATTTATTCATTGCTTGGGGATTAAGTTCTGCAACAGGCAAGTTTATGAATGCAGTATATGTAATTGGAACTTCTGTAGCCTTTCGTGCTATTCTTTCATTTTTTGTGGGTTCGTTCGTTGATAAACATTTAAAGAAAAAAATGATGGTAATTTCACATATCTCATCTATTATTGTTATTAGCTGTTTTGGTTTGTTTTGGGGATTGGTTAAACAATATGTTGCAATAGGTATAGTTTTTGTTTTGCTAAACGATATTAATAATGAATTATTCAGTAGAAGTTATATTTCAATGACTTCTGATATATTTGATGAAAATCAGTATATTAAATTTCAAAGCTATTCAAATATTGTTATAAGAATTATCAATGTTGGAGGAGCAGCATTAGCAGGAACATTAATTGAACATGTTTCAGAATACACTGTATTTATTATTGATATTGTTACATATCTTATTTCTTTATTGCTTATAACAAAAGTAAATTATAAAGAGAATGTAATTAGCAATGCATTGTCAAAGGGAATAATAAAGACGATCATTTCCGATATAAAATATACACTCATGACCATTTTGCATTCTTCATACTTGCTGGCATTTATTGTTTTGATGTTTATACTTAATCTTGCCTACGGTTATATACCGCAAATCTTGCCAGTATTCAAAGCAAATCTTGCTGAATCAGCTACGCTTTTAGGGGGGCTTAAGTCATCAATAACAATTGGGGAAATTGTTGGGTTGGCATTAGTGAGCAAAATGTCTAAATATGTAAGTGCAACATTTAAAGTAAGTATGTTGTTAAATATATTTATTATTATGGCTATCTATTTAATAGGGAATCCATATTTATTATTCGTTTGTTTTGCTTTGTATGGTTTCTCAGATTCATTAACACAACCATTATTCGGACATACTGTTTCTAATTTAGATAAAGCAAATAGAGGCAAGCTACTGGGGGGGATTGACGCAATAATTATGTTTTCTCCAAGTATCGGTATATACGCAATTTCTGCAATATCAACATATAACGGGTTTCTTGGTGGAATCATTTTATCTGCGATTTTCGTCATTGGATTTTTGATAGTTTCGTTTAATAAGAATATGCGGCATATAGTATTGGATTCTAAAAAAATATAAACTAATAGGTATAAAGGACGAGGTAACAATGCAATATATTATTAATACTACATTTTTGGGTGAGAATATATCATATGACTTAATACATGGAGAATTTAATGTACAGGACGATAATAATTTGGTTTCACCAGTCGAGAACTTTCAATCGCTCGTTAAACATGGAATTTCATTGAAAAAGAATAGTAATTTTATGTGCATTACTATTGCAACGACAGACGCATGCAATTTAAATTGTACATATTGTTTCGAAAAGCACGGTAAGAGCTTTTTGAAAAAGCAAAGTATTCCGGCTATTAGCGAGTTGATTCGTGAGTATAAAAAGAATGAACCTAATCTTACAAGAGTGGTAGTTATATGGTTTGGGGGTGAACCACTTCTTAATTTGAATTTTATATTAGAAGCTTCAAGTTGTATGAAGAATACATGTCAAGAGTTGCTGCTGGATTATAGTGGAAGGGTTATTACTAATGGTGTAGAGCTAAATAAAATTATTCCATATATTGAGGAATTATGCATAACTGATATACAAATTACTTTGGATGGAACGAAAGAACTTCATGATTCTAGGCGTATCAGAGTTAATGGTGCAGGTAGTTTTGATACAATAATTTCAAATATTAAAAAGATAGAATCCAAAGTGGATTTGATAATTCGTATGAATGTAGATAAAAATAATATATCAGAATGTGTCAAATTATATGATTACATTCTTCAATTGGTTCTTAATAATAGTGTAAATGTTTTTTTTCAGCCGATGTTAGTGGAAAACTACGGAGGAGAATCAACTTGCTATGAGGGAATGATATTAGATGATGAAGATTTGAATGAGGAATACTTAGATTTATTAGAATATACAAATACCTTAGAAAAACCCAAGTACATTGGTGCGTTTTGTAATGTAGATTTTTCGGGAAGCATAGTTATTCGTTCGAATGGTTCGCTTTGTAAGTGTTGGGCAGAAGTTGTTGGAACTTCGGATGCGGGATTTTCTATTAATAGTGAAACAAACAATGTATTAAATTTTATGAAACAAGTTAACCATCCAGTGGAAAGAATGTCATGTGAGAATTGTATTATATATCCAACTTGTGTTGGTGGTTGCAAGTATAAAAAATATACCATTTCAGAATGTAACGCTAGGCGTAGAATGGTTTTATCAACTATTTGCAGACTTTATTTTAAAGAAAAGATAAAGAATGATACATTTTATAAAATATTAAATAACGAAATGCTATGGCTAAGGAGTATTGGTTGTAAAGTTCAATATAGAAATAAAGGTATTAAAATAAGTCGTATCGATTTGCCCACAACAGATTTTAATTTTTATATAGGTGCAGATGGTGATGAAAAATGTATAAGACTTTCTCAAAAAATGAAGGATTTTACATTGTATGATAATTGTCTTGTTGCACAAGGATATAAAAGGGATTCAGACTATGATATAAATTATTTTTATTCAAATAGCAAAACAAATATCGTCGATGATACATACGTTTTTGAAGAAAATATTCTTGATATTTGGGCAAACGATGGGTTCGTCAGAAAAAATAATAGATATACAAAATATTATACTATAAGATATGGCAAGGATATAGTTGGTAAGTTTTCTGTTGTAATAACTGATATTGTTGGTATATATGATTTTGAAATTTACGAAAATTATCAAGGACTTGGTCATGGAACAAAGGTCCTGCGTTCTTTGATGACACTAACAGGAAAAGATTTATTTATTCAAACATGGAGTGATAATCATGCCGCACAGAGCTGTTATGAAAAAGCAGGGTTTATAAAATATGAATTAGTATATAGATATGTACGAACCGAGTGAGCTTTAGTAAAACAGAATATGTTGTAAAGAAGCAAAGCATTTATAGGGGACGAAATATAGTTCGACACATTATTGTTTATCTTTTTGTAATATATCAAATTTCTATATGTTATTTCAAGCTGCATCCAGTATTAGTAAGATGCGGCTTTTTTCTGCCATTTTATTCGATGTTGTGTGACAGTGCAAAATGCCACAGCCCGCCGCCGATCCTTCCTTTTTTGAAATTCAAAAAAGGAGGATAAGCCGTAAGCGGTAGATAGGCTCTTTCCACTGTTAGTTGAATTCAACGTGAAAAAGTTCGTGGAACAGTACTTTGGCTTTTAACAGCTCAAAGCTGTTCCTACCATACATAATCCGTTTTATTACCTTGATTTTATTCACACTTCCCTCTGCTAAGCCATTGTTATACGGATAGATAATTCCATTTTTGATAGCTGTCGAATCTTTCAATATCCCCTCCACGAATGACTGTAGTTCAGATATATTGTGCTTCTTGGCAGACTCTATCCATGCGTCCAACTTCTCAGGTTTTTTGGAGAATATTGCAACGTGGAATTCTTTTACCAGGGAATAAATAGCGCTTAGCAATGGATATGTCTCCACTGCCTGCTTATACTGGCCAGCAGTGATTGTGATGACATCTTCTAGCTTCTTATAGATCAGCTGGCAGAGAGATTTCCTCTGGATGAATTCGGACTGGGGCTTATCCTGTTCCTCCTGCTCCCGCATCCGCGACCTTTCCTTTTGCATGAACATCCTAAGGGATGCAACGCTTCCCGTATATCCTTTTTCAAAAAGAATCTTATGGATCTGAGGATATGTAAGCCCCTGGCTCCGAAGATTTATGACATCTTTCTCATAGGGGGCCAACTTGCCAGGGATCCGTGCATTATAATGACCATCTGTAACGCGATAGCCAGGGTTCAGGTAATTTTGAATAGTTTTACATGTATGGTGCATCATAGCTGAAATCTGTTCAATCGGATACCCATCCCGCGCCAGCTTTCTGGCTTCATCCACTTCCCGCTGCTTCTGCTGTAGTGCCAGCTGGTGCTGCCTTTCCCGGGAGATTGCCCTGTCCTCCGGAATCTCAGCTTCCGGAATGGCAAGATATTTTCGTATGGTTGCGGGAGACGAATGCAATAACAGTGCGATGTCAGATACCGTCAAGCCCTCTTTCCGCTTCTTATGGGCAAACTTAATCCGGAGCGGCCTGTTTGCAGTATTGTACAGCGCCGCCATCTCCTACGAGACTGCCTCAGCTAACGGAATCTCTACCCTGGCGGGAAATTCCCTGATGATATATTTGTTTATGGCTTCTGAAAGCCCCTTTATTAGATGGAACCGGTCGCTGACCTGTACTGCGTCTGGATGCGAATCCGTTGCGGCTGACGAATAAGTGGATGCCCCATCCCTGGATACGACCTGAATGTTTGGAAATGTTGCGAGCCATCTGCTGACATCAACGGTCTCCCTGGAAGGGATCATGTCAATTATCCTGTGGCTCTCAAGATCGACCATCACTGTCCCATAGGAGAATCTTTTTCGGAGCGCGAAATCATCCACACAGACCTTTTTTACGGAAGCTTTATCCACAATGGACGGCATTTTTTTTAAGCAGGCCGCAGATGCTGCTCTTGCACACAATGACATTTTCGCTTTTCAAAAGCCTTGAGGCATTCAATGAACTTAACTGTGTCGAAGTATGGATAATATTCTTGACCAACCGATCTGTCTTCTTTGCTTTTGGAGCAGCAAAGGGGTGACTCTCAGCAAACGTTTTATGCGGACAGTCTGGATTATAGCAGAAGAATTTTCGTGTATCCACTAATAAAATCACCTGTTTATCCTGGATTGGCAGATCCTGAATCTCCCTCTGATATGTTGAATGGACATGCATGCTTTTTGAGCCGCAGAACGGACATGCCAGTTCTTCTATTCTGGATCGTATATGAAAAACAACCACCGTATCTTTAATGCGGTATCGTACTAATTCGTAATTCTGATTGAGCAATTTTATGAATTCGTCCATATGGCATTCACATCCTTTTGCCGAGTTTTAATTATATTATAGCACTTTAATACATCAAAATCAACAAACTATGGAAAGAGCCTATCTACCGCTTACTGTTAAACAAGCCTTGAGTGTTATCCGATATATTATATCAGATTAGTTTCGATGAAAGATTACATTGGTAAAATAAAATTCTGTATCTTGACATATTCTTGAGTTTCCGCAAACTGCACTGAAAAAATGAATATGCCTATTAAAAGTACCA
>ERZ777011.3338-NODE-3338-length-10405-cov-4.103865_pt1 | contig 10405 bp, 6 predicted proteins | sample MGYA00374964_ERZ777011 | MGnify/ENA primary metagenome ERZ777011 (study PRJEB29310, sample SAMD00008975) | mouse gut metagenome | study: EMG produced TPA metagenomics assembly of the Metagenome analysis of fecal microbiota from mouse which was promoted...
TCATCCGGATATTCCGACCGGATCTGATTCGCAAGTCCGGATAAGGAACGATTGCAGTCGTAATACTTCCAGTTTGTTCTCAGGATCAACGTCTCCAAACGACTGCCGGAGGTTGACAGGGCAATCTGAGCCGGATGCGCTTCATCTGCCTGAGGCGCCTCCAGGATCACAACGGCATTCTCCTTCGTTGTAAATGCAGCACCGGTATTCTTTTCCGTAAGATTCCCATGGATCAGGATCGTACCGTCCGTAACACTGGAAGCATTTCTGCCCTGCTGCAAAACCAGGTTATCCACTTCCATGCATGCCTCCGGATATGTCATGATCAGACTGCCTTTCAGGGTCAGATCGTCACAATACAGGCCGCCCTGTCCGGTTGTCAGCGTTCCCGTACAAATGACATTCTCCGCCTTTAACTGATACCCGGACAGATTCAGACTGCTCCTGCATTCAACATTGCCTTTGATCTCAATATCCTCCAGCAGCCGGCCCACACCCGTTGCCACGATATCTCCCGCATAGGTATCCCTGATATTGCCGAGATCGGTAATATATACTGTACCGATCTTCCGGCAGCCGGAATCAGTAAGGGTACCCTGCACGACCAGCGTTCCGTTATAGCGAATACAATTCTGATTCTGGATCTCAAGCGCTCCTGCCCGGCACTCTCCTTTCACAATCTGTATGGTCTGCTCCCTGTCTCCGGTCAGACACAGGGTACTGCCTGCTCCCATGGAAAATGTATCCTTCTCCACATACAAGTCTCCGCCCAGCATTATGCTTCCCTTTGTAATACCGGGTTTCCTTGCCAGATTCATATAGCAGTCCTGTTCCACTATCACCTTATCTGCATCTGAGGCCATCGTAAGCACGCCATAGCTTTCCAGATAAACCCGGCCTGCTTCCTCCTCCTTTCCGGTCTGGAAGCGCAGATCTCCTGTTACGACCAGGGTACCACCGTTGATCCTCAGTTCTCCACCTTCCACCAGCAGATCACCGTTTACCGTCATGGTATGCCCGTTTAAGTCCATGACACCGCCCAGGATACAGATATCCTCCTCATAGACTACATCTGCGGCAAGCTTGTATCCTTCTATCCGCTTGCTTTCCTGAATCAACGTATTACTTGTATTGACGAGCTCCTGAATCGTAACCGGCGTCAGCAGCTTCACATAGCCGCCTCTGGTATTACATATCTCTACCGTTGCCAGAGAAGCCTCCGGCGATTCGAAGCTGACATACTGCACCCCTCCGCTGCCATTCAGAACAAGCTTCAGTCTGTCTGTTGTTACAAAATTGTCTGGCGTACCTGTATTCCGCTGGATCAGATCGCCTCCAACCTGAATGACGCCATTGGATAACTCCCCGCTTTCCGAATGATTACCGATATCAAGCATATTTTGAATGATCAGGGTTTCGCCCTGATTCATGGTAACTGTCCCGCGGGAGCCTTCTGACAGGATCAGATTCCTGCAGGTCAGGTTATGTCCGTTCAGATTCAGATTCCCTTCTGTTATGATGGTCGCATTTGCTACACTGATATCCTCATTCAGGGTGTAATCCTCATACAGATGCAATACAATGCCTGCTGCATCCCCGATCTTTGCATAATTCTTCTCCTGAATATAAGTATCTCCTTCCAGGGTGCCATAGATGGCATCCGTGAACTGTACCCTGGTATCCAGGATAAGCGGACGGGAGCTTACATAGACCTTCGGCAGCCAGTTATGCTCCCAGTCCTCAAAATAAATATGCTGTTCTGCATCTCCTCCTGTAAAATAGCAGGACAGCTCACCAGACGGATTAAAATTAGCCACTTCTGTTCCATACTGATAAAAACTGCCGCCAATCTGCAGTGTTCCCTTCCAGTCATTTTCTGCATGATCCGTAACGGAACGGGTGATAAAATCACCGCCGATCCTTAACGTGCCATTCAGCTTCAATGCTCCCCGGGTCTCCAAACCATACAGGCCCTCTTCCCGCCTGCCTATATCCTGGATCGAATAACTGCCTTCTACATAAAGTGAGTTATTGATCGCTACCGTTCCATTCTGAATGAAATCACCGGAAATCGTCGTATAGCTGTTGATATCCAATACTCCGGATTCCAGGTAAACGATTGCATATTCAAGGGAATACCGTCCCGTCTTTTTCTGCAGATCCAGCAGCTTCTGATTGATCCGGAATACAGAAGGATACAGAACGCCATGCTCCGTCTGGATCAGGGGCAGCAATGCTTCATTCGCCAGATACAGTCTACGCTCTTCCTCTCCTGTGAACTGAATCGCCTCCGGCAGACTCTCTGACCAAAGGGCGAGCATCTGACTTTCCTCCCCGTTTAACACCAGTTGAAAATCCGTACCAAAGACCAGCCTGGATTGTGCGGAGGAATACTCACGGATCTCCATCATATCACCAGCCAGCTCCAGCATTCCCTTTTGCAGATCTAATGTACCATAAAATGAATTCTTATATAGAAAATCCCCCTGAATACAAAACCGGTCACTGGCATGGGACAATGTGACAGACTGATCTGAACTCAGATAAGTAACAATAACATCGCCATGGCACAGCAGCGTCTTTCCGTAGAAGGATATCTGACCGCCATCGATTTCCAGATTGTTTCCTACCTCCAGATCTCCATCCAGGATCAGTACGGCTCTTCCCGATAAGGACAGATTTCCCGTTACCGTAAGCGTATGTCCGTTTAACTGTAAGGAGTTCCGGAGTGTAAGATTCCCTTCCACCGTAACATCCTGTGTCAGATAGAGATTCTCATTCAGGGCAGTATCCCCGAAACAGCTTCCATTGTCCGTCTTCCATTCCCGTCCGGCCAGTTCCGGGATATCTGTGACCGGTTCCGCTTCCGTCGATCCGGAACGCGGCATTTCTTCGGATACCATTTCCTCCAGAGCAGATAACGCAGATTCTGCTTCAGTTGCGTCTTCCTCTGGAACTGTTTCTGCAGAAGTGCTTTCTCCGGAACCGGATTCTCCGGTGCCTTCCGCCTGTTCTAATGATATCTGCTTTGCATCTACATACACACCAGCAGCCGCTACATTCTGTATTAATATAGTGATAATAACAATAATAGATAATACCTTATAAACTCTCTTTTGTACTTTCATATTCTGCCTCCCTGGACATATTTTATCTTCTGGTAATTATTCCGATCTGTTACATGTGTATACTATAATGAAAACACTTCCCCTCTTTTCTCCACGCTGACTCTCCCGGCAGTCGCTTCTGTCACCATCTTCACAAAACGGTCATACACCGGCGCATAGACCTGTACCTTTACCAGTACCCGCTCCGTATATACCGTATCTGTAATCTCCGCATCTGTGTTCCCGATCAGGTATTGAAGCTTGCCCAGGTCCGGATATTCTGCAGACAGTTCCGCCTCGATCAGTCTGCGACGCTGACGGATCACACTGGCCTCCAGTCCTGCCTTCGCTGCATCCGTATAAGCACGCACCAGCCCTCCGGTCCCCAGAAGCGTACCGCCAAAATAGCGAACCACCGCAATACAGATATTTCGAACCCCGCTGCCCTGAACCACCTCCAGGATCGGCTTTCCCGCTGTTCCCTGGGGTTCACCATCGTCTGAGAAGCGAAGCAGCGGCTGGTTGTCCAGACCAATGGAGTAAGCATAACAGCAATGTCTGGCATCATAATGCTTCTTTCGTATTCCTTCTATAAAGGCTGCAGCCTCGTCCTCTGTCTGTACCGAAGCGGTATACCCGATAAACCGGGACTTTTTTTCGATTATCTCGTCCTGTCCGCCTTCTGCTACTGCCAGATATTCTTCCATAGTATCCTCCGGTCTTATATTTCTTTAGCGTATTGACATAATTATAACTTTTAATATCCCAGATGGCAAATAGATTCTGAATAAAATCTTTCAAATTCGTGAATAATCCTGTATACCTTAAACTTTTTCTTTATTTCGATATATGGATTTGTTATAATGGGTGGGATAAAGGAGGCATTTTCATGAATTTCAGCAAAAAAGAAACAATAAAAAAGCAAAAGCATCTGGTATCAAAGGCCAGTAAAAATAAACAAAAAGTAAAAGTAATGGTTTTTAAAGCTTTTCTGGTCTGTATCATTGCCTTTGGCGCAATCGGCGTTGGCGCCGGTTTTGGCATGTTAAATGGAATACTGGACGATGCACCAGACATTGACGATATCAATGTTGTACCGGAAGGATTCCAGACCTGTATCTATAATCAGGATGGTGAACTGATCACCACATTGTCAAAAATCGATTCCAATCGTGAATATGCACATTATAAGGATATCCCGGAAACACTGGTCAATGCTTATATCGCTATTGAAGACAGAAGATTCCGTCAGCACAATGGAATTGACGTGCGCGGTATCTTCCGTGCTTTTTATAAAGGCATTAAGAATGGCGGACACTTCAGCGAGGGCGCCAGTACCATTACACAGCAGTTGATCAAGAATGAAGTATTTAACGTCGGTCTGGATGAAGACACTTTTATGGAATCCCTGGAACGTAAGATTCAGGAGCAGTATCTTGCTATTGAGCTGGAAAAACGACTCAGCAAAAATGAAATTCTGGAATACTACCTGAACAGTATTTATCTTGGCCAGGGCTGTCACGGTGTTCAGACTGCATCCCAGACCTATTTTGGCAAGGAAATGTCCGAGCTGACTATTTCTGAATGTGCAGTGATTGCTGCTATCACCCAGAATCCATCTAAAAATGATCCGATCATCTATCCGGAATATAATGCAGAGCGGAGACAGAAGGTTCTGGATGAAATGCTGGATCTCAATTTCATTACCGAAGAGGAATATCAATACGCCTGTGCGGATGATGTATATTCCAGAGTAGAACTGCATCATGATGAGGTATTAGAAACGAAAAAGGTGAATTCCTATTTTATTGATGCTACCATCAACGCATTAATGGATCAACTGGTGAATGAAATGGGCTATTCTGCAAAGGATGCGTCCAATTTAATATACGCCGGAGGATTATCCATCTATATAACACAGGATGACGATATTCAGCAGATCTGTGATACCGTATTGAATGATCCGGAGAATTATCCGGCCACTTCACAGGTGTCACTATCCTACCAGTTAACCCTGGTGGATGCGGATGGCAATACCACGAACTTCAGTACCAATCATCTGCTTCGACATTTTCAGGAAAAGACAGGGAATTCCAAATATTCACTGATCTATGCCAATGAGGAGGCCGCCCGGGCGGCAGCAGACGAATTCAAGGCGGATATGCTTGCCGAGAATCCGGATCTTTCAGAACTGATGGAAACCTACGATACGGTTATCCAGCCACAGATCTCCTTTACCCTGATGGATCAGTATACCGGACAGATCAAAGCCATTGTTGGCGGGCGGGGTGACAAGAAGGGAAATCTGGTCCTGAACCGCGCAACGGATTCTACCCGTCAGCCCGGCTCCTGCTTTAAGGTTCTGGCAGCTTTCGTACCGGCACTGGATGCCTCCGGCATGACACTGGCAACGACTTACGAAGATAAACCATATAACTATACAAACGGACGTCCGGTCACAAACTGGTGGGGCGGATCCTACAAAGGCTTCCAGTCGATCCGGGATGCGATCCGGGAATCCATGAACGTAATTGCAGTTCAGACCATTACAGATGTGGGGCCGGATGTCGCCTTTCGCTATCTGGTGGATATGGGAATGACTACCCTGGTCGAATCAGAAACCTATGCAGACGGAACCGTATATTCAGATATTCAGCAGTCCACAGCCCTTGGCGGTATCACCAATGGTATTACCAATGAAGAAATCACAGCCGCCTATGCTTCCATTGCAAACTGCGGACTTTATACGGAACCGATCTTCTATACCAAGGTTCTGGATCATGATGGCAATGTCCTGATCGATAACCAGCCGGAGACCAGACAGGTTATGAAACCAACGACTGCATGGCTACTAAACAATGCGATGAAGGATGTTATTACTTCCGGTACCGGTGGACCTTGTGCATTATCGAGCGGTATGCCGGTATCCGGTAAAACAGGTACCACGTCTCATGATTACGACCTGTGGTTCTGTGGTTCTACCCCGTATTATACAGCCTCCATCTGGCTTGGTTATGATATTAATACTACCCTGCCGGGAGGCAGCGGCAGCCTGCATGAACGGATGTGGTCAAAGATCATGCAGCAGATCGTAGAGTTAGAAGAACAGGAAATCAAGGATTTTCCAAAGGTAGATGGTATCACCAGTGCAACGGTCTGCAAGATGACAGGCCTTCTGCCGAAGGAGGGCTGCGAAGCGCATGGAACCCGGACGGAATATTTTGCAGTCGGCACCGTTCCAACACAGACCTGTGGCGCAACGACGATTGAACTTTGCGAGGATTCCAACCTTCCGGCAACAGAAAATTGTCCAAACCGTTACAGCTTTACCTATATACAAAAAGCAGATGGTTCGATCTATATTCCTTATGCCTTTCATGATAAGAGTATTCCGGAGGACTTTGCGGATCAGACCTGTCCGCTGCATACAGAACCGGCTTCTACAGAACCGGATCCATCGACTGCGACCAATGTATTTACCATTAGCTCCTCTGTTATAAACAATACGGGCGGAACCATAACAGAAACCGCACAGGTTCCGGCAGGCGGTTCCAAGGTATTCTTCTTTACTCCGGCAACCGGATATACCATTGCAGAGGTTCTGGTCGATGGAGTCAGTGTAGGTGCACCTTCGTCCTATACCTTCAAGGACGTGAACAAGAACTTTACCATTCAGGTTCGATTTGCGCCAACCGGAGGCGGTACTACAACAGAGCCAAGTACGGCATCAACAGAAGGACCTCCTATAGAACCGACCGGAGAACCGCCGGTTACGAATACGGAACCAATGCAATAAATATACAGATTTGAGTAGTATCTAAAAAAACAGGTGTGATATCTCACACCTGTTTTTATCTATATAAAGAAATAAACCCTAGGAATTTATTTCATTACTTTTTCATCTTTGGTTGGAAGATCAATGAGGCAATATAGGAAAATATCAACGCAGCGGAGGTTCCAACCGCTGCCATTTTAAAGCCGCCCCGGAACAATCCGATAAAACCATCGGTGTCTACTGTTTCACGAATCCCTTTCCACAGGTTATAACCAAAGCCTGTTAATGGAACTGTTGCGCCTCCTCCAGCAAATTCAATGATCGGCTCATACAGACCGATGGCTCCTAATATTGCCCCTAAACAGACAAGCGTCACCATAACCCGTCCCGGCAGCATTTTCGTTGTATCCATAAGAATCTGCGATAACACGCAGATCAAACCTCCGATAATAAATGCCCATACATAATTCATCCTTACACCCCCCTGTTCTCTATCATTACTCCGTGAGCAATACCCGGCACTGTCTGTCCTTCATTAAAGCTGACCGTAGAGAGCAGAGCGCCGGTCGGTACAAACAGAACCCGGTTCCATTCCCGATTCTTCAACTTATCCATGATCATTCCCGCCAGGGTGACTGCGGAGCAGCCACAGCCGGAACCGCCGCTATGCGTATCCTGTTCACTGTTATCATAGATCTCGATCCCGCAATCCATATGCTGATCCATAATGTCATATCCATTGTCATTTAACAGCTTGATCAGGATTCCCTTTCCTACCTTGCCCAGATCACCGGTGATGATCCGGTCATAATAATCCGGCTGTATCTGGAAATCCAGCAGATTCTGGTATATGACAGCCGCAGCAGCCGGAGCCATAACTGCTCCCATATTCATGGAATCCCGGATACCGTAATCCGTTATAGCGCCGGTGGTGATGCCACGGATCACAATATCTCCCTCTTTGTGTGACAATACAAAGGCTCCACTTCCCGTAACGGTCCAGGTAGCACTAAGGGGACGCTGGTTTCCATATTCCAAGGGAAAACGAAACTGTTTCTCTGCACTTCCAAAATGACTGGACGCCACCGCCAGAACCTGCTCCGCATATCCCGCTGCTACTGTCATAGCACCAAGAGATAATCCTTCTCCCATAGTCGAACAGGCTCCATACAGTCCAAACAGAGGAATATCCATATCCTTTAATCCAAACGTGGATGCTATCAACTGTCCCAGCAGGTCACCGGCGAATACATATCGAATTTCCTCTTTTTTTAAACCTGACTTTTCAATCGCCTTCATGCATGCCTGATGCACCAGTTCACTTTCCCCTTCCTCCCAGGAATCCTTACCTAACGTCGGGTCTTCAATTATGATATCAAAATAATCTTTCAGGGGACCTTCCCCTTCCTTCTGACCCACTACAGATGCAGCACTTAATATGCATGGCGGATTTGCAAATTCAATACTTTGCTTTCCTCTGATCTGCTGCATTTCATCACCTCCACATTCTTAAAGCATTCTTTTACTCATTACATATTGTGCCGATTCCTGCAAAAAATATGTAAAAAAAGAAGAGATATGGTCTGCCTAAATCTGGAATGAAATTAAAAACAGGATTTTAAAAATAATTGATTAATAATAGAAAACATCAAGAGTCCCGCTAATACAGCGGGAGATCAGAACCTTATTCCAGCCGTCAGATATCCGCCGGACGGCAACACATAAATGAAAATCAGATTGGAAATATTTTCACAAGAAACGTAACAATACCTAAAATCGTTAAAATAATACCAACGGTCCGGTTCAGCTTCTTTTCCTCGCATTTGTTGGCAAATCGTGCGGCCCAAAGCGCACCCAGAACGGTAAATACTGCGCAGACTCCCAATGCCGTCAGATTCAGCTTGCAGCCCATGGAATAATGACTGACAGCTCCGGTCAAAGCAATGACCGTCATGATCATGGTACTGGTTCCAACAGCAGTCTTTAAATCGTAACCCAAAAGAACAGTCAGGGCAAACAGCATCATGGCACCACCGCCAACACCGGCAAATCCACAGATGATGCCGATCACAACACCGGAAAGAATCGACAGCACAATCTGTACCCCGGGTTTCTTTCCCTGCATCTTTTCCGTCTTCTCCTGTGTGATCGGACTTACAAAGAATTTCACTCCGAGAAAGGTGGTTGCTACGATAGAATAAAAACCGATTCCATGCGGGGATTCCAACGAAAACCAGTAACCGATATAGCTTCCAATAACAGAGAACACGAATGCAGGCCCCAGAATGATCAGGCCTCTTCGAATATCAATGTTCTTATTACGATAATAGGTATATGCAGAAAGAGCAGAAGCAAGCACGTCAGAAGCCAGTGCAACTGCTACTACATCATAAGAATCCATTCCACCCATGGATACCAGAATGGGAGTGATCACCACTGCCGCAGAAAGTCCTGCCAGTCCGGTCACAATCCCGGCACCTAAACCTGCAATTATACATAAAAAAATAAAATACATGAAACCTTCCCCAATTCCCTAAAGCTTCATGTATTTTATCACTTAATTTTTATTTTTACCAGTGTTTTTACTACTTTTTTATATCTGTATTATGTTTTTTAGACTTTTTTTAGATTTCTTCTAATCTAATTTACTCAACAGATGTTGCAATGACTGCAGTAAAACCTCTGGATTGACCGGTCTGCTCAGGTAAGCACTTACAGACAGTTCCTGACAACGCTCTTTCACCTCTTCTATATTCTCCCCGCTCATCAATACAATCGGAAGACTGCTCCAGTTCTGCCTTATTTCTTTAAGAAGAGACTCTCCGTTCTCCTCACGCATGGAGTCATCCAGAACAACCACATCTGCCGAATGCTTGTTTAAATAATCCAGAACCGACTTTCCGGTGTTCACCACGATCACTTTAAAATGCTGTCTTAAGTGTAGCTTTAACTGCTTTAGAAAATCCAAATCCCGGTCAGCAATCAATACAGTCTGCTCCTCCTGTTGCGCCGGACATCTTAAAAATACTTCCTTAACCTGTCCTAACAGCATGGCCTTTTCCACCGGTTTCGTAATGTAGCCCTCTGCTCCGGCGGCGGCACAGCATTTTACAGTATCTCTGTCCTGTCGGCCTGTAAAAAAAATGGCAGGAAGATGCTTCCCGTTTGGCAGAAGCCGAACCTGCTCTAACGCAGCAAATCCACTCATCGCCGGCATCTCAATATCCAGCAGCAGCAAATCCACCTTTGCCTCCTGAACAATATGGATTGCCTGCATACCGGACAGGGCTCCTACTACCTCATATCCCTCATCTGCCAAATATTTCTGTACGGTTTTCAGACACATCATATCATCATCAACAACTAATATCCGCTTCGCCATGCTATCGCCTCCCTTGATAATATTTGCAAGTTACTGCTTTCCGCCTTCAGGACTCTCCCGCCTGCATTTATAGGTTCCTGCAATCCGACCTCAGGGCTCCTCCCGGCTTACGCCGGGTCCCTCCTCAGGTCAAATCCCAAC
>ERZ777011.3339-NODE-3339-length-10404-cov-2.563533_pt1 | contig 10404 bp, 7 predicted proteins | sample MGYA00374964_ERZ777011 | MGnify/ENA primary metagenome ERZ777011 (study PRJEB29310, sample SAMD00008975) | mouse gut metagenome | study: EMG produced TPA metagenomics assembly of the Metagenome analysis of fecal microbiota from mouse which was promoted...
GTGGAAAGCTTACCAAAATTTCCGCTCCCGATTCAAAAGTTGAAGTCTGGGTAGTTCCGACAAACGAAGAACTTCTTATTGCAAGAGATACACTCGCCCTTATTTCAAAATAAAAAATCATAAGTCGGCTGAAAAAAATTCAGCCGGCTTTTTTTATTTTTTCAATAATTACAGTCAGATACCTTAATGTAGGCTCTGCTATTATTGAAAAATTAACACATAAAAGAATACATTGTACTGACATTCCTGATATACCGAAAAATCCGCCTAAAAACAACATACTGAAAGTCAGGCAAAGTCCGCAGACTATCCATATTATCCATTTTATCGCATTCATAGGTCTGCTTATTCTGAATAATATCATCATTCCCACAACGCTCAGCAATATAGTTGAAGCGGTTGAAATATCTTCCTGTCCTGATTCAAAGATATTTCCGAAAATTATCATAGCTCCTACTATTATGGCATCAGTTATTCCTGCCGGCAATGCCTTTATTAAAATATTTGTCATGAATTTGCCTTTTATCAAATCCCTGTTAGGTATCTGGGAAAGACAAAATCCCGGAAATCCTATAGTGAACAGGCTTATCAATGATATATGGGCAGGTTTAAGCGGATATGTGATACCGAAAAATATTGAAATCACAGACATGAGCAAGGAGAAGATATTCTTAACCAGAAATAGACTTCCTGAACGCTCAAGATTATTTACAACCTTGCGTCCCTCCATTACAACATCAGGCATTTTAGCAAAATCAGATTCCAGCAAAACAAGCTGGGAAGCCTGTGCCGCCGCTTCGCTTCCTGAAGCCATGGCAACAGAACAGTCCGCATCTTTCAATGCAAGAACATCATTGACACCATCCCCTGTCATTGCAACAGTTCTTCCCGATTTTTTCAATGCACGGACAAATTTTCTTTTCTGTTCAGGGGTTACACGTCCAAAAACCGTATAATTCAAAACTGCACTTTCTATTGCCTCATCAGTTTTAAGCGTTGAGGCATCTATATAATTTCCTGCATTTTTTATTCCTGCCTGCTCCGCAATCTTAGAAACAGTTATGGGATTATCTCCCGAAATAACTTTGATTTCAACATCCTGTTCTTCAAAAAATCTGAAAGTTTCAGGTGCATTTTTTCTTATCGGATTTGCAATTATAATAAATCCTAACGGAGCTGTGGTTTCAGTAAGCTCCTTACCGTCAACATGACCCGAATATCTGCCGAATACAAGCACTCGCTGACCCATTTTACTATGCTTTTCGATAAGTTCAGTATAATCGGATATTTTGTCCTTCAGTATAAATTCAGGTGCTCCAAGAATATATGTTCCGTTATTAAATGAAGTACTGCTGTATTTGAATTCTGATGAAAACCCTGTATATGATTCAATTTTTTTGCCTGTAGGACTATTGAAATGATTTTTTATTGCAATCATTGTAGCATTGTCTGCTGACTGTGCCGATGCAAAGTCGCTTATCAGGAAATTCAATTCATCTTCTGATATTTCCCCGACAGGCATTGCTGATATAACACTCATCCGCCCTTCTGTTATAGTGCCTGTCTTATCAACACACAGAACATCAACTCTTGCAAGCGTTTCAATACACTTCATATCATGAACAAGAACCTTGTTTGATGCAAGTCTCAATGTGCTTATTGCAAGGGTTGTACTGGCAAGCAGGAAAAGTCCCTCCGGAATCATGCCAAGTACAGCCGCAACCATAGCCTGTATACTGCTACTTGTGTCATTAAATTCAAGATAATGTTGCTGATAAAATAATAACAAACCTATAGGAATAATCATAAATCCTGCAATTTTCACTATTTTATCAAGTGAGCGAATCATTTCCGACTGCTCGCCCTTTTTGGACTTTTTTGCCTGTATCGTAAGACGTGAAATATAGGATTCTGCTCCAACTTTTTCTAGTCTTGCACGGCATGAACCTGATACTATAAAGCTTCCTGACATGAGAATGTCACCGTTTTTCTTGTATATCTCATCAGATTCACCGGTTAAAAGCGATTCATTGACTGCAACGTTTCCATCAATTATGACAGCGTCCGCACTTATCTGATTTCCTGCACGGAATATAGCTATATCATCAAGAACAACATCTTTCGAGGGCAGTGAAATCTCTTTGCCATCACGCATAACGGAAGTTTCAGGTGCATTCATCATGGAAAGCTTGTCCAGTACACTTTTTGAACGCATTTCCTGAATTATGCCTATATTCGCAATAATGATAGGCATAAAAGTTAAATCCCTGTAAGTACCTGCATAGATTATCAATCCTGCCAAAATTAAAAATATAAAATTGAAATATGTGAAAGTATTGTCAGCAATTATCTCCCATACTGATTTTGACGGCGGTTCGGCAGGTGTATTGCTAAGTCCTGCGTTGCGGCGTTCCTTAGCCTGCCCAGAGGTAAGACCCTTATCCGCATCAGGATTGAGACGCTCAGGAGTTTTTATATTGTAAATTATTTTTTTCATAGTTTCTCCTTGAAAAAATTGTCGATATATATTATAACATATTTCCGAAAAAATTTCAACTGCTTTAATATTGCCCCGAATACTTTCAGCTATTCATTGACAAATATTAAAATCAATGCTATAATATTAATTAAGATTTATAAAAAGGAGTTTTCTATGAGTATTATCCTTGCTTCCGCTTCACCCCGCAGGCGTGAACTGATGAAATTGATTACCGATAATTTTACTGCTGTTGCTGTTGACGCTGACGAAACAATTCCGGAAAATATTGATATATTAAAGGCATCAGAGTATCTTGCAAAAATCAAAGCAAAATCAGCAGTTGAGAAATTTCCCAAAAATATCATAATTGGCTGTGACACTACTGTTATATGTGATAACAGAATACTCGGTAAACCTAAAGATAAGAATGAATGCCGTGAATTTATGAAAATGCTTTCAGGCCGCACTCATCAGGTTGCGACAGGGTGCTGTATCATGAATAAGAATGTTATGAGTTCCTTTACGGTTATTACTGATGTAATCTTCAGGCAACTTTCAGATGCCGAAATAGAAACATATATTTCTACCGATGAACCGTATGACAAGGCAGGCGGTTACGGTATACAGGGCAAAGGCTCACTGTTGATTGAAAAAATCAACGGCGATTATTTCAATGTTGTAGGACTTCCTGTTTCAAAACTTAATCAGGAGCTTAATGCATTTTATAAATATATATTAAAATTTTAAACTGAAGGAGAAATTACTATGAACAGAACAGCTTTTCACAATGCGGATATTCTTATCCCGAATGAATCAATTGATATGAATAAATGGGCGGTTATTGCCTGCGACCAGTATACGAGCGAACCGGAATACTGGGATGCTGTAAAAAACACAGTTGATGTCAATCCATCATCATTAAATTTGATTCTCCCCGAAATATATCTTGAAAATGAAGATGTAGAAAACAGAATCAATGACATTCATGAAAATATGGATAAATATATCAGTGAAGGAATCTTTACTGAATATAAAAATGCTATGATTTACGTTGAAAGAATCCAAAGCAACGGAATTGTCCGCAAAGGTTTAATCGGTACTATAGACCTTGAGGAATACGATTTCTCTAAGGGAAGCACATCTCAGGTACGTGCCACCGAAGCTACAGTTATTGAACGTATTCCGCCGAGAATCAAAGTCAGACAGGGTGCGTCTCTTGAACTTCCTCATATTATGATTCTTATTGATGACCCTAATAATACTGTAATTGAATCAGTTGACAAATCAGCTATGACAAAGCTTTACGATACTGAACTCATGCAGAACGGCGGAAGTATAAGCGGTTATCTTGTTGATGAAGCAGAACAGGAACGTATTGACTCTGCACTCTCCGCACTTGCCAAGCCTGATACTTTCAACAAAAAATATAATCTTACTGACTCTCCGGTACTTCTGTATGCTATGGGCGACGGCAATCACTCACTCGCTACTGCCAAGGAATTTTATGAACAACTTAAAAAGTCAAATCCCGATAAGGATTTTTCAAATCACCCTGCCCGATATGCACTTGCTGAAATAGTGAATCTCCACAGCGATGCACTTAAATTTGAAGCTATTTACCGTCTTGTGTATGATGTTGACTGCAACAAGCTTATATCAGGACTTACAGAAACTCTTGCACTTTCTGAAAATGAATCTGAACAGTGGGTTGAGATTATATGCAAGGAAGAGGACAAAAAACTGTACATCCACAATACAAGTTCAAATCTTTCTGTTGGCTCGCTTCAGAACTATCTTGATAAATATATTAATGAAAATGGCGGTAAAATTGACTATATCCACGGCATTGAAAATGTCAGGTCACTTGCCGGAAAACATAACGGTATCGCATTTATTCTGCCTGACATGGATAAATCACAGCTTTTCCCGACCGTTATAAAAGACGGTGCATTGCCAAGAAAAACTTTCTCTATGGGTCATGCTGACGATAAGAGATTCTATATTGAGGCAAGAAAAATATCTGAATAAGAGGAACAAAAAATGAAATTACATTATGCAGGTAAATACAGCGGAAATCTTGAATCTCTTCCGAAACGTGAACATCATGAAAATTCTGTGCAGTTCAAAGAACCGGATGATATGAAAAAATTTGCCGTCATAATTAACATACTGGGAATTATAATAACTGCTGTTCTTGTGTTTACAGTTACCTATATATCAAGAGAGAATCTGAGTTTTACAGGAATTATTATTGCACTTCTTTCTTTAATTCCGCATGAATTTCTGCATGCCCTGTGTTTCAAGAAAGATGTCTATATGTATAATAACTTAAAACATGGTATGATGTTTGTTGTTGGTACTGAAGATATGAGTAAATCCCATTTCATTTTTATGAGCCTCTGTCCTAATATAGTTTTCGGATTTATTCCGTTTGCCATTTTTCTTATTTTTCCAAATCTCATATTTTTCGGAACTCTCGGAGCTTTGGCTATAGGAATGGGTGCAGGTGATTATCTGAATGTATTTTATACATTAACACAGGTTCCAAAGGGTGCAAAAGTTTATAACTCAGGTTTTCACAGCTATTGGTATAAATGACAAAAAACACCGTCCATATGGACGGTGTATCATATAGGAGGGCTTTTTATGAAAAAAGGTCTTGTTTTAGAGGGCGGAGCAATGCGTGGACTTTTTTCCGCCGGAGTAATGGACGTTTTAATGGAAAATAATCTGATTTTCGATGGTGCTGTCGGAGTTTCAGCAGGTGCTTGTTTCGGATGCAACTATAAATCAGGTCAGAAGGGTCGTGTAATAAGGTATAATCTGCGTTTTTGCCGCGACAGAAGATATTGCAGTGTTAAATCTCTTATAACTACAGGTAATATATTCGGAGCTGAATTTTGCTATCATACTATTCCCGATAAGCTTGATGTTTTTGACAGTGAAACATTTGAAAAAAATCCTATGGAATTTTTTGTTGTTGCAACTGATATTGAAACAGGTAAAGCAGTTTACCATAGAATGAGCAAAGCAAATTATTATGAACTTGAATGGATACGTGCATCAGCGTCAATGCCATTGGCATCAAAAATTACAGAAATCAATGGCAGAAAATTTCTTGACGGCAGTATTGCTGATTCCATACCCCTGAAATTTATGGAATCAATGGGATATGATAAAAATATAGTTATACTTACCCAACCAAGAAATTTCATAAAAACGCAGAACAAAAATCTTTCTTTAATAAGAAAAACTTACAGAAAATATCCCGCATTTGTTAAATCATTTGAAAATCGTCCTGAAATGTATAACAACGAACTGAATTTTATACGCAAATCAGAAAGTGAAGGCAGAGCATTTGTCATAGCTCCGCCAGAAAAACTACCGATTGGTCATATCGAACATAATCCCAACAAACTTCTTGAAGTATATAGAATCGGAAGAAAAACCGCACTTTCCATAATTGATGACATAATTGATTTTTTAAACTGCAACCCCCTTTGAAAACTTAATCCTGCCGTTACAGAACTCAAGCCGAACCGTCTCACCTTTTTTGATACTTGAATTTATAATCATCTTTGCAAGTTCATTTTCAATCAGGTCAGTAACTCTGCGTTTAATTGGTCTTGCACCATATTTATCAGTTTCCTTTGCCGCAGCTATTGCAGAAATAACATCATTGTCATAACTCAATTCAATACCCAGAGCTTTCGCACGGAATTTCAGATTATCCAAAGCTTTCGCACTTATTTTCATCAAATCATCTTTTTCAAGACTGTGAAAAACAATTATTTCATCAATTCTTCCTGCAAATTCAGGAGTAAAGTGAGCTTTCACCGTATCAAGTACTCGCTTTTCACTTTCGCTGTCAGCATCATTTCCAAAACCTAAAGACGTGCGTCCTGAAAGTTCCTCTGCACCAACATTTGAAGTCATAATTATGATACAGTTCCTGAAGCTTACTTTTCTCATGGACGAATCCGTCAGTATGCCATAATCAAGCACCTGAAGCATGATATTCAGTACTTCTGAATCTGCCTTTTCAATTTCATCAAACAACACAAGAGAATACGGATTACGCCTTATCTTTTCACAAAGACTGCTGTTTTTATCATCGTATCCCGCATATCCGGGAGGTGCACCGATAAGTTTAGAAACAGAATGCTTTTCCATAAATTCGGACATATCAATGCGTATCAGGTTTTTCTCTGAACCGAAAAGGCATTCTGAAAGTGCTTTGGCAAGTTCAGTCTTACCTACTCCGGACGGACCGGCAAACAAAAACGATGCTGAAGGTCTGTCACTTTCACGAAGTCCCGATTTTGCACGGCATACAGCATTTGTAACTTTTTTTACTGCATAATTATGTCCGACAACACGTTCTCTTAAATTCTTTTCAAGAAAAGTAAGCTGAACTGCCTCTTCAATTGTTATTTTATTTAATGGTATACCCGTTTTCATAGAAACGACAGACATTATATCCTCCGCTGTAACAGATGCTGTTTCATTATTATTAATAATTTTACTTATTTTGCTGATACTGAAATTTTTATCTCTTAATCTTACAAAATCCGAATCTTTGACCCTTAATCCTGAATTATGACGTATCTTTGCACATGCACACGCTTCATCAAGTACATCTATAGCTTTATCCGGAAGAAATCTGTCTGAAATATACCTTACAGCCATATTGACAGACAGTGAAATCATTTCATCAGAAATTTTAACGCCATGATAACTTTCATAACTGTTTTTAAGTCCCTTTATAATTTCAGTACATCCTTCAATGTCAGGTTCATTAATCTGAACAGGCTGGAAACGCCTTTCAAGTGCTGAGTCTTTTTCAATGGTTTTGCTGTATTCTTCAAATGTAGTAGCACCTATAATCTGTAGTTCTCCTCTTGCAAGCTGTGGTTTCATTATATTTGCAGCATCTATAGCTCCTTCTGCCGCACCTGCTCCGACAATCGTATGGATTTCATCAATAAATAAAATTATATTCCCTGCATTTATTGCCTCATCAATACAAGCTTTTACACGTTCTTCAAAATCTCCCCTATATTTTGCTCCTGAAAGCAAAGAAGTAAAATCCAGCGAGAAAATAAATTTATTTTTCAATGAATCGGGAACAAGATTCCTCACAAACAATTCTGCCACTCCCTCAACAATTGCTGTTTTTCCAACTCCTGCCTCACCTATAAGACACGGATTATTTTTATTGCGTCTTGCAAGAACCTGTAAAACACGCTCCACTTCTTTAATTCTGCCGATTAAAGGGTCATTTTTTTTGATAATGGACAAATCAGTGAGGTTTTTCCCATAGCGGAATAAATTCGGCAGATGTGAAACTTTAGGTTTTATAGCTTCATAAAGTTCATTTCTAACTTCCATTGAAGAAATTATCTCAAGACCGTTACAGATTCCGGTCATATTTCCGCCTGCCTTTTTTATTACAGTACAGGCACTGCATGAGGGTTCACGTATAATTGCCGCAAGAATATGTTCAGGCGAAGCCTGCTTTTTTTTGTCACTAAGTGCAATGTTGTATGCATTTTCAAGAATACGCTTTGAAGCGGTAGTAAAACAGCGATAATTTAATATTGACGGAGTACCTGTTCCCACAAGATTTGCAATCTCATGACGCAAATCGTCATATGCAATATCATTTTCTATAAGTATTTCTGCTGCATTTGAAGTGCCGTCATTGGCAATTGAAAGCAGAATATGCTCGCTTCCGACATAGGTATGCCCCATTTCAGAAGCTGATTCAATAGCTCCCTCTATTATAGAAGCCGATTTCTTTGTAAATTTGTCTGTGTTTATCATAATATCTCCTCCTGATATTTGTTCTGCACCTGTACTTATATATTATGCCACCTATTACGTGCGATAACAGTCGAAAAAAATAATCCCCGAAAAAAATTTGTAACACTTTTCGGCGACTGGCATAATATGTAATATGAAACGCAAGAGAAAACGTTTCAAATACATCTTTAAAGGAGATTTTTAACTATGTGTAATTGCTTTGAGGGAAACAGCTGTATGTGGATTATTCTTCTTATCCTCATCTTCATCATTTTCTGCGGATGCGGTAATAACAACAACGGCTGTGGCTGCAACAACAATAACAACAACGACTGTGGCTGCGGCTGTGGCTGCTAAATAAACAAAAAAAGCTGCCGGATTAAAATCCGGCAGTTTATTTTTTGTCTTAAATCAATCAATAGGTGAAACGACCTTGTTTCTCCTGTTGATTAATACAGGTTCAGCTTTTTCTGTAACACACTCTTTTGTAACAAGTACCTTAGCTATACTTCCGTCAGACGGAACAACGAACATGGATTTCATGAGTATGCCCTCCATAATTGAACGGAGTCCTCTTGCACCCGTTTTTTGTGAGATAGCCTTTTTAGCAATTTCAATAAGTGCATCATCATCTATTTCAAGTTCAATGTCATCATACTCAAAAAGCTTTTTATATTGCTTTATAAGAGCATTTTTAGGTTCTGTAAGAATTTTGACGAGTGAATTTTCATCAAGCTCCTCAAGAACTGTAATAACAGGAAGTCTGCCGACAAATTCGGGAACCATTCCAAACTTTACAAGGTCTTTCGGGATAACCTGTTTAAATATATTTTTCTTTTCTTCTTTGATGGTTTTAATTTCACCGCCGAAACCTATAGGTGACTTTCCTATACGCTTCTGAATCTGATTTTCAAGACCGTCAAAAGCACCACCACAGATAAACAGAATATTCTTAGTATCAATCTGGAGTACTTCCTGATTAGGATGCTTTCTGCCTCCCTGCGGAGGAACATTTGAAACAGTTCCTTCAATGATTTTAAGAAGTGCCTGTTGTACGCCCTCACCGCTTACATCACGGGTAAGTGATGCATTTTCAGATTTTCTTGCAATTTTATCTATTTCATCAATATATATAATACCTCTTTCAGCCGCCTTAATGTCATAATCCGCTGCCTGAATAAGACGAAGCAGAACATTTTCAACATCGTCTCCTACATAGCCTGCTTCTGTAACAGTAGTAGCATCAGCAATAGCAAAAGGAACATTAAGAAGTTTTGCAAGAGTCTGGGCAAGAAAAGTTTTTCCGACACCTGTAGGACCAAGTAGAAGAACATTGCTTTTCTGAAGTTCAATACCATCGGATTTATTTGAAGTTTCAGCTTCTTCCTGACTTATAAGCCGCTTATAATGATTATATACGGCAACAGAAAGCGATACTTTGGCATCATCCTGACCGACAACATAATCATCAAGAAATTCTTTTATTTCCATGGGCTTCATAAGGGTTATAGAAGAAGCAACATTGTTCTTTTCCTTTTTTGAAGACTTTCGCTGAGCCTTTGTAAACGCAGAACCAAAGAGCATTTCATAACAGTACATAACACATTCATCACATATATTAGCCGTTCCGGCAGTGAACATATTATTTACCTTGTTTTCTCCTCTTCCGCAGAAATTACATGATTTAAATTCAGCCATTCAGAAAACCCTACCTTTTCTCGATAACCTTATCAATAAGTCCATATTCCATAGCTTCCTGAGCAGTCATATAATTATCACGCTCAGTATCGGCCTGAATCTGTTCAAGTGGTTTGCCAGTGTTTTCAGCAAGCATTTTATTCATCTTCTGACGTGTTCTGACAAGATGGTCTGAATGTATCTTTATATCAGTACACTGACCTGAAAGACCACCTGATATAAGAGGCTGATGAATAAGAATTTCACTGTTAGGAAGTGCAAAACGCTTACCCTTTGCACCGGCAGCAAGAAGAAATGCACCCATGGAAGCAGCCATGCCTATGCATATCGTTGATACATCACACTTTATATACTGCATAGTATCATATATAGCCATACCTGCAGTAATTGAACCGCCCGGGCTGTTAATATAAAGTGAAATA
>ERZ777011.3341-NODE-3341-length-10403-cov-3.431194_pt1 | contig 10403 bp, 9 predicted proteins | sample MGYA00374964_ERZ777011 | MGnify/ENA primary metagenome ERZ777011 (study PRJEB29310, sample SAMD00008975) | mouse gut metagenome | study: EMG produced TPA metagenomics assembly of the Metagenome analysis of fecal microbiota from mouse which was promoted...
AAGTTGGACTTCGCCGTAAATCCCTCGCGTCTTGACGCCTTCCATAACCTTTTTGAGGTCACCCACACCGTGAGCAAGACTCCTCATCTCACCAAGGCCTTGATAGACTTGGGTAAGCTGACCGGAAAAAGTTTTGAAACTCTCGTTGAAGCGTTTTTCAACTGATTGTTGCAACTTTTCGTCGACGGTTTGGCGCATTTCTTCGAGTTTCTTGGAATTATCATCTTGCAAGCTCTTTACACGGTTGTCGACCGTACGTTGAATGCTATGAAGATTATCTGAAATTTCTTTGCGATTCTCACGGAACTCGCCTTCGATTTTAGGAGCGAGCTTATCCAGCTCAGCTTCTACGCGGATAAGACGTTCTTCGAGCTTTGAAGTATCAATTCTGGCCACAGGCTTCCGTAGTAGCAAAAGCACCAACAATACAACAATAACGATGCCTAACATGACCAGGAAGATATCCATAAGAGTATTATAGCATATTCTACTTTACATACTCTATCAAATCTCCCACTTCGCAATCCAGAATCTCGCAGAGCGCGGCGAGCGTAGAAAAGCGCATGGCTGTGATATGATTGTTTTTTATCTTAGATAGATTGGCATTGGTGATACCTACTTTTTCTGCTAGCTCGTTCAGGGAAATTTGGCGCTCCACCATGAGACGGTCGAGACGAAGTACAATTTTGCTGCTTTCGGGGTTAGACGAGTCCATCAAGGTCCCTTTCGAGGCGCGTGCCATAATTAAAGAATTGGGAGATGCAGAGGAAGACCAAGCCAATGAAACAGTTGAGATAATTAAACCCAGTATTCAGTTCGTTTTCGGCAATGTTGGTGAAAATTTCAGAGATTAGGCTCATTACAGAGATAGCGATAAAGAAAATCCCGATTTCGCGGAACATGCGCACGATATTCTTTTGGAACGGAGTATTGCCCTCAGTAAACCAAGTTTTACCGTCCGCGGTTTTAAGAATGAGATAAACATTGCGAAAAATCATTGCCATGAGCGAGAGAACGATGATACTGCCGATAAGGAAAATAGTGATGCCGTCACCACGAAGTCCGCCATCTTGGCTCGTGACCACGACTTCATAACCATAGCAAGACAGACTTACTGTTTTCTGCAGATTGAAGTTCTGAGCTAATTTTATGACAAAGCTAGGGCTGATGATACTCACTACTGCGCTAATCAGTGCTGCGCCAGCGAGCCACCAATGCAAAACTTCTGCAATTTTTGCCAATATTACAGTAACTCGTGGTAGAAAATGAGCGGTATTATCTTGTTGTATCTTTTTAGGCATTTCTTCCTTTCGTTAGATTTACCCCCATTTTATGGCACAATTTATCGTTTGTCAATATATTTTTATCGTAAAACGACATAAACGAGAATGGGTGATTATTTTGAGTTTTCTTTAATCGCTTGCTTACTGTTTCTATACAAAGTAAATGACAAGAAGAGTATCAACACGTACATAGCAGACCAGCAATAACCATAAACGCTGATATGGTGGCTAGCGTCAAAAATATATTTTCTCAATTTTCTCTCTTTTTAGATTAAACATTCGGGTAAATTATAATTCTACATCTACTGATTTGAAATTGCTATAATATCTGGCGGAAATAGCGGTAAACTTGAGCACACAATAGTCAAGATCGGTTTTGCCACCCTTGTAATACATCACGTCGCCAAATTGCCAAATCATATCTTTAGAGGCTTGGTCTTCTAGGATTTCCATATAGCCTTTGAGCATGGCACCACGATAAAATCTTTTATCACAGAAATAGAGGCGGGCTTTGGGATTATTGCGGAAAGATTTTGCCTTAAGTGAAGAAGTATTAGTAGATAAATAAATCTCCTCGATGCCGTTGCGCTTGCGCGGGCGGAGCATAGCTTTTGTATTCGGAAAACCATCTGCGTCAATCAAGCTAATAAAGCAAATTTTGTTTGTCTATCAGATTACTAATGGTCTTTTCGGTATTACGCATAACGTTATTACATCATTTTCGAAGAGATATCAGATAACTATTGTCTAACAGTCCAATCGAGCGCTTCATGCCTATTGAACCGTAATACAAAACTCCCCGTATTTAAATACGGGGAGTTTTTAACATTGGGTGGCAATTATTTAGTATTGCGCTTCTCGATAATATCGGCTGCAACGTTTGGTGGTACTTCTTCGTAAGCGAAGAGCTCCATGGAGCTGGCAGCACGACCTTGCGACATTGAGCGTAAGTCAGACGTGTAACCGAAGAGGTTGCCAAGCGGACAGAACGCCTTGATAAGCTTGGCGCCACCACTCAAATCTTCCATACTGTCGATGCGACCCCGGCGAGAGTTGATATCGCCAATCACGTCACCCATAAATTCTTCTGGGGTAGTGATTTCGATCTTCATGACAGGCTCAAGCAAGACTGGGTTGGCCTTTTTAATACCTTCACGCGTAGCAAGACTACCTGCGAGTTTGAAGGCGAGCTCGTTAGAGTCAACATCGTGGTAACTACCATCGTAGAGCGTAGCCTTAACATCGACTACTGGATAGCCAGCAATCACACCGCCAGCAAGGGTTTCTTCAATACCCTTCTGGACCGGTTTGCGGAACTCTTGAGGCACCACACCACCTTTAATTTGGTCGATAAACTCAAAGCCTTTGCCGGGTTCGTTTGGCTCAAATTTGACCCAAACGTCACCATATTGACCGCTACCACCGGACTGCTTGACGTGCTTACCTTGAGCTTCTGCAGTGCCACGGATGGTTTCGCGATAGGCTACTTGCGGAGCGCCAGTGTTAGTCTCAACGCCGTGTTCTTTTTGCAAACGGTCAATGGCGATTTCGATATGAAGCTCACCCATACCAGAAATGATGGTTTGGCCAGTTTCTTCATCGGTATGCACGCGCAAAGTTGGGTCCTCTTCTACCAACTTAGAGAGACCGAGGCCCATTTTTTCTTGGTCGGATTTAGTCTTTGGTTCAATTGCCACAGAAACAGGTGGATCTGGGAAGGTGATATCTTCAAGGTGGATTGGATGAGCAGGGTCACAAATGGTAGTACCAGTAGTAACGTCTTTCATGCCAACTACGGCAGCGATATCGCCAGCACAAATCTCGGAGATTTCCTCGCGCTTATCGGCAAACATCCGCACGATACGGCCAATACGCTCTTTGTCGCCCTTAGTGGCGTTGAGTACGGTGTCGCCGGACTTCAATTTGCCAGCATAAACACGAATGAAGATGAGTTTACCTACAAATGGGTCGGTGGCAATCTTGAAAGCAAGAGCGGTAAGCGACTCGCTGTCGCTGGCCTTGCGTATGACTTCGTTGCCAGTCTTAGGATCGATACCAACGGTCTGGCCTTGGTCGCGATCAAGTGGGCTTGGCAAGTAATCAGTGACAAGGTCGAGCACTTTTTCGACAATCACGCCGCGACCGTCACCACCAGTCACGAGGAAGAAGTCGCCGTCGAGCACACGCTTGCGCAGAGCGGCTTTGAGCTCAACTTCGGTAATAGCATCTTCGCCTTGGTTGAAGAATTTTTCCATCAAGGCTTCATCGGCTTGGACAGCCTCTTCGACGAGGATGCTACGAGCATTCTTAGCCTTCTCGAGCATGTCAGCTGGGATTTCGCCCACGGTCAACTCGTGGTCGGCGTAATCTTTGTAGGTGTAGGCCTTCATGTCGATCAGGTCAACTACGCCACAAATGTCTTTTTCGAAACCGATTGGCAAGTGGATTGCGACAGCATTCTTGGACAAGCGCTTGTGAATGCTATCAAGAGATTTGTAGAAATCACCACCGATTTGGTTGATTTTGTTAACAAAACAAATGCGAGGCACACCGTATTTGGTGGCTTGACGCCAAACCGTCTCAGACTGAGCCTCTACACCCATCTTACCGTCGAACACCACTACGGCGCCGTCGAGCACACGAAGTGAACGTTCCACTTCAGCGGTAAAGTCAATGTGGCCCGGAGTGTCGATGACGTTAATCTTGTGATCTTTCCAATAAACGGTGACGGCAGCGGAAGTAATGGTGATACCGCGCTCCTTTTCCTGCTCCATCCAGTCGGTAGTAGCACCGCCAGTGCCGCCTTTCACGAGGTCGATTTTGTGTTTGAGCCCGGTGCGATAAAGAATCGCCTCGGAAGTAGTAGTTTTGCCGGCGTCAATATGAGCGATGATGCCGATATTGCGCAACTTTGATAGGTCTTTAACTTCACTTGCCATACGGTAGTTTCCTTTTTATCCTTTTTGCAGACATTAAAAAATAAACTTTTCTTGATTTTACCATAAAATTTGGGGTTTTGGTAGGGGGAATTTAAGAAAAGTGGCTTCAGCTTAGTAGGGCTGAAGCCTTTGAACTAACGGTTAGTTGTTGCATGCTAGTCACTTTTCTTCACCTGCCCCATCATCTTTCGTATCCTTCTCGTCTTCATCGCGTTTGGTGCTAAAATTCGCTGTATCCAAGAAAATACCGCGCATATAGATGTGCTGACAGGCGCTACGCAGCTGATGATCGTAGTTCTTACACCAGTGCTCCAAGTCTGTCAGAGTGCAATCCTCACCGTCTAATTCCGGATTAAGCTGTAAACTAGGCGCATCTACCGGAAAAGGTAAGACAACAGATATTTGACGTAAGCCGGGATGACGCTGATTGTTGACGTTGGTTATAATAGATTCTTTGTTCTTATCACACCACGCCTGAAGCCCTGATGTCAGCTCGGCCAAGAATGTTACTACGATTGAAGTTGCAGTAGATGGTGAACAAAGGCGAAAGACTTTACTTTCACGCTGTTCTGCAAAAACGATTTCAAAATTTGATTTGACATCATTTGGAAGCGCCTTCCGAAAGTAGGAGTCCTCACGCAAGGGAGTATAGTCTGGGGTATTAAATAAATTGGCCACATAACCAGTGTAACGCCGCAGGTTACCTGCGCGCTCGATTAGCCATGAAACCCCATACTCGTCTCTCAACCTAAAGAATGCAGGCGTGACCATAATCGAAAAACTTGGATAGGCCTTCGCCATTTCTTCAGGAGTTACCGGTTGAAGCAAGCGTTTGTTGTAGGAACGGTATGTGCCGAGGTCTTGAGCGTTACTACGTAAACGATTAAGCTCAATTCTCATTGCGCTAATCTCCTCGTTAGCAGCCCCCAGAGCTTCGTTCAGTTCATCAACCTCCGTGCGAATTATCTCACACTCTTCGGCATGTTGTTGTTTGAGAGTTTCAATCTCCTTGGCATGTCTTTCCTCCTGACGTTTAATTTCTTCTTCCCTAACAATAAGGTCAGACTCCAGCTCTTTAATCTTGGACCATGGAAACATGTCTTTACCTCCTTCTTTGTATTCCTCTTCTAGAGGGCCCTGAGTGGTAATGCTACCCAGAACTCTCTAGAAGAACTGAAGGAGGGACAACTAACTATCAAAAAATACTAGGGTGTTTAACCCTTCGCTTTCATACTACAACAGATTTGCAATATTGTCAAGACGGCTAGACAGCTGGTGGCTGGTCGGTGCTGAGGAGATAAAGTCGATGCTTGGCACGAGTGAGAGCAACATAGATAAGACGCTGCTGGTCGGCAATTTCAGCCGTATGGGTATCGCCAAAAAGTTGAAAGATTGTAGCATGTGGGTGAGCACTTTGAATGATGTCACGATTAAGCTCAAGTAAAATTACAATATCCGATTCAAGACCTTTGGATCTATGCATGGTCATACAACGCACCTGCTGGCTGAAATCTACTTCGGTCATAATTCCCTGTCTAACGACTAAATGGCGCAGAGCCCGGAGAAAAATCTCTAGCGTAATGCTGTCAAATGAGGTGAAATTATGACGATGTAAAAGCATAATGCGTTCGCGGGAGTGACGACGAATGATTTGTACAACGGCCTTAAGTAGACGAGCGGCACCGGGCGGGATTTTGTTGGGCGGAATCTTACCGGATGTGGCTCGACCGAGAGCGAGCAGGATTTGCCCATCACCTAAGCAATCCTCCCGCAAGTCACTAAAATCAAAACGCGTCTTGTTAGGGTTGAGCCGATAAATTTTACCATTCCTACGGCTGAAAGCGCGGGCGGGGATGGCCTGGGGATTATAATTTACGAGCATGTAATGATTAGCGTATTCAACTATACGTCGGTCGCTGCGATAGTTGGTGGCAAGCGGAATATTGATTGCATTTTCGGGAAAATAATTAGCAAAATTGATAAAATAATTGACATCAGAACCAGCAAAACGGTTGATAGCCTGCCAATCGTCGCCTACGCAGAAAAGATGCGCAGAAGGCGCCAGGCCGCGCATGGCCTGAACCAGGGCAAAAAAGAGATAGGAAAAGTCTTGATATTCGTCAATAAGAATGTATTTAAGTGGAGCAATGCGCTGACTGACTCTACTGGTACATTGAGGGTTATGTAAGAGTTCGGTAGCAACATGCATCAGGAGATTAAAATCAATTTGAGGTGAACGCAGGGCAGAGAGGTATTTTTGGTATACCTCGAGAGCGACTTGATGAAAGCGAACGTTGCGAGTAGAATTTTGCGAATTTTGGCAATAGACGTAGACTTTTTGTTGCAAGTTCTTGAGGCCAGCATATCCGGGGTAATATTGACCGGCACGGGTGATAAAATTATTGACGATGCCAAGCATTTCTTGTTGTTCTTTGGGTGTAAGTTTAAGGTGGAGCTCAGATAGCGTCGACTGCACGAGAGCACGTATTAGACTGTCTTGGTCTTCGCTACTAATAATTTCTGGGTGTTCACCGGAGAGTTTGACGAGGTCGAGAGCAAATTTGTGGAAGGTGGAAGCGATGGTAATAGTATGAGGCTTACCAACATTTGCTTCAAGAGATCCACGGTTAGCTGACTGCTCTTTTAGCCTCTCTTGACAAATGCTAGTAAGCCTCACTCCGTTTACTTTAACTTCAGCAATACGTTCATTAACTTCGGCTGCGGCAGTACGGTTGAACATGAAAATCGCAATTTCGTCGAGACTAGCTAAGCCATGCGCCACGAGATAGGCAACTTTAGCCACAATAACACGAGTTTTACCGGAACCAGCGCGAGCTGTGACTAGGGTATTTTTATGCGTGTCAATTGCGGCACGGACTTGGTCGTCATCCAAAGTATAGGGCGCACCAAAAAGTGTGACGTGATGTTTAAACCAGTCGGAGGCTTGACGAACTTTAGCGTTATCAGTTTGAGAGCCAAGATTGCCATCTAGAGCAATCTTGGGATAATTCACGCTCTAAGCTTTGCTTTTAGGATATCTTGTACGGCGGATGGGTTGGCCTTACCTTTGGACTCCTTCATCACCTGCCCCACGAGGAATCCGAGGACTTTTTCTTGGCCAGCCTTATAGTCGGCCTGAGCTTGCTGAGTTTCGGGCTTAGCTAGCACAGTATCAACAATGGCTTCGAGTGCGCCGAGGTCGTTTTCTTGTACGACGCCGAGCTCTTTGGCAATTGTGCGAGTATCTTTGTAATGCATCTCGGGATCGAAGAACTTCAGGAAAACCTCTTTAGTGGCAGTACTGGAAAGCTCGTTCTTGGCGTTCATGGTTACGAGATCGAACAGTTGTGCTTTGCTGGGTAATTCATCGTTCAAAAGGCTAGTGTTTTCTTCAGCCAACAAAACGGAAGAGAATAAATTGGCAACTTTTTTGATGGCGTTGCTATCTTCTAGCTCGGCGAGTTTTTGCATTAGTTGCGGATAGTCAAGCAAAACTTCAATCAAATCTTGTGGCAAAACCTCAGCAAAATGCTCGCGATACCAAGCTGGCATCTTGGGCAAATTTGCACGCTCTTGCTCTACAATATCAGCCGCAAGGCGGATGGGTGGAATATCTGGTTCGGGCATATAGCGGTAATCAGCCGCGCCTTCCTTGGTGCGCTGGCCAGTGGTTTCACCAGTAGCGTCATTCCAGCCACGAGTTTCTTGTTGGATGGTTTCGCCTTGTTCGAGCAACTTGGTCTGGCGTTTGATTTCGTAGGCTACCACCCGCTCGACGCTACGGAAGGAGTTGAGATTTTTAATTTCGGTCTTGGTACCGAGCTTGTCGCTATCTTCCGGGGCAATACTAATATTAACATCAAAGCGCATGTTGCCATTATAAAGATCGCCAAAAGTGACGCCAGCATAAGTCATCACTCGCCAAAGTTCCTTAGTGTAATCGCGCGCGTGCTCGGCGCTATGGATATCTGGCATAGAAACAATTTCAATCAGTGGGGTACCAGCACGGTTGAGATCAATCAAGCTATAGCTACTCTCGTGCGTGGATTTACCAGCATCTTCTTCGAGGTGGGCGTGTTCAATGCGTACCTGAGTGCCATCAGGCAAAACAACATAGCCTGCACCGATGATGGGGTGAAAGAGCTGGGTAATCTGATAGCCTTTGGGCAAATCGGGATAATAGTAGTGCTTGCGATCAAAACGACTCTCGAGGTTGATTTCAGCGTTGAGGGCTAAGCCGGCGCGAACAGCAAATGGAATCGCCTCTTGGTTGAGCCGAGGCAACACGCCCGGCAGACCATAATCCACTGGCGAAACGCAAGAATTAGGCTCTTTGCCGCGAGCATCGTTATCAACTTCGGAGAAAAGTTTGGTCTTAGTACAGAGTTGCACGTGGCATTCAATACCAATAGTGGGAATATATTTTGTCATCAGATAGCCCCCAAATCTTTGAGTGCTTGACGGAAGGCAGCCAAAGCACGGCTGACCTGACCATAGTCTACTTCGAAATCATCGTCGTGCGCAATTTGGTTACGCATCTTATGCGCTGCCCAAACCGCATTAGGCTTCTCAAAGCGATCAGTGACGCGTTTGAGACGCTCACCCATGGTTTTCCCTGGCAAACCGAGCTCATTCAGGGCACGGTCAAGCAACTTATCTGCGGCGATAACCGACATTTCGTAAGTACGGGGATCGTCGCGCACCAGACCGTTCTCAATCTTGAGCCAACGGGTCTGATATTCTTCCACATCAAAAGCGTGACTATGACGACCGGTAAGTGTCATGGCGAGGAGAGCTAAAATCCCCACAGCCACGATTGCAATTACCAAAAATACAATAGGTGAACTCATATTATGCCTCCTCCATTTCTGTGGCAAATTTAATTAAACCTTGATCACTGCGACGCGGACCTACCAATTGTAAGCCCAAATCTAACCCTTCAGCCGTCTGCCCGGCAGGTATAGTTAAACCAGGTACGCCGGCAAGGTTTAGCGAAACTGACATTACGTCTTCGAGATACATCGCTACTGGGTCATTGACTTTTTCGCCGAGCTTAAAAGCCGGGTTTGGACTAACTGGCGTGAGAATGAAATCACACTGCGCAAAGGCTTTGTTGTACTCTTTGATTATTAGTGTGCGCGCCTTAGCTGCCTTGAGGTAATATGCATCATAAAATCCAGAGCTTAGCACAAAATTACCAATCATAATTCGGCGCTTGTTCTCCGGCATGAACCCTTCGCCTCTAGTATTTTCGTATAGTTCACCCAGATGCTCGGATTTTTCACTACGATAGCCATAGCGGATGCCATCATGACGACTAAGGTTGCTAGAAACTTCAGCTGGGGTGATGATATAATATGCTGCCAAAGCATATTTCAAAGCCGGCATCTCGAGCTCAATAATCTCGTGGCCTTTGTTTTGTAGTAATTCTACTTTGCGCTTTAATGCGTCACGGATTTCCGGCGCCACGGCGTCGTTGTCAAAATCCTTGATAATGCCAATTTTCTTAGTACCATCTTTTACTGGCTCTTGACCGTAATAATCGGGCAGGGTGGTCATATCATAACTATCGCGCCCAGCACAAACCTGCATGAGCAAATCCAAATCCGCAGCATCTTTAGCAAAAAAGCCCACACAATCTAGAGATGAGGTCATAGCCACCACACCATAGCGACTAATCGTGCCATAAGTCGGCTTGATCCCATAAACACCATTAAAACTAGCTGGCTGGCGAATTGATCCGCCGGTATCAGTACCAGTAGCAAACGGTACAATCCCCAGTGCTACCGCGACAGCTGAACCACCTGAGCTTCCGCCTGCTACGCGCCCTAAATCTTTGGAGTTCTTCGTGGGACCATAATAAGAATTCTCAGTGGATGAACCATGAGCAAAAGCATCCAAGTTAGTGCGGCCAATTACAATCGCACCCTCCGCTTCGAGTCTCTTGACGGCAGTCGCCGTAACCGGGCTCGTAAAACCGTTCAAAATCAAAGCCGAAGCCGTGGTTTCGCCCGCCGGGCAGAGAAAATTATCCTTGATGGCAAACGGTACGCCGGCTAAACACCCTACACCTTCGCCATTCGCAATTCGGGCGTCAATCTCTTTGGCGCGCTCAATCGCGGCGTCGTTAATCCAGGTAAAAATCCGATAATCGTCTTGATAGCGATGTGCCTTCTCCAGG
>ERZ777011.3342-NODE-3342-length-10402-cov-2.786508_pt1 | contig 10402 bp, 8 predicted proteins | sample MGYA00374964_ERZ777011 | MGnify/ENA primary metagenome ERZ777011 (study PRJEB29310, sample SAMD00008975) | mouse gut metagenome | study: EMG produced TPA metagenomics assembly of the Metagenome analysis of fecal microbiota from mouse which was promoted...
TAGCATTCTGTATACCATTAGTAATAGTATTTCCAGACTTTTTATAAATTTTAGTTAAATGTTGGATTACATTGATGTTACTTTTATTATTTCGAATTAAATATAATATAGCATCATGAGCATATTCTCTGCCTTTTAATTTTGGAGTTATTCCGATTAAATTAAGTTCATTATATATAAGTCCAGAAATTTTATCTTCAGTTTCTTTTATATTTTCTTGGAGAGAAGCGACAGAATTTAAAGATGAGGTATTTCTCAAAGCGATGAATTTATTTAATACATGATTACAAGAATACGTAGGGTGATTCTTATATAAGATAATATCAACTCCATTTTTATGAAGAATATCATAAGTCCTCTCAGAATTTATATGAGTAGTAACAATAATTATAGGATTATAATTAAGATTGAGTTTCTTGAGTTCATCTAAAAATTCCAAAGAATCTGTGTTACCAGAAACACTATTATTAAGTTCAATATCTAAAACAATGCCTTCTGGATGGCGAAGCCTTATATATTTTAAAGCTTCTATATCAGAATCAGTTATACCAATCAAAGTGATGTCATCTCTAGATTTAATACAATTGATAAAATCATTACAAGCCTTAACATCATCCTCAAGGATTAATATTTTCATTGGTTTAATATCCATAAAAATCCCCCAACTTTTTATATATTTTAATTATTATATACAATATACCATAAAATGCTATAAAATTCCATATTTGTAGAAAATCTTTTACTATAATGGGAATAAAGAGTTAACTTATAATTATTATTAAAAATGAAAGGAAGAAAATATGGTAGGACAAATATATAAAAAAGAAATGGATAAAATAGAACAAAAAGAAAGAGGAAAGAGAATTAAAATAATAAGAGAAGAAGAATTAAAGATGAATAAAAGACAACTAGCAAATGAAATAGGAATTTCTGGGCAATTTTTAGGATTAGTTGAAGATGGAAAAGGTAATCTATCATATGGTAGTATAAAAAAATTAATGGATTTAAGTGGGCATTCATCAGATTATATATTGTATGGACTAGATGATAGTATAATTAATGATACGAAAAAAATGTTAAATAAATATAACGAAGATGAAATAATAAAGGCTATGAATATACTAAAGGAAATTGCAACATTTATAAAAGAAAAATAATAGTAAAATACAAGATATACTTTCAAATGAAAGCAATATATTGACTCGTTTTATATTTTCTAGTAAAATAATCCATGTAAGAGAGTATCTAAGGAGAAATTATATGTACACGGATTATATTTTTTATTTAAGAACATTAATGCAAGCAGAAAGAAACAAGCAAATACTAACAATTATATTAATTTGGTCAACAATGCTAGTAATAGCAGGAGTAATAGAGTTTATAAAATATAAAATAAAAAACGAATTTTAAGAATTGCTAAGCGATGGTAATAGCAAAGCAATTCTAATAATCCGCATAATTATAGTACGGGAATTTATCCCACTAGGATAAATTTCCTACTATATAAAAAACAAAATGTGATAATTTGATTTGTAATTATCACATTTTGTTTTTTTAATCCAAAGTAGTTGAAGTTCTACCTGTACCAATAACATTTTCCTGAAGAGAACGCCAAGTATTGCAACCAACAATACCATCAGATGCTAAACCACGGCTTGTTTGATAAGACTTAACAGCTTCAAAAGTCCTGTTACCAAAGATACCATCTAAACCACCAGTAGTAAAACCTAAAGTATTTAATCCATCTTGAAGAATAAGAACATAAACACTCAAACTACCTCTTCTTAAAGTAGGATATCCACCAGAACTGCAAGATGGTGGTTTTTGTCTTCTGTCAAAATGAACCCAAGTAGGAGAAATCGATACAGGTTCAACATAAGACCATACACCAGAATTAATAGCACTTGTTCTTAACCTAGCCCTTCTTTCATTTGTCCAAAGTTGAGCAACATCAAAAGCAGTTCCAGCATAATGTTGAGATTGACCAGAATGTCCACCCTCCCAAGAACGTTTAAAAGCAAAACCAACAGGAATAGGACCACCCCATAAGTATCTTTGAGTATTCCAAGCTTGCATTACTCTTTTAGTTGTCCACAAAGTAGGAGATTTACTTGAACCTCTAAATTCTCTAACCAATAATGTAGAATTCGCATTATAAGGCATAGCAGAATTTTCATCTCTGTAATAAGTTTCAAATCTATCTGAATCATTATTATAAACTAATATTTTTGCCATATTTATAATCCTTTCTAAGACACAAAAAATGCACCTTATAATAATAATATGTAAAATAATGTAGATTTGTGAATTGGGGTTTGTAGAGGTGATAAATTTTTTTGCCTTCTAAAACCCTCCGTCAGCCTTCGGCTGCCACCTCCCTTGCGTAAGGGAGGCAAGACTCTTGTTCTAGCCTTGGCTCCCTTATCTAAGGGAGCTGTCACGAAGTGACTGAGGGTTCTTGTACAAACACAAATTTTTATATTAAGATAGATTTTAATTATAACAAACAATAAAAAATATAAAAAATCACATAAAACTATTGCAATTTATATAGATTTATAATAAAATTGATACAAAGTGGAGTAAAGTGGAGTAAAGTGACACGATATGAAAAGAAGGTGAATTCAAGTGTTTATAGGTGAATATGAGCATTCTGTAGATGTTAAAGGTAGAATGATAATGCCATCAAAACTAAGAGAACATATCGGAGAAAAGTTTATAATTACTAAAGGGCTTGATAAATGCTTATTTGCATACTCAAAATCAGAGTGGACAAATTTTGAAGAAAAGCTAAAAACACTTCCACTAACAAATAAAAATGCAAGGGACTTTGTGAGATTTTTCTTATCTGGTGCAGTTGAATGTGAAATTGATAAACAAGGACGTTTTTTAGTTCCAGCAAACTTAAGAACATATGCAAACATAGACAAAGAAATCGTAATAATAGGAGTTGGCACAAGGTTAGAAATTTGGAATAAAGAATCTTGGACAAACTATAGTAGTGAAGAAAACATTTCAGCAGATGAAATTGCAGAAAATATGACAATGTTGGGTATATAACAATATTGGGTATATAGCTTCTAGAACTTCATCCGTGAGAAATTTGCAAAGCAAATTTCACTTGGACGAAGCTTCCAAAAGAAGTTTATATAAATTAACTAAAGATAATAAGAAAACTTAAGAAAAATGATTTAAGAAAACAAGAGACTTAAAATAAACAAAAGATAGCTTAACAAAAGATTTTAAGGAAAACAAAAGTAAATATAAGATGCCAAAGAATTATTAATATACATAGGAGAAAAACAATAAAAGGTAATAATATGATGGTTGGTATCTAAAAAGATACCAGCTATTGTTATTTAATTTAAGGAGAAAAAAGTGAAATTTAAACACAATCCAGTATTATTACAAGAATGTATAGAAAATTTAAATATCAAACCAGATGGGATATATGTTGATGGTACTTTAGGAGGAGCAGGACATAGTATAGAAATTGTAAAAAGATTATCTTCAAAAGGACTATTAATAGGTATTGACAGAGATAAAGATGCATTAAAATCATCAAGAGAAAAACTAAAGGAATATGAAAATATAAAATATGTACATGGAAATCATGATGAAATAAAAGAAATACTGGAAGATTTAAAGATAGAAAAAGTAGATGGAATACTATTAGACTTAGGAGTATCATCATATCAATTAGATGAAAAAAATAGAGGATTTAGCTATATGTCAGAAGAAAGCAAGCTAGATATGAGAATGGATAGAAGCCAAAATCTAACAGCTAGAGATATAGTAAATACATATTCAGAAGAAGAATTAACAAGAATAATTTTTGAATATGGAGAAGAAAAATTTGCAAGAAATATATCTAAAAAGATATGTGATTATAGAAAAAATAAGGTTATTTGCGCAACAGGTGAGTTAGTAAAAATTATTGAGGATTCAATCCCAGGATTTGCAAAAAAAGATGGACACCCAGCAAAAAGAACATTTCAAGCAATAAGAATAGAAGTAAATAATGAAATTGAACCTTTATATAATACAGTAAAGGATTCGATAGATGTATTAAAATCAAAAGGAAGATTATGTATAATAACATTTCATTCATTAGAAGATAGAGCAGTGAAAAATGCATATCAAACTGCAAAAGGAAAATGTACATGCCCGAAAGACTTGCCATACTGTATATGTGGAGCAAAATCAGAAGGACAAATAATAACAAGAAAACCAATAATACCAACAGAAGAAGAACAAAAAGAGAACTCTAGATCGAAAAGTGCAAAACTAAGAGTTTTTGAGAAAATTTAAAAGATAAGAAATACAAAGGAAAGGAGAGGGGAAAATGGCTAGATATCAATATGAAACAAGTCCGAGAAAAATTAGAACTGATTATGAACCAGTAAAAAAGAAAGTTGTAAAGAAAAGTTATACAACAAAATCAAATACATCCAAAAAGAGTACTACAAAAATGAAGACAGCAAAAAAACTAAAAATAGTACTATTTGTATTAATTGGATTTTTGGCATTTTTTACTATAAGCTTTAGAAATGCAATGATTGATTCAAAATATGCTGAAATAAAGAAATTAAAAAATGATTTAGCATTAGTAGAAAAAGAAAACGAACAATTACAAGCAGGAATAGAGAGCCATTTGAACCTTAAAACTATACAAGAAGAAGCTGAGACATTACTTGGAATGAAAGCACTATCAAATGACCAAATAAAATATGTTAGTCTTCCAAAAACAGACTACATTGAATCAGGCTCAGAAGAAGTACAGATAGAAGAAGAGAATTATTTTTCAAAAATTTTAAATTTCATAAAGAATTTAATAAAATAAAAAATGTAGGGACGCAATTGTAGCTGAACACATCAGAATATCTCATCTCTAATCCAATTCTAATTTCAATTCAAAAGTTTATAAAAGATACCGCCAATTAGTAAGGGGCGGTGTTCTTTATATGAGTTTTTACAATGCAAAACTAGTTACAAATTCATAAAATCATCAAAATTCAATATAATGTAATAGATTGAATTAGAGGTGAAATAGGATGCCAAACATTAGTGCAAAAAAGAGGATAAGAAATAATTTCTTAATATTAATAATTATTTTAATGTTACTTGTTATAAGAATTGGATGGGTTCAATTTGTACAAGGAGCAGAATTGCAAGAACTAGCATATAAGCAACAAACATTAGACAGAGCAATAAATCCAAGTAGAGGAACAATATATGATAGAAATGGAGTAGAACTAGCTGTTTCTGCAACAGTAGAAACAGTAACAGTAAATCCAATGAATATAGAAAGTGAAAACAAAGAAAAAGTAGCCAAAGCATTATCAGACATATTTGAATTAGATTATGAGAAAGTCTTGAAAAAAGTAAAAAAGAGAAGTTCAATAGAAACAATTGTAAAAAAGGTAGAAAAGGATAAAGCAGATGAACTAAGAATTTGGATGGAAGAAAATAAAATAAAAGAAGGAATAAATATTGATGAAGACACAAAAAGATATTATCCAAATAATGAATTATGTTCACAAGTAATTGGATTTACAGGAAGCGATAATCAAGGGTTAAATGGGATAGAAGCAAAATATGATGAAACTTTAAGTGGAACAAAGGGGAAAATAATACGTGTAAGAGATGCAAAAGGGGGAACACTAGATGGAACAGTAGAGGAATATGTACCAGCAATAAATGGAGATAGCTTAGTACTTACAATAGACTCTACAATACAATCTATAGTAGAAAAACACCTTGAAGAAGCCTGCATAGATAATGTATGTACAGATGGAGGAAATGTAGTAATAATGAATCCAAATAATGGGGACATATTAGCAATGGCAACATATCCAGGATATAATTTAAACGATCCATATACAATAAATGATGAAGAATTAAAATCAATATGGAATACACTTCAAAGCGGTGAAAGGTCAAATAATTTAGAGAAAATGTGGAGAAATAAAGCAATATCAGATACATATGAGCCAGGTTCAACATTTAAATTAATAACAGCCTCAACAGCCTTAGAAGAAGGTATAGTAAAAGATATAGAAGCAGAAAATTTTGCATGCACTGGTAGGATTGAAGTTGCAGGAGTATCTATAAAATGTTGGAGATATTATAGACCACATGGTTCGGAAAGTCTAAGGACCGCACTAATGAATTCCTGTAATCCAATATTTATAGGATTAGGACAGAAACTAGGTGTAGATACATACTTTAGTTATCTAGAAAAATTTGGACTATTATCAAAGACAGGAGTAGATTTACCAGGTGAAGCAAATAGTATATTTATAGCAAAAGAAAAAGCAGGACCAGTAGAACTTGCTACAATTTCATTTGGTCAAAGATTTGAGATTACACCACTACAATTAGTAACAGCAGTATCATCAATAGCAAATGGTGGAAATCTAGTACAACCAAGAGTTGTAAAAGCCACAATAGACTCAGAAACAGGAGAAAGGACGGAAAAAGAGCCTGTAATATTAAGTGAAAATGTAATATCAAAAGAAACATCAAAAAATGTATTAAGTATGATGGAATCAGTAGTATCATTAGGAACAGGAAAAAATGCACAAGTTAAAGGTTATTCAGTAGGAGGGAAAACAGGAACATCAGAAGATGGTGTAAATACAGGTAAATATGTAACATCATTTTGTGGAGTAGCATCAATCTCAGATCCAGAACTTGTAATATTAATAACATTGTACAATCCAACAGGTGAGGGAGGACACCAAGGAGGAGGTGTAGCAGCACCAATTGGTTCGCAAATACTAAGTGAAGTTTTACCATATTTAGAACTAGAAAAGGATAAAGAAGAAGAATTAGAACAAGTAACAGAGGTAACAGTACCTAATATTACAAACATGAGGGTAAAAGATGCAGAAAAGACGTTAAAAGATTTAGGGCTACAAATGAGAATAAATGTGGAAGAAGGAATAGATATTTCAGAAATGATAATAACTAATCAAACTCCAAAAGAGGGAATTACGATTAATAGTGGAACAACAATATATTGTGAGATAGAAACATAGAGGAGATTAGGAACATAGTAGTATGAGAGGATCCTGTGTCTCTCATAATGCATAAATCTTATGATAAGAAAAACGTATATAAAATTAACAGCTTGACAAAACTAATATAGGGTAGTATAATAAAAAACAGCTATTGCCAGAAATGGTAGAAGATGAGATTTTTAATATTTTAGATTTGTTGAACGGAAAAATTAAATATTAAAAAAGCGATGTGAAGGTGTGAGTGCATTGTAGATTGTGTTGTATGTGGAAATGAATGTGGAAAACTCACATTTTCTTTTTACATGCAGATTAAAAAACAAAAAAGAGAAGAGAGGATTGAAAAAGAAAAAATGAAAGAAGACAAAATAGAGAATCTAGAAGTAGATTCTATACCAGAGAAAAAAGAAGAAGTAAAAAATAGAAGAAGGACTAATAATTATCATAAAAGAATAAAAAATGAAGAAAAAGCAGAAATAAAAAATGATCTAAAAACAGAAAATAAAAGAGCAAAAGTAAAAAATGAACGAAAAATAGAAAACAAAAAAGTAGAATTAAAAAACGAACCTAAAATAGAAAATAACGAAGCAGAAATAAAAATTGATCCAAAGATAGAATATAAAAAAGTAGCTACAAAAAGAAGAGAAAATAATAGAAAGCCAAGAACTAGAAGAAAAGAAGAATTTAGGTTTAAAGCAAGCCCAATAAAAATAATACCACTTGGTGGATTACTAGAAATTGGAAAAAATATAACTGTATTTGAATATGAAGATGAAATAATAATAGTAGACTGTGGACTAGCATTTCCAACAGAAGATATGCTAGGAGTAGACTTTGTAATAGCAGATATGAGTTATCTTGTAAAGAACAAAGATAAAATAAAGGGATTAGTTATAACACATGGACATGAGGATCATATTGGAGGAATTCCATATTTATTAAAACAAATCAATGTACCAATATATGCAACTAGATTTACAATAGCATTAATAGAAAATAAATTAGAAGAACATCATTTATTAAGATCAACAAAATTAAACATAGTAGACCAAGAACAAATAATAAATTTAGGAAAAATGAAGATTGAATTTATAAGAACAGCACATAGTATACCAGATGCAGTAGGAATTGCACTACACACACCAGCAGGAGTAATAGTTCATACAGGAGATTTTAAAATAGACTATACACCAATAGACGGACAAAAAGTAGATTTAGGTCGTTTTGCTGAATTAGGAAATGAAGGAGTATTAGCCTTAATGTCTGATAGCACAAATGCAGAAAGAAAAGGATTTACAAACTCAGAAAGTACAATAGGAGAGGTATTTGATAATCTATTTGTAAACTGTAAAAAGAGAATAGTAATAGCTACATTCTCATCAAACGTTCATAGAGTTCAACAAATAATAAACTCATCAGTAAAATATGGTAGAAAAGTTGCTATATGTGGTAGAAGCATGGTAAAAGTAATAGAAACAGCTTCTAAATTAGGTTATATGAATGTGCCAGAAAACACAATAGTAGATATAGATTTAATAAATAAATATCCAGAAGAAGCTTTAACAATAATAACAACAGGTTCACAGGGAGAACCAATGTCAGCATTAACAAGAATGGCATCAGGAGAACATAAAAAAGTTCAAATTACACCAAACGATTTAGTTATTATTTCAGCAACTCCAATTCCAGGAAATGAAAAATTTGTATCAAAAGTAATAGATGACTTAATGAAAATAGGAGCAGAAGTAGTATATAGCTCATTACAAAACATACATGTATCAGGACATGCCGCACAAGAAGAACAAAAACTAATACTAGCACTTACAAAACCTAAATATTTTATACCAGTACATGGTGAATATAGACAATTAGTAGCACATAGTGATACAGCCAAATTAATGGGAATTGGAAATGAAAATATATTTATTTTAAGCAATGGAAAAGTGCTAGAACTAACACCAGACGAAGGAAAAATAACAGGTAGTGTTCAAAGTGGAAAAGTATTAATAGATGGTTTAGGCATAGGAGATGTTGGAAATATAGTTTTAAAAGATAGACAACATTTATCTCAAGATGGATTAATAGTAGTTGTAATATCTATGAATAGTGAAGGTCAAGTAGTATCAGGGCCAGACATCATCTCAAGAGGATTTGTATATGTAAGAGAATCAGAAAACTTAATGGAAGAGATAAAAAGAATTGTAAGAAATACATTAGAAAATCTTGAAAATAATAATGTAAAAGAATGGGTAACAATAAAATCTACAGTAAAAGATAAAATAAGAGATTATTTATATCAAAAGAATAAGAGAAATCCGATGGTGTTGCCAATAATTATCGATGCATAATTTTAAAAATTAATATGATGTAGGGGCGAGCATTGCTCGTCCGTAAGAAAATATAGATTTATCAATTATTTATTGTGCAAAGGAGAGGAATGAAAAATATGGATTATAAAGATTTAGCAAATTTAATATTTCCAGAAATAAAGGATATATCATATTATGAAGAAAAATATCCTACAAGAGAATTACCAGAAGGAGCAATAGTAACAAGATTTGCTCCTAGTCCAACAGGATTTGTACATATAGGAGGACTATACTCAGCATTAATTGCGAGAAAAGTTACAACACAAACAAATGGTGTGTTCTTTTTAAGAGTTGAAGATACAGACCAAAAAAGAGAAGTAGAAAATGGTATAATAGGAATAATAGAAGCATTAGAAAAATTTGATATAACACCAGACGAAGGAATGAAAAACCAAGAAGAATCCTTTGGAAACTATGGTCCATATAAACAAAGTCAAAGGAAAGACATATATCAAGCATATGCAAAATATTTAATAGAAAATAGATTAGCATATCCTTGTTTTTGTACACCAGAAGAACTAGAAGAAATGAGAAAAAAACAAGAAGAAGCAAAAGTAATATCAGGATACTATGGAGTTTGGGCTAAATATAGAAATCTTCCAATTACAGAAGCAGCAGAAAAAATTAAAAATGGAGAAGAATATATAATAAGACTAAAATCACCAGGAGATTCAGAAAGAAAAGTAAAATTTAAAGATGTTATAAAAGGAAATGTAACTTTCCCTGAAAATAATCAAGACATAGTAATAATAAAATCTGATGGACTACCAACATATCACTTTGCACATGCAGTTGATGACCATTTAATGGGAACAACACATGTAATAAGAGGAGATGAATGGTTATCATCTGTACCATTACATTTACAACTGTTTCACGAATTAGGATTTAGACCACCAAAATATGCACATATTGCACCAATCATGAAAAATGATAATGGAAATAAAAGAAAGTTAAGTAAAAGAAAAGACTCAGAAGCAGCAGTATCATATTATGAAGAAGAAGGAATTC
>ERZ777011.3343-NODE-3343-length-10400-cov-3.378830_pt1 | contig 10400 bp, 8 predicted proteins | sample MGYA00374964_ERZ777011 | MGnify/ENA primary metagenome ERZ777011 (study PRJEB29310, sample SAMD00008975) | mouse gut metagenome | study: EMG produced TPA metagenomics assembly of the Metagenome analysis of fecal microbiota from mouse which was promoted...
TCTACGTCCACCGGCAGGTCCAGGCCCAGCCGGACCCGGAGGGCTGGCTGGAGGGGCGGAAGGGGGACTATGCCCTGCCGGAGGGGGCGGGCCCGGAGGACACCCCCTGGGGGCGGGCCCTGCTGGCGGACGCCCTGGAGCTGGCGGACCACTGGCTGGAGGCCATGACCGCCCTGCGCCGGGAGGTGGCCGGGGACGGCCTGCTGGACAGGAACTACGGCCCCACCCTGGACGAGACCGTGGACGGACTGGACCGGCTGCGGGACGCCCTCGGCGAGGGCTGGGACAGGGCGGCGGCCTGCTTCCCCGTCCCCTTTCCCCCCGCCGGACGGAAAAAGGGAAGCTGCGACGAGAGCTTGAAGTCCCGCATGACCGCCCTGCGGGACGAGTGCAAAAAACAGCTCAAGCGGCTGGGGGAGCGGTTTGACGTGACGGCGGGCCAGGCCATGGAGGACCTGCGGGCGGTGGGCCCCGCCATGACCGCCCTGCTGGACGTGACGGCGGAGTTCGACCGGGCCTTTATCCGGCTCAAGCGCCGCCGCCGTCTCATCGACTTCGCCGACGGGGAGCACCTGGCGGTGAGCCTGCTCACCAATCCGGACGGGTCCCCCACGGAGCTGGCCCGGGATGTGGGCAGGCAGTTCCGGGAGATCATGGTGGACGAGTATCAGGACACCAACGGGGTGCAGAACGCCATCTTCCAGGCCCTGTCGGCCGGGGACAACCTGTTTATGGTGGGGGACGTGAAGCAGTCCATCTACCGCTTCCGGCTGGCGGAGCCCGGGATCTTCCTGCAAAAGTACGAGGCGTACCCCCCGGCGGCGGAGGCCCGCCCCGGACAGCCCAGAAAGATCCTGCTGTCGGACAACTTCCGCTCCCGGCCCGAGGTGCTGGACGGCGCCAACTTCATCTTCCGCAACGTGATGACCCGGGCGGCGGGAGAGCTGGACTACACCCAGGCGGAGGCCCTGCGCCCCGGCCGGGCGGACCTGCCCCCCGACCCCCGTTACCGGGTGGAGCTGGACTGCGTGGATTTGTCCGGCCTCTCGGACGGGGAGGAGGGGCAGCCGGACAAGGACCTGATCTGCGCCCGGGCGGCGGCCCGGCGCGTCCGGGAGCTGCTGGACAGCGGCCTTCCCATCGGGGACCGGCCCCTCCGGGCGGAGGACGTCGTCATCCTGCTGCGCTCCCCCGGCCCGGTGCTGCGGCACTACGCCGCCGCCCTGGACGAGGCGGGCATCCCCTGGTCCGCCGAGGGGGGACAGGAGTTTTTCGGCACCACCGAGATCTCGGTGGCCGTCGCCCTGCTTCAGGTGCTGGACAACCCCCGGCAGGACGTGGCCCTGCTGGCGGCCCTGCGCTCCCCCCTGTTCGGCTTCACCCCGGACCGGCTGGCCGTGCTCCGGGGGCTGGGGGAGGGCTCCGTGTACGACTGCTTGTGCGCCGGGGCGGACCGGGGGGGGGAGGACTGCGCCTCTCTCCTGGCCCTGCTGGCCCGGCTGCGGGAGCTGGCGGCGGAGGAGAGCAGCCACCGGCTTCTGTGGCGGGTCTACGGGGAGCTGGACCTGCCCGCGGTGTTCGCCGCCATGCCGGACGGCCCGCGCCGCCGGGCCAACCTGATGGCTCTGTACGACGAGGCCGTCCGCTTTGAGAGCGGCGGACACCGGGGCCTGATGGCCTTCCTGCTCCATCTGAGCCGGATGGCGGACAGCGGCGTCCCCGTCCCCGTGCCGGCCGGGGAGACGGGGGGCGTGCGCGTTCTGTCCATCCACAAGTCCAAGGGGCTGGAGTTCCCGGTGGTGCTGGTGTGCGGCCTGGACCGGCAGTTCAACGAGGCGGACGCCAAGGCCACCGTCCTCTTCCACCCGGACCTGGGCCTGGGCCCCAAGCGGGTGGACCGGGAGCGGGGCCTGCGCTACACCACCATCGCCCGGGACGCCGCGGCCCTGCGCCTGCGCCGCCAGCTCCGGGCGGAGGAGATGAGGCTTTTGTACGTGGCCATGACCCGGGCGGAGCACAAGCTGATCCTGGTCTCCGCCGTCAACGGCAGGGGCGGGGCCCTGGCCTCCCTGGCGGGGCAGGCCCAGTGCCCTCCGCCCCCCCGGCAGATGGCCGAGGCCCGGTCCATGGCCGACTGGGTGCTCACGCCCGCCCTGTGCCGGAGGGACAGCGGCCCCCTGTGGGCCGGGCTGGACGCCCCCCGCCCCCCCTTCCCGGAGGACGAGGGTCTTTCCTGGGACATCCGCCTGCTGCCCGGGGCGGACTACCGGCGGCCGCTGGAGGCCGGGCCCGGAGAGGCGGCCCCGGACCGGGAGGCGCTCTCCATCCCCGACGGCCTGGCGGCGCGGCTGAGCTGGCGGTATCCCCACGCGGCCTGCGCCGCCATTCCCTCCAAGCTCACCGCCACCCAGCTCAAGGGCCGGGAGAAGGACGAGGAGGTCTCGGAGAACGGGATGGAGCTGAGCCCGGTTCCGTCCCGCCCCGCCGCCCCGCGGACCACCCTGCGTCGGCCCGTGTTCCAGGGGGAGCGGCCCCTCACCGCCGCCCAGCGGGGCACCGCCCTGCACATGGTGATGCAGTACCTCAACTATGACCGCACGGGCAGCTTCGGGGAGATCGCGGACGAGGTGACCCGGCTGGTGGAGGGCCGTTATATCACCCCCCAGCAGGGAAACGCCGTCAACCCGGCGGACATTCTGGCCTTTTTCCGCTCGGAGCTGGGGCTGCGCCTGCGCCGGTCCCCCCGGGTGGAGCGGGAGTTCAAGTTCTCGCTCCTGGTCCCGGCGGCGGACTATTATCCCGAGGCGGGCCCCGGCGAGGAGGTGCTCCTCCAGGGCGTGGTGGACTGCTGGTTTGTGGAGGAGGACGGCTCTGTCACCGTGGTGGATTTCAAGACGGACCGGGTGGCTCTGGACGGCGCGGACCGCCGGGCCCAGGATTACCGCCCTCAGCTGGATGCCTACACCCGAGCCCTGTCCCAGGCGGCGGGGGTGGAGGTCAAGCGCCGCTGCCTCTGGTTCTTCAGCGCGGGCCGGGCCGTGGAGGTGTAGAGGCCGAGAAAAATTTGGGGAAAATGAAAAAAGTCCTTGCTTTTTTCCCACAGGCGTGATATCATACACCTTGCGTTTATGAAGGAGCCGTTGCGCTCCTGGACTTTTGGCAGCGACAGAAAGAGGTGAATCCCCATGAAGGAAGGCATCCATCCCAACTACAAGCAGACCACCATTACGTGCGCCTGCGGCAACGTGATTGAGACTGGCTCGACGAAAAAGGACATCAAGGTGGAAGTCTGCTCCAAGTGTCACCCCTTCTACACCGGCAAGCAGAAGATGGTGGATACCGGCGGACGTGTCAGCCGCTTCAATAAGAAGTTCGGCTTGGGCTAAAGCCTGTCAGTTCCAAGACCCGTTGCAAGTAATTGCGGCGGGTCTTTCTCTTTTTCCGCCCGATCCGCATATACTGACCATATCAAAAATCAGGAGGTATCCCGCTATGTTTCAGAAGGTAGATCCCAAAGCTTTGAAGTTTAACCCCTTTTCCGCCATCGGCAGCCAGTGGATGCTCATCACCGCCGGCACCCCCGAACACTGCAACACCATGACCGCCTCCTGGGGCGGGGCAGGGGTGCTGTGGGGCGCGCCCATGGCCACCTGCTATATCCGTCCCCAGCGGTATACGAAACAGTTTGTGGATGAAAACGAGTATTTCACCCTGTCCTTCTTCCCGGAGGAGTACCGGTCTCAGCTCAATCTGTGCGGGACCAAGAGCGGACGGGACATCGACAAGGTGAAGGAGTGCGGCTTCACGGTGGCGGCGGGCGCGGGGAACGCGCCCTATTTCGAGCAGGCGGAGCTGGTGCTGGTGTGCCGCAAGCGGATGGCGGTGCCCATGGACGCCGCCGCCATGCCCGAGGACGTGAAGGAAAAATGGTATCCCAACAACGACTGGCACACCATGTATTGGGGGGAGATCGTGGAGGCGCTGGCGAGGGTGTGATGCCCCGCCTGACAGGCGGTGAACGGAGAATACAGAATGGATATAGAACACTTTTACGTGGAACAAGGGCAGGGGGAGCCGCTTATCCTGCTCCATGGCAACGGGGAGGACTGCGGCTATTTCAAGCATCAGATAGAGGCGTTCTCCAGCCGGTATCATGTGTATGCCCTTGACACCCGGGGGCACGGGAAAACGCCCCGGGGCGAGCGCCCTTTTACCATCCGCCAATTTGCCCAGGACCTGCTGGAGTTCATGGAGAAACGACAGATCGGCAAAGCGCACCTGCTGGGTTTTTCCGATGGCGGGAATATCGCCATGGTGTTTGCGGTACGCTATCCGGACCGGGTGGAAAAGCTGATCCTCAACGGTGCCAATTTGGACGCCGGGGGCGTCAAGCGTACGGTGCAGATCCCCATCGAGACTGGCTATCGGATCGCCCGGATATTCGCGGGAAAAAGCGGCAAGGCAAAGCGAAACGCCGAACTGCTCGGCCTTATGGTGAACGACCCCAATGTGCCTGCGCAGGAGCTGTCCAAAATTACGGCAAGGACGCTGGTGATCGCCGGCACAAAGGACATGGTCAAAGAGAAGCATACGCGGCTGATTGCAAAAAGTCTTTCAAACGCCGAGCTTGCGTTTATCCATGGGGATCACTTTATCGCCGCCAAAAAGCCGGAGGAATTTAACCGGATAATACTGGATTTTTTAGAGAAGTAGCACATTGAAGAAATAAGAGGGAAACAATACTGTATGTTTGAAAAAACCGAAGTAAAAGAGATCAACCGCGCCGTCCTGGTGGGCCTCAACGCCCCCTGCCTCAGCCGGGAGGAGAACGCCACGGAGGAGTCCCTGGAGGAGCTGGCCGCCCTGCTGGACACGGCGGGGGGCACCTGCCTGGGCACGGTGCTGCAAAACAAATCCGCCCCGGACCCCCGCACCTTCATCGGCGAGGGCAAGGCGGCGGAGGTCAAGGAGCTGGTCCAGCGCCTGGGGGCGGACATCGTCGTCTTCGACAACCCCCTGTCGCCCTCCCAGCAGCGGGTGCTCACCGAGGAGCTGGGGGTGACGGTGATGGACCGCTCCGCCCTCATCCTGGACATCTTCGCCAAGCGGGCCCGCACCAGCGAGGGCCGTTTGCAGGTGGCCCTGGCCCAGTACAAATACCTGCTCCCCCGGCTGACGGGTATGTGGAAGCACCTGGAGCGTCAGGAGGGGGCCATCGGCACCCGGGGCCCCGGCGAGACCCAGATGGAGACCGACCGGCGCATCATCCACCGGAAGATCGACAAGCTGGAGGAGGAGCTGCGGGACGTGCGCCGGGTGCGCGCCACCCAGCGGGAGCGCCGGGAGAAAAACGAGGTCCCCGTGGTGGCCATCGTGGGCTACACCAACGCGGGCAAATCCACCCTGCTCAATGCTCTCACCGGGTCGGACATCCCGGCCAATAACCGCCTGTTCGACACCCTGGACACCACCACCCGGATGCTGGAGATCTCCGACACCTGCACGGTGCTGATCTCCGACACCGTGGGCTTCATCTCCAAGCTGCCCCATCAGCTGGTGGACGCTTTCAAGGCCACTCTGGAGGAGCTCACCTTTGCCGACCTGCTCCTTCACGTCATCGACGCCTCCGACCCCAACTGGCGGGAACAGGGACTGGTGGTGGACCGGCTCATTCAGGAGCTGGGGGCCGGGTCTACCCCCCGGCTGGAGGTGTTCAACAAGTGCGACAAATTCGTGGGGGACATCCTGCCCCACGGGGAGGATATGGTGTCCATCTCGGCCAAAACCGGGGCGGGTCTGGACGGCCTGCTGTCCGCCATCGGGAAGCGGCTGGACGCCGGGGTGCGCCGGGTGGAGCTGCGGCTGCCCTATGACAGGGGCGGCATTTTGGACCAGCTTTACCGGGAGGCCAAGGTGGAGAAGGTGGAGTACGGCGAGACCATTGAAGTCACCGCCCTGTGCGCGCCCAAAACGCTGGGGCGGCTGAGGGAGTACCTGGCGGAGCGCTGAGGAGGGGCGCGGCATGACGGGGTGTTCCGTCCGCACGCTGGTATAACCGTCTGCGGAGGCCAAAAGAAACGGGTGCCACCGCCGGAGGGATCCGGCGGTGACACCCGTTTTTTGAGGTCCTTCTCCGGTGCTTTGCTTGACTCACCGGCGGTCTGGCGGCTTCCATACGGGCGCAGGAGCGTCAGCTCACCTGCGGGATCACAGCGGTAAAGGTGATTACTCCGTCCGCATAACGGTTGGAAATGCGGCCCTTGTGCCGGGTGACAATGGCTTTTGCGGTGGAAAGCCCGATTCCATAGCCTCCGGTGGAGCGGGCGCGGGAGGAATCCGCCCGGTAGAAGCGGTCAAAGTACCGGGGGAGCTGGGCCGCGTCTATTCCGGCGCAGGGATTGGATACGGAAATACAGACGCTTCGTCCCCGCTGGGACACACAGAGCCGGATGATGCCCTGCGGGTCGCAGTACTTGACCGCGTTGTCCAGCAGAATGGAGAACAGGCGGAAGAAATTGTCCTGGACGCCCTTCAGGACGATCCTATCCGCGATCTCCGCTGTCAGCGATTTGCCGTCCGCTTCGGCCAGCGGCTGAAACGCGTCCGCATTGGCCTGGGCGACCTCGCTGACGGAAAAACAGGCCGCCGCGTCCTCCTTGATGGTCTCCTCGGTGCGGGCCAATTCCACCAGGTTTTTTGTGAGCTTATCCAGGCGGACAATCTGTGAGCGGGCGCTCTCCAGCCATCTGTCGTTTCCGTAGGCATCCTCCAGCAGCCCGATGTCCGCCGATAAAATTGCCAGCGGCGTTTTCAGCTCGTGGGAGGCGTCGGTGATGAACTGCCGCTGCCGCTCCAGATTGTCGGCAAAGGGCCGGATGGCCCGCTTGGACAAAAAGAGCAGCAAAATGAAAACAATCAGAACGCAGCTCAAAAATATGGCGGCCGTGATGCGCATCAGATTGATGGCCGACTGAAGCTGGAGAAAACAATCCAAAACGATGATTGTGGTTCCTCCGCCCTCATCCGGGAACACGCCGAAACGGTAGTGGTCCACATAGCCCCGCGCCGCCCGGGTATCTAGGATCCGGCTGACGGCGTCCGCCGCAGACCGCCGGTCCAACGCGGCGATATGATTCAGATTGATGGCTTTGATCTCCTTTTGCGCGGTGAGTTCCACAATAAAATACCGCGTTTCAAAGGGGGTCTCCGGGGTGATTTGGAAGCCGAAGTTCGAGGGATCGGAGGGGGGGCCGGGCGGATGAAAGGTGCCGCTGTTCTGGCGCAGCAGAAAAATCACGTGATCCACTTGATTGGTGGTAATATAGTGATTCCCAATGCCGATGGCCAGGCAGAAAATGGCCATTGTCCCCACCAGAGACGCCATGGCGATTAGGATAAATTTCCGGCGCAGCGAGCGGATCATACCGTCTCCTCCAGCAGATACCCCTGGCCCCGGCGGGCGGCAATGCGGACGTTGGCCCCGACCGCCTCCAGCTTCCGGCGCAGATAGGAGATATAGGCCCAGACCACGTTGATCTCCGCCTCGCTGTCATAGCCCCAGATATGCTCCATGAACCGTTCCGTGGAGATCAGCCGGCCCTCCTGCCGCATAAGCAGCTCCAGCATCTGGAACTCCCGGTTGCCCAGCCGGACGCAGGCGGAGCCGCACCTCAGTTCAAAGGTGGAGCAGTCCAGGGTCACATTGCCGGCGGTCAGGGCCGTGGGCGTGTACTCGCCGCCCCTGCGGGTCAGGGCCCGGACCCTGGCGGTAAATTCCCGGTTGTCGAAGGGCTTGGGCAGGTAGTCGTCCGCTCCGCTGTCCAGCCCCGCGACACGGTCCTCCACCTGGCTTTTCGCCGTGAGCAGCAGTACCGGCGTGGCGGCATTTTGGGCCCGCAGAGCCTGCAAAGCCTGGATGCCGTCCAGCTTGGGCATCATAATATCTAAGACAATGCAGTCGTAATTGCCCGCAAGCCCATAGTCCAGCGCGTCCTGTCCGTTGTGGACCACATCCACGGAATAATGCTCCCGCTTGAGCAGGGCCTCCAGCGCCATGGTCATCTCCGGCTCGTCGTCGGCCACTAAAATCCGCACGATACATCCCTCCTGTATGGTGAAAACCGGGCTGTCCTCTACTGTACGGATACCGGCGGAAAAAATCAAGAGCAAAATCATGAATTCTTTTAAACTTGCTTTTAAGTTCACCCTTTATAATTGCCTTATTCGATTTGGAAAGGGGGGACGTAACCAACATGGATTTTCGGCACGAGTGGAAACATGAGATATCATATCTGGATATGCTGGCGCTCCGGCAGCGCCTGCGGGCCGTGGCTCAGACGGACCGGCACGCGGCGGGCGGGAGATATCTGGTTCGCAGTTTATACTTCGACACGCCCGAGGATAAGGCGCTGCGGGAAAAGCTGGACGGCGTCGGCCGCCGGGAAAAATTCCGCATCCGCTACTATAACGGCGACACCTCGGTCATTCATCTGGAGAAAAAGAGCAAGCTGGGGGGACTGGGGAACAAGCAGAGCGCCATGCTCTCCGCATCGGAGGCATCCGCAATTCTGCAAGGCGACCTGGCCTGGATGCCGGACAGCGAGAGGCCGCTGGTGCGGGAGCTGTACGGCAAAATGCGCACGCAGCGCCTCCGCCCCAAGACCATTGTGGACTATACCCGGGAGCCCTATGTCTACCCGGCGGGCAATGTCCGGGTCACGCTGGACTACGATATCCGAACCGGCCTGCGCTGTCCGGATTTTTTGAGCCCAGGGATTACAATTCCCGCGGGAGACGCGCCTATCATTCTGGAGGTCAAATGGGACGCATTTCTCCCGTCGGTCATCCGTGACGCGATTCAGCTGGAGGGGCGGCACACCTCCTCATTCTCCAAATACGCCCAATGCCGGATCTACGGCTGAATGAACTATTGGTTTTTCCCGCCCGGCGGGCGGGAAAAGCCGGAAAACAGCCGGATCTGCGGCAAAAGAAAAAGGAGTTCTTTCGATGACATTTAACGATATTTTCAAATCCAGCTTTCTGGAAAACGTCACCAGCGTCAGCATTCTCGACATGGTTCTGGCCTTGGCGCTGGCCTTTGGCATCGGCCTGTTTATGTTCTTCGTCTACAAAAAAACCTACCAGGGGGTCATGTATTCCTCCAGCTTCGGGGTCACGCTGATCGCCCTGACCATGATTACCACGGTGGTCATTCTGGCGGTCACAAGCAATGTGGTGCTGTCCTTGGGCATGGTGGGCGCGCTGTCCATCGTCCGCTTCCGCACCGCCATCAAGGAGCCGCTGGACATCGCCTTTTTGTTCTGGGCCATTGCTGAGGGCATCGTGCTGGCGGCGGGAATGATCCCGCTGGCCATCACCGGCGGGGTGGTGACCGGCTTGATTTTACTGGTTTTTGTCAACAAAAAGAGCAGCTATAACCCTTATATAGTGGTGCTTCAGTGTGATGGACACGAATCGGAGCGGCGGGCGGCTCAGTACCTGGACGCCCAGACAAGACGCTGTGTGGTCAAGAGCAAGTCCGCTCAGAAGGGGGCCGTCGAGCTGAATCTGGAGATCCGCCTGAAGGACGGCAATACGGACTTTATCAACACGCTGTCCGAGATGGAGGGGGTCCGCAGCGCGGTGCTGGTGAGCTACAACGGCGACTACATGGGCTGAGGAGGGACCGCCATGTCAACGCACAAATATATGGACCGCGTCTGCGTTGCCGCCGCCGTGCTCTCCCTGCTTCTGACGCTGCTGTTTATGAATGGCCGGGCCCTGAACCTCCAGCCGGCCGGCAAGGTCATGGGGTATGAAAACCGGCTGTTTGATGCCTCCCGCGTCCATACCGTCGAAATCGTCATGGACGATTGGGACGGCTTTCTTTCGACCTGCCAAAGCGAGGAATACAGCTCTTGCAATGTGGTCATTGACGGCGAGAGCTATAAAAACGTTGGAATCCGCGGAAAGGGAAACACCTCCCTCAGCTCGGTCGCCGCCATGGGGAGCAGCCGTTACAGCTTCAAGATCGAGTTTGACAAGTATGACAGCGCCAAGAGCTATCACGGGCTTGATAAAATCAGCTTGAACAATCTGATTCAGGACAACACCATGATGAAGGATTACCTGACCTATCAGATGATGAACGCGTTCGGCGTCCCCAGCTCCCTGAGCAGCTTTGTTTATATTACGGTTAATGGCGAGGATTGGGGACTGTACCTGGCGGTGGAAGGGGTGGAGGAGGCCTTTTTGCAGCGCAACTATGGCAATGATTACGGCGAACTCTATAAACCGGACAGCATGAGCTTTGGCGGCGGCCGGGGCAACGGCCGGGATTTTGACATGAACGATTTGGCAGACAAGTTCAGCGGGAAGGACGAAGACAGTTCAGCGCAGCC
>ERZ777011.3344-NODE-3344-length-10399-cov-2.621036_pt1 | contig 10399 bp, 6 predicted proteins | sample MGYA00374964_ERZ777011 | MGnify/ENA primary metagenome ERZ777011 (study PRJEB29310, sample SAMD00008975) | mouse gut metagenome | study: EMG produced TPA metagenomics assembly of the Metagenome analysis of fecal microbiota from mouse which was promoted...
ATTTTAGCTCTTGTCCAGCTTTTATTTCTCCCGCTTTTTGCATTGGTGTAATAACTGGTAAGTTTTTCTCATTTGCTCCTAATACTATTACTGGGCTTATTGCTGTTATTATCATTGCTACTAATATTGTAATAATAATAATTTTTCTTGGATTTTTAATATTTTTCAACATTCTTTCCCCCTTAATTGACATTTATATATATGTGTATATCTTTTTTGTAACTTTTTATGTAACTTTTTTAAAAATATATAAAAACCCCGAGAAACTATAATTTCTCGGAGTCCAACGGTCTTTGGTTCAGTTTATATATATTAAGTCTTCCTACAAAAGTGCTATAGGAGGACATTATTATTCAAGGAGTAGAGGTTGTTGGTAGAACCTCTTCTTCTTCATCTGTGAGTCCAGTTTCTGATTCTTTTGGAGCAGAAGGTGTAGGCTTATTGGGCTCTACATCATCTTCTTCATCGCTTGGACCAGAAGATGAACTTTCTCCCACCTCTTCTTCCTCGTCCTTTGGAGGCTGAGGTTTTGCCTTTACCCTATATGTGCCATTCTCACTGTGAAGCACATAGTTAGAGTTTAAGCAACTCACAGTTATAGGATACTCTCCAAGTGCTGTTGGAGTAGCAGTAGTTGACAGGGATATTACATTATCGCCAGCAATTATACTGCCAGATGTCAACGTATAGGTCAAGTCTGCTAAAGCCTCTCCCTCATACGTCATCTTGTCATCAGCTTTGACCACTATAATCCTCTGAGTTATAGTATATGTGCCCTCTATGAAGGTCACATTATACTTACTGGTGTCAGAGCAAGTGCCAGTTATTTTATGCGTTCCTACATTATTATCTCCTTCTTTTGAAAGGTTAATGTAAGGAGCGATTTCCGCCTTTGTAACATCTCCATCGACAATTGAGAAATCAAGTCCTACAATATTATCGCCGTAAGTACTTGTTTTACTCTCAATCTGGATTGTTACATCTTTTGCAGGCTTTTCCTTTACAGTATAAACTCCCTTCTCGATTGTTGCATCGTAATTGGAGTTTACACATTTCCCGATTATATCATAATTACCAACGCTATTTGTATCAGCATTGGTTGATAATTCGATACATTTGTCGCCTGCTACTACACTGCCACTTTTAACACTGTAAGTGAGAGTAGCAAGTGTCTCACCGACAAAGCTCTCTTTGTTATCAACCTTAACCGATAACTTACGAGCTTTGATTGTATAAGTGCCCTTCTCAAAGGTTACCTTATACTTTTTTCCACCAGTGTCTTTGCATTTGCCAGTAATTTCATAGTCTCCTACGCTATTACCAGCAGCCTTTGTCAAAGTAATATACTTTGACAATTCGGACTTTTTAACGTTACCTTTCGAAATTGAAAAATCCAGCTCTGAAATCTTGTCTCCATAATAGCTTGATTTATTCAAAATCTTAACGGTTACGTCAATTGCTGTCTCATTCTCTGTTTCTGAACTTGATGAAGACTTTTCCTTTACAGTATATTTTCCAACTTTAACTGTTAGATTATAGTTGGAATTTATACACTTACCTACGATATCGTAGGTTCCAGCTTTCGCAGGATCAGCTTTGGTGGACAGTTCAACAACTTTATCCCTATTAACTATGCTACCTGACACAGTAGTATAAGTCAATTTTTTTAAGGCCTCACCTACGAACGTTTGCTTGTCTTCTGCTCGTAATGTTACAGTCCGAGGGATTATTGTATATACCCCTGGAACAAATGTAATATCAAAAAGGTTAGGTGCATTGCAGACACCAGTTATCCAGTACTGCCCTGCATTTTTACCTTCCTGCTTCGCCAAAGCAATATACTTTGACAATTCAGCTTTAGTAACCCCTGCAGAAACCTCATAATCGAGTGCTTCGAATTCATCTCCATAAACACTCATTTTGTTTTTTATTTTCACCGTTACTTTAATAGGTGCCTTTGTTGTTGGTTTCTTATTGGGCTTTGCTGTTGAGTTTGCAGATGCAGAAGAGCTCGCCTTTTCCGTTGTGCTCTCTTCTGTTGTCTCAGAGGTTTCAGTTTCTGACACTGTCTCTGACTCTGTTTCAGATACAGGCTCAGAGGTCTCTGTTGTCTCGTCCTCGCTCTCCTCCAAAGAGGAGATTTCGGAGTCTGTCACAGTTGCTGTCTCTGAAGGCAAAACATCTCCTTCTTCTTGACTGTGGCAAGCAAACAGCAATAGTATTAATACTATTATTATTGCAATAAATAATAGTATATTAACTATATCAAATATTTTCCTTGCCCTTTCATTTTTGTTGCTCCAGCTTTGTCTCCGCAATTTTCTTGCTTTTCGACTAATTTTATTCATGTTTTTTCCTCCTTATATAATTTTGACCGTTTTTTTGAGTAGTTCGTACCTCCCAACTACTCATCTATATTAAAGGGCTTACCAGACCCGTTACTATTATTATAGTTCATTTTACATAAAATGTCAATTCTTTGAAAATGTCTATGTGCTATCTAATACGTGAAATATTTATGTTACCTTTTTTATTTAATATTCATTCTTTGTAAAAGTGTTGGTAGTCTTATATTTTCTATTTTAATATATCTAAGATAGGACACGTTGCACGTGCCCCTACATTTATTTATCAGTTAGTTTTTCTTCTTTTTTATCTTTTACTGTGTATAGCATTACTATAATTGAGCTAATTATTACAAATAAATAAAAGTTTACACCTCTATTTAATAACATTGCTTCATGCAGTATATTCTCAGAGTATACATTTCTGAAAATTTCCAAAAATCCACCTTCACTAACTCCTACCGCTCCAGGTGATGGTATTCCAGATACTGTAGCAAATAGAACTGATTGCATGGATATTATTTGCAAAATATTATATTCTTTTAGTCCAAATGAACGATATATCCAATATGATATACTATAATATATTAAAAATTGAATGTATGTAGTTATTAGTGTCTTTATAATTACTTTTATATTAGATTTTATATATGTTGCACTTGATTGATATTTGTTTAATTCGTTTTCTAGCTTGTTCTTTTTTTCTTCTATATTTTTTATTTTAAAGAATTCTAATATTTTTATTGCTATATTTATTAACCCTTTTGTCATTCTTTTTGAAAATACTGATACTAATAATAATCCTAAGGCTGTAGAATTAAGGAAAATCCCTAGTACAAAAAGTCCTATTAATATTGAATTCATATATTCATAATTAAAAAATAAACTAATTATCGCTATAGATATTGTAACTATTTGCATACTTGTTAAATTTATTAAAAGTGATAATGTAGAATTTGCAACTGATATTTTGTCTTTGTTCATATAATAGATTTGCATTGGTTGCCCTCCACTTGCAGCTGGTGTTACAGAACTAAAGAAGAATCCTATCATTGCATATTTTATATTTCTATAAAATGTTGATTTTTCTCCTAATACTTTTAGAGTTCTTCCAATATTTATTGCTTCACATATAAGGTATATTAACATATATATTATTGCTATTAATATATATTTTAAGTCTATACTAGATAATACCTCGATTATTTTTGATATGCTTTGATCTTTTAGGATAATATAAAATGTTAATAAGATTATTAGCATAAACAATATTAAGTTTCTTAAATATTTCTTTTTCATATTTTAATTATTTCCTTTTTTTATTTATATATATGTTATTTTTATTGTATTAGTGATTTCATAATGTCTTTTAAATTTAGTTGTATACTTTTCATGCCGTTGTATTCATTCATTTCTAATGCCCCAACTACGTCTACTTTGTCTCCTATTTTATATTCTGTACTCTTTTCTCCCATATTAAATCCTATAGCATTAATTAACATATTGTCATCTCTTAAATTTATTTTTAAATGCTTCCCTTCTGTTAGTGCTCTTATTGATTCTATTCTTAAGTTTTTAATACAAAAAATTGGCATTCTATTTACTTCTCCAAATGGTTCTAGTAGTTTTAGTTCTTCTACAGTTTCTAAAGTTATGTCTTTTAAATTAGCAATTACATCAATCATAATAATTTGTTTTATTTGATTTATATTTTTATTTTTAAGATACTCATTTACTTCTTTTTTGAATACTGCAAAATTTTCCTTTTTAATACTTAAACCTATTGCCATTGCATGTCCACCAAATTTTTCTAGTTTACCACTGCATTTTAATATTGCCTCATGTAAATCCACTCCTGGAATACTTCTACCAGAACCCTTTCCCTCTCCTTCTTCAAATCCAATTAGTATACTTGGCTTAAAATAGATTTCTGTAATTTTTGATGATACAATTCCTGTTACTCCATGATGCCATCCATTACCTCCTAGAATTATTGCTGGATTTTTTTCTTCCGTTTTATCTATTTGCCTTATCGCTTCTTCAAATATTTCTTTTTCTTTTTCTTGTCTTTCTTTATTATATTCATTTAATTTTTCTACAAGTTTAGATACTTCTTCTCTTTCATTTGATAATAACAATTGTAGTGCCTCGTTTGCAAATCCCATTCTTCCACATGCATTTATTCTTGGAGCTATTCCAAATGAAATTGTGTTTGAGTCTGCAATTTTATATCCAGATGATATAAGTAATGTTTTTAATCCTAGGTTTTTAGTTACATTAACTAATTTTAATCCTAGTTTAGCTATAACTCTATTTTCATCTACTAATGGTACTATGTCTGATATTGTTCCTAGACATACTAAATCTAGATATTTCAAATATTCTTTTTCATCTAATCCTAATTTTATACTTATTGCTTGTATTACTTTAAATACAACTCCAACTCCCGCTAATTGATTAAATGGATATTTATTTGCTTTGATTTTTGCATCTATTATTGCATATGCATTTGGTAAAATATCTCCTGGTTCATGATGATCTGTAATTATTGTTTCTATTCCTAATGATTTCGCAAATTCAGTTTCTTCTACTGCTGAAATTCCACAATCAACCGTGATCATTAATTGTGTACCGTTTTTTGCTATTTCTTCTATCGCTTGTTTATTTAAACCATATCCATCTTTTAATCTATTAGGAATGTGATATTCTGGATTTGCTCCTCTTTGTTCTAGGAATTTTTTTAATACTGTTGTACTAGTTATACCATCTACATCATAATCTCCATAAATTAATATCTTTTCTTTATTTTGTATTGCTTTTATTATTCTATTTATGGCTTTTTCCATGTCAGGCATTAAAAATGGGTCATAAAAATTATTTCTTTTTGGATTAAGAAATATCTCTATTTCCTTTTCTTCTGTTATTCCTTTATTTATTAATATTTGAGCTAGTAATTTATTTATATTAAATTTATTAGAAATTTGTTCTGTTAACTCGTTATTTGTTTCATAATACTGCCAACTTTTATTCATACTAATTCCTTTCTAAAAAGTAATATCGACATTTGTTCACACTTATTTAAGTATTTTCTTTTAGAACGAACGCCCGAAGGGTGCCCCTACACTATTAGGGAAATTTATTTAAAGAGTAAAAACATTTTTATTTCTTGTTATTAAATCAAATCTTGTACCGCTTCTCCTAATATCTTATTTATATCTGATAACATTGTATTAAATTTTAATTCTACATCTAAATATCTTTTTGTTATATCATTTTGAATTAATTCTAAATATCTTCTCTGCAAAGTTTCCACTTGTTCTTGTGTAGGTTCTTTTCCTTGCATTGTCGCAATTTGAGTTTCATATCTTGCTCTTTCAAAATTATCTAATTTTTCTTTTAATTCAGATTTTTCTTTTATCTGTTCTTTCATTTGTTTGTACTCTAGATATTCTTCTGATTCTTTTATTTCTTTTGCTAATTGATTGACTGTATCATATATATTCATATTTTCCCTCCTAAAAAAACAATAGGACACGGTACTCCCAGTAAAATTTGGCATTGCCAAATTTTCCATGTCTCATTCGCAAAAATATCAAAATAAGAAAATAAATTTCCTTATTTTGATATTTTCACTCATTTCGCCCGTGCCCAGTCAAATTTTCTACCTAAGCATAAGTTTCTTGTTTTACAAAGTTTATCAAGTTTGATTGTCTTAATTTTTTTGTTTTCTTTGCACGTTCTTGTTCTATTTCTCTTGCTTGTTTCTCCGCCATTGTTTCACAGATTGATTTTTGATATATAAAATGCGTATCTTGTGCAATTTTTGTCCAATTATAGGTTTCTTTTACTTTGGCTTTACCGTTTTTTGCTATGTTATATGCTAACTGATAATCAAATAATAGTGTTAATATTGAGTCTGCTATTGAATTAGGATTTCCTGCATAACTTTTCATTCCTGTTACCCCATGTTGAACTATTTCATTTAAGCCTCCAATGTCTGAAACTACTATTGGTGTTCCTGCATACATTCCTTCTATAGCTACTAATCCAAATGGCTCATAAGTACTTGGAAATACTGCTATATCTGCACATCTATACATTGTATATAATTCTTTTGGTGTTAATTGCCCTGTAAAGTATACTTTGTCTGATATTCCTAAGTAATTTGCCTTTGCTTTTAGCTCATTTAACATTCCACCTTTTCCTGCTACAATAAATTTTGCATCATGATATCCATTTAAAATTTTTGGTGCTGCGTCTATTAAATATTGGAATCCTTTTTCATATACCAACCTTCCTGCACACATGATTATTTTTTCATTGTCTCTTGCATATTTCCTTCTAAATTCATAGTTCCTCTCTATCCCATTATAGATATTTAAGTTTATTCCATTTGGTATAACATTTATTTTTTCAAATGGTAATCCAAATAATCTTTGAACTTCATTTTTCATATAGTTACTATTTACTATTACTTCTGATGCTTCATATGTTAACATCCATTCTGTATCGTTTATATATCTTTGTTGCTCGTCCCTTATTCCTCCATTTCTGCCTGATTCTGTTGCATGTATTGTTGCTACTATTGGAATATTATATGATGTTTTTAGTGTTTTTGCAGCATTTGCAACTAGCCAGTCATGTGCATGTATAACATCAAATTTTCCTTTTTTATTCATTATTTCACTAGCTTTAGCTATTAAATTAAAGTTTAATTGCATTATCCAATCTATGAAATTATTGGGATTAATCATATAATTATCTACTCTATATACTTCTACACCTTTATCATTTTCATAGTAAGGAGCTTCTCCTTCTTTGTATGTTACAACTGTAACTTCATGACCATCTTTTATTAACCTTTTTGATAAATCATATACAACTTTTGCAATACCTCCTACAATTCTTGGTGGGTATTCCCACGTAAGCATTAGTATCTTCATAAATAACCTCCACTAAATATCTTATGTTCTAATTATTATTATTGTATATTAACTTATTAAAAATGTAAACAAATTTCTACATTTTTTTTAATTTTTTCAAAAAAATTTTCCCCACATTAGCCGTATTGTGAAGAAATTTTATGGACCTGTATATTTACAGGTGGGTGTCTACCTTGATATTCATGGGTTTCTTACAAATTTTATATCTAGGCAAGCATACACGCCATATCAAGAGCTCGACTCCCGTATCCATTACTTTGTAGGTTCTAAAATTTCTGTCTCATAAACGCACTACGCAGGGATTTTTTATTTTCTTTACTTAATTAATATTATAACACCTTATATTATTTTAAGCAATATTATTTTTAATTTTTTTATTGGTAACTTTTTCTTATTATATTTCATATTTTACGTTTTATATTAATATAAATATTGGTATGAATCGTTTTAAACTTTTTTTATTTAATACTATTATTTTAACAGTAACTTCAATTTTAATTAGAGCTATTGATATGTTTTTTAGTGTATATGTTGCAAATAGGATTGGAAGTGAAGGTTCTGGTCTCTTTGAACTTATTATGTCTATATATCTTTTTGCAACTACTATTGCTAATGCTGGTATAAGCCTTGCTGCAACACGTATCGTTGCTGAAGAGGTTGATACAAATAGCTCTTGTGGTGTTACTATTGCTATGAGAAAATGTATTTTTTATAGCCTTTTTTTTGGTGTATTAGCAGCTATTATATTATTTTTGTGTACCCCTTTTTTAGTATCTAATTTATTAATGAATAAAATATCTACAAAACCCTTATATATATTGGCTGTAAGTCTTCCTTTTGTTTCTATTACAACTTCTCTTTCTGGATATTTTTCTGGTGTTAGAAAAGTGTCAAAGAGTTCTTTTATTAGAACTTCTAGTTTATTTATTAGAGTTGCACTTACATGTTTATTTTTGTATATTTTTCCTGCTAATAATATAGATTTAGTATGCTCATTTTTAGTACTTTCTAGTACTATTGCTAGTATTTTTGAATTTTTATTTTCTTATATTCTTTATTATATTGATAAAAAGAAACTATGTACCAAAAATAAAAGAAATAATAATTATTTATCAAAGATTTTAAAAATCTCTCTACCAGTAGCTGTTACATCCATTATACGTTCTGGTCTTTCTACTTTAAAACAGTCATTAATACCACTGCGTTTGGAAAAATTTACACATTCCTCTGACGTAGCATTTTCACAATATGGTTTAATTAATGGTATGACATTTCCATTACTTATGTTTCCAAGCGTTTTTATAAATTCTTTTGCAGGATTATTAATTCCTGAGTTTGCTAATTTTAAACTTAATAACAATTATACTACAATGAATAAAATCATTTGTTTTATTTTTAAAATTGCTTCTGTATTCTCTATTTGTATAATTGGTATTTTTCTTACTTTCACTGAGGAAATTTGTACGATTGTATATCATAATTTAGAAACTGTGGAATTTGTAGTGCTTTTATGTCCTATTATAATTTTTATGTATTTAGATACTATTATTGATTCCATGTTAAAAGGACTTGATCGTCAAGTTGAAGTTATGTATTGTAATATTGCTGATTTGTTTATTACCATTACTTTAATTTATTCTTTTATTCCTATTTATGGTATTTATGGTTATATTTTGATTTTATATACTAGTGAAATTTTTAATTTTTGTGTTAGTCTATACCAATTATATAAAGAGACTCATTTTCATTTTGATTATGTTTTTTGTGTGATTTTGCCTTTGCTTTTAATACTTATAATTAAATTTGCTTTTGACACTTTTGATTATTATTTGACTAGCAGAAAATTAATTGTAATGATTAAAATTATTGTTTTTATTTTTGTTTATTTATTGTTAATTTTATTTGCAGAATTGTTCAAACTACGTAAGTCTGATAAATTTACTTATTGTAAGAGTACATATAATAATTCTAAATATAACAAATAGAGAATATTTTTTCCTAAATTATTTATAGGCACAATCTATGTGCCTATTTAATATATTCTAACATTAGTTTTTCCTCTTTCATCTAGTCCAACATCTATTTGTACAACATTTACTTTTTTATTCTCTTTAGGATTAAATTCAATATCCTGTTTTCTATATTCTTCTGGTTTTAATCCTAATCTTGTTTTCATATAATCTAATAGAATTATAAATAGAATTAATGATACTATTCCAACTATTAAGCTTGCATATGATATTGCTATATTTTTTAATAATATTGATACCATCAATGAAGTTATCATTGCTCCTAAATCTTTCATTAAATTAGCACTTGAATATATTTTTACAGATATATTTTGATTTGAAAAACTATTTAAATATCTCTTTATTAATGTATTATAAGGACCATTTATAGCTTTTTGAAGTATCATCATTAATAATACAATCATTACAGTTAAAATATAATTTATTTTTAGAATTGCCATTATACCAATCATTATATAAGCTATACAATATCCTATTGAAAAAAATGTAAGTACTTTATTTCTTAATTTTTTATGTATAAAATTTTGCTTAGATGTTGCTATTGTTGAAGATATCGCAAGTAGCGCTCCAATTATTCCAAAATATTCATTTGGTATACCAATATCTACAAATATACTACTAGAAATAGTTGAACATATATATAATATTCCATTAAATAAGCACATAAATAATAACAAAGCATGTAATCTTTTAGATTTTAATATAAATTTATATTCCTTTTTTGCTAAACTTATATTTCTCGTTAAAATCTCAATTGGAGGTTCTCTTTTAGTTTTTTTCTTTTTTAATTCATAATCTTCAAATTTAAAAGATATTAATATAGCTATTATTAAAAAAGCAAAACATAAATACATTGGAATATATGGATTTACTACAAATAGAAATCCTGTAGTTGCTGAAGATATAGCATCAAAAATATAATAATACACAGCTCCTTTACTATCTATTTTGGAAAAAATTGAATTTTTATTTTCTTCGTCTTCTATATTTTCTCTAAGTATACATGCTTCACATATATTTTTAATTATAAATCCTATTGCCATAAATAAATTTGATATTATAAGATTTTTAACACTTCCTT